>Ga0180431_10001146_pt1 | contig 37156 bp, 29 predicted proteins | sample SS_ome_11_FD_132459 | JGI IMG/M metagenome (GOLD analysis project Ga0180431, IMG submission 132459) | Hypersaline lake sediment archaeal communities from the Salton Sea, California, USA - SS_1_MS_1 metaG | ecosystem: Environmental > Aquatic > Non-marine Saline and Alkaline > Hypersaline >... | reverse complement strand
GGAGGGGTGGGAGAGCGGCCGAATCCGCCAGTTTGGAGAACTGGTGTACCCTCGTGGTACCGCGGGTTCAAATCCCGCCCCCTCCGCCACCGCCTGTGCTAGGTGGGGGGCTAGCGGTCCCCTATATCCACAACCCGCTTTCGTGGAGCCGAAGGGCTTCCGGAGGGGGAAGGCGTGAGGGTCTGTCCTCGTGCAAGCGGCGTTGACGGCCGAGCCCTCTGCGGCGCATGTTGGTGAACTCCGTGAGGCCCGGAAGGGAGCAGCGGTAAGCCGATCTCTGCGGGTGTTAGAGGATCCCTTGGCCCGAGCTGGCTACTCGTGAAGCGCCTTGTTTCTTCCTTCGATGGGGCCGTGCACAGGCGCTTCTCGTTCAGCGCGAACCAAGTTCAGTGTTGGCGAGTTGGTGCAACGCACGCACCACGTGCATCGAGGTCGAACCGCTGATGCCATCGACGCCAAAGGCGGCCGTTTTGAGCAGACCATCACGGCAGCCACGCACTGCGGCGACGTTGAGAAGCCGCCGCTCCTCCTCGGGGTGAAGGAGTAGAGAAGGATCCTTCAAGGCGATGGCAAGTCCAGCACACACCCCGTAGGCTCCCCAGTTGGACACGGCGGCGGGGTAGAGGAGCGTCGCTGGCGTAATCGCTGCAACGCCGCCTCCACAGCCGCACGAGCAGCGCCCGGCGGATGGAATGAGCGCGAGTATCTCGTCGTGAATTGCGCCGAATCCGATCTCGTTTCCCCGATCTCCAATTGCGATCGTCAACCTCCCCAAGACACTCAGCTCCACGAACAGGGCGTCGATGGAGATAGACCCTGCTTCGATTCGCCGACCGCTCCAATCATGCATGTACCCGGCCGAATTCATGCCTGGTTTCTCGATGGCGATCGCCACATCGATAGAGGCGGCGATCCCCTCCGGAGGCACGTCGGGAATCGGCGACACGGAGACATCCGCCCCAATTTCGGCGGCGAGCCATGTCATGTGGTCGACAACTTGCGGATCGGCATGGATTTCGACGGCGAAGCCGCATCGGCTCAGTGCGCGCGCCAGCGCGGCGGCGCCCAGCGGACCATCGGTCTCTCCGATGGGAAACGTCTCGGGCACGACGAAGCCCGTGAAGAGGGCAACGCGTGGCCCAGCGAGGCGAAGCGGAAGGAGTGCCGAGACAATCGCCGAGCACAGCGAGTCGGCAGGCAGACGGTCCTTCACGGCTGCCTGTAATGCACAGCTGCGCGTGGCGGTCTCGGTGGGGACGAAAGCAGAGCCACACACGAGGCGATCAATCTCGATATACGGATCCGATGGGGCGACGCTATTCATCAGAATGCGGAAGGATATCCATGTCCGGACTGCCCTGGGCAAGCATCTCGGCAACCCACGCGCGGCGCTTCCATAGTGCGCATTGACCATCGGTCTCATCCAGTGTGACGCCGCTGTTCAGGATCCCCTGCAACAGTGGCGAGCCGAGCGACTCCAGGAGCGACATCTTGGCAAGATTGACGTCTGAATACGGCGAGAAGGGGCACGGTTCGACATCACCGTACGCATTGATGTGGAGAAACCCACGCCCGGCAGCAAGGCAACCTCCCAGCGCGACTTCATCGTGAGGGAACGCAATGAAGATGGCGGGAAGGGTCCTGCGCAATGTCGCAAGCCGCCGTTCCAGATCGTGAACCTGATCGGACGTAAGCTGCAGATGCTCGGTTCCAGGTTGCACTGGGACGTAGTTGATCGAGTAGAACAGGCCGCAGCCGCGGTGGATCAGTTGGCGCAAGTAGGACTCATCCAGGTGGAGGTCGAAGTTGTGGTGTGTCAGCGTCGTGGATGTGCCGAAGAAGACGTTGCCGTTTTGGAGACGGGTCATCGCATTCATCACGTGACGGTAGGTTCCACTGCCGCGGCGATTATCGGTCAATGTTTCATCGCCTTCGATGCTGAGGACAGGAACAACGTGACGGAGTCGACGAAGTTGAGCAATGGCCGTATCGTCGAGAAGTGAGCCGTTGGTGAAGACGAGGAACAGAATCTCCGGGAACCCTGCGATCAGGGATAGCAGATCCTTCCGAAGCAACGGTTCGCCGCCTGCAAGGAGCATGATGGACACGCCAAGATCCCGTGCCTCCTCCAACAGTTGACGAACGCGATCGTCTCCGAGCTCTTGTCTGTCGGCAGATCGGTGAAGCAACTTGTCGTAGCAGCCCTCGCAGTCGAGGTTGCAGCGATCGGTGATGCTGTAGATGAGGAATGGAGGTACGTGGACTCCTGCTGCTTCGTGGTGCGCGCGGCGTTTCTTGGCACGGCGCTGCTGGTCGAGAAGCCGCAGCGCGCGGGCGGCAATCCGCGGATGGCGGCGAATCATCCGCAAACCGATGCGAAGTGTGTCGAAGATGGTCGCTTCGAAAGCCGTGCTCGTTCCATTCCGTGTCCGCACATGAACCTCCCGGATTGGCATGTCTGGCGGATTGTAGAGAAGACAGAAGCGAATGCAATGCAAACGGTGCGCGAGATCGGGCTGTCCGCGACAGAGGTCTATCTCCTGCGAAGGACTTGTGAAACATCCGGGAGGCAGACAGGAGGGCGAGGGACGTTCGTCTCACATCGGAATGTGACGTACTCGGGAACCGCGACAGCATGCCTACTGCGGGAATCCCGAAGGAGCGTGGCGGGTTTCAACGGGCGGATCATGCTGCGTATGATGGAGGAGGGTTCTGAGTTCCGGCCATGCTCGATCCATCAGCGAGACCGGAGTTCGTGCTAGGCGGAAGCGAAAATCTGAAGCTGGGCGTCGTTGGGGCAGAGCGGGTCCGCCAAAGGGAGGGGAAGTGAGGGGGCAGCGTACGATGATTCTCTTCGAAGGAAATATCGCAGCCGGTAAGAGCACGATCGGTCGACGCTTGCACGAGTCGGGACTGTTTGGGTTCCTGGAGGAACCGGTCGGCGCATGGCAGAAGGACTTCGCGACGAACCTGCTGGGGATGTTCTACGACGATCCGAAGCGGTGGGCATTCACGTTTCAGCTGGCTGCGTTTACCACACGAGCCAAGACCTGGACCGAGGTGCTGGCGATGATCGATCACAGCACGGTCGTGCTCGAGCGATCGATCTACTGCGATCGCTACGTGTTTGCGAAGAACTGCTATCAGGCGGGACTGATGTCGGAAACTGAATGGCAGGTCTACTGCCGCATGTGGGATTGGCTGCAAACGAACTGGTGTGCCGAGCCGGACAAGATTGTTTACCTTCGAACGCCAGCTGAGGTTTGCCATGAGCGGATCGATCAACGGGGACGCGATGAGGAGAACAAGATACCGCTTGAGTACTTGCGGGATCTTGAGGTGCTTCACGACGAATGGCTTCTCGATAGCCCGCAAACCGTTGTGATCGATGGGTGTCGGCAGTGGAACGCCGAGGATATCTATGATCTGCTCACGCGAGAAGGGGTTCTCCTGGCGAGTCGAGAGGAGAGTCTCGCGACGAAGACTGAGTAGCGAGCAGCCAAGTGGATGGAAGGCACTGGGGGCGCGGTCGATAGGCCGCGCCCCCAGTCTTGCTTTCGCTGCCGGAGGAATGGGCTATAATGGCCGTGGAATGGCTGTTCTGAATAGGATCGGGAAGATAAGGAAGCGAAGCCACGCGCTGGTGACATTCGATCAGGAGCGCATCTTCCGTGCCTTGCGACGCGCTGCAGAGTCGGTGGGAGGATTCGGGCAGGACTACCTCCCCGGTGTCAATGATCGTATCTTCGCTGCCGGTGGGACCGACGATGGAATTGCCGAGATGCTCTCGGACCTGGTCGTGGTCTGTCTCAATGCTGATGCGCGCCATCTCGTGACGAACTTCCCGCCGACGGTTGAAGAGATTCAGGACGCGGTACTACACGTGCTGACGAGCAACGGGTTCACAACCGTCGCGGACTCCTACACATGTTTCCGATGGGGGCATCACTGGGTTCGTCAGGGAGCGATCCGTGAGGAGCAGTTCGCCGGGAACGGATACCCGGCAGAGCACATGGAGCCTCTTCTCGCCTGGAATCGCGAACGCGAGTGTGACACGGTTGAGGGACTGAACGAGATTGTTCGAGATGGTCGCCTGGGGGCGCTGATCGAAGCGTCTCTCGAGCGCTTCGAGTCATGGCTTGATCGAGCCGCGGCCGATGTCATTGCCCGGATGAACGGCGGCGACGAAATTCGGATGATCTGGATCAGCGGGCCATCGTCCTCAGGGAAGACGACGGCAACGGTGAAGCTGACCGAACGACTGAGGCGTGAGGGGTTGCGGTTTCAGATGCTCAATCTCGATGACTACTTCTGGTCGTTGATCGAGCATCCAACGGATTGGATCGATGATCGCAACTACGAGACCCCCGAAGCGCTGGACATTCAGCTGATCAATGAGCACCTTCGCGCGCTGCTGGAAGGGGATACTGTCCAGAAGCCAGTCTACAACTTCAAGACCGGACGTAGGGACGGCACCGCGCCCGTGAAGCTTGCGGCGAATGAGGTTCTTCTTCTCGATTGCCTTCACGGATTCTATCCGCCTATCACCGAGGGCATCGATGCGTCGCTGATGTTCAGAGTGTACATCGAGGCGATGAATCCACTGTATGAACCAACGCCGATGATCCCGCTCTACCAAGGGGATCGGTTCGGACGGCGGCTGACGCGTTACGAGGATGTTCGCTTGATGCGCCGGAGCCTGCGTGATGCTAAGCATCGCAACCATCCGCCGCTGGCGACGATCCTTCACTGGCACTACGTCCGTTCAGGGGAGATGTTCTCGATCATTCCGCTCAAGGGCCTTGCGGATTGCGTGATCAATGGCGGGATGCCGTTCGATCTCCCCGTGTTGAAACCGTTCTTCGATGGTGATGATGGGATTTGGCCCGACGAAGAGGATCTGAAGCTGTACCCGTCGTACCTTGATGCCTACATCAGGCATCGCCGAAGCCGCACACTGCTCGATTCCATAGCAGGGATCTCGATCGAGCAAGTGGACGACCATCATCTCATTCCCGGGGACGCTGTCGTTCGTGAGTTTATCGGGGGAAGCACGCTGACAATCCCGCACAACGAGTAGTGCCCCGATTGCGGCTGCGGGCGAGCTTGTTTACCCTACTCTGTGAGGGGAATGAGACGATGCCTGCAAACCTAACAGCCGACTTCATCAAGGCCCGCAAGCGATTCCGTCAGGCGCGGGATGCCGACGAGAAGCTCGCTGCATTGGAAGAAATGCTGGCGACAATCCCCAAGCACAAGGGGACCGACAAGATGCAGGCCGATATCAAGCGGCGCATCGCCAAGCTTCGGGACTCCCAATCGCATGGGAAGGGTGGTGCGAAATCCTCCGGATACGATCATATCCCACCCGAGGGGGCCGGACAGGTTGCGCTGATCGGTCCACCGAACACAGGGAAATCCAGCCTGCTTGCAGCGCTAAGCAATGCGAAACCGGAGGTCGCCGAGTACCCGTTCTCGACGCTCATGCCGATTCCCGGAATGATGCGGTTCGAGGATATTGCTATTCAGTTGCTCGATCTGCCGCCGATCACGCCCGAATACACGGAATCATGGGTCTACAATCTGATACGCGGGTGTGATCTTGGGCTGGTCGTGCTCGATGCGAGCGATGGGGACCTGATTCACGACGAGATCGAGGAGCTTCGGGGGTTGCTCGAAGGACGGCATCTTCAACTGGTGAACGAACGAGGAAGCGGAGTCGAAGAGCGGATTGTCGAGCTCCCCACACGGATTGTCCTCAACAAGATCGGATTGGTTCTCGACGGCGAGACGGAAGAGATGAGTCGGCAAATGCCGTTCCCGGCACTGCGCGTAGACGCATCCACGGGACGCGGCATGGATGACCTACGACGAGCTGTGTTCGATGCGCTACACATCGTGAGGATCTACACGAAGCTACCAGGGAAGAAGCCGGATATGACCGAGCCGTACACCCTTCTGCACGGGAGCACTGCACTCGATGCCGTCAAGACGGTTCATCGGGACTTCGTCGAACGGCTGAAGTACGTGCGAATCTGGGGGTCGGGACGGTTCGAGGGGCAGCAAGTTCAGGCGGACCATGTGCTGGAGGACGGCGATATCGTTGAGATCCACCTCCGGTAGGTGGGCGTTGCAATCGTACGTCGACTTGCGCGTCCGGCAACCTCATCAGTACGCTCCACTGCATGTCGACGGCAACACCGGGATGGAGTGGATGTGTGGCAATGATCCGAATTAGACGGAGACTGAGCGGCGCGAAAGCGATCGTCGATTCCACGGCGCTCGAGGATCCGAACCTCTCATTCAGGGCAAAGGGGCTGTTCGCATACCTTCAGTCTCATCCCGTTGGGTTCATTGCGGACGTCAAGAGCCTGGAGCGTGCGTCAGCTGAAGGATGCGCTGCAATCGAAACAGCAATCAAGGAGCTGATCGAGTGCGGGTACGCTGAGCGGGTTGATCCATCGGGCGTCAAGGTGCCGACAGCCGATCCAGATGCCTTGGCGTTTCGCAAGGGGCTCATGGATAGCATGTTCGATCAGTTGCCTCCGATACCAAGCTCTCGAGCGGGCACTGCCGAAGGGAAACAGCGCAACCGCTCGAGCACACCCAAGGAAGAGACACGCGAGCGGATTGAGCGCATTATCGACCGCTTGAACCTGCTTCGAGAACGGAGCTGGGATTGGGCTCGGTACACGGCATTGTCGGCAAAGCATGCGAAGAACGTCGAGCACATCAGTGGGCGTCTTCGGGAAGGGTACACTATGGAGGATCTGATGCTCGTGCTCGACTACCTCGCAACGACAGATGGTGGCAAAGAAGAATCTCGCCGCTACTTCAACTGCGTGACGCCATTCAACACGAAGAACTTCGAGAGGAATCTTGCGATGGCAAGGGACTGGGAGGCAAGAGGGCGACGGAGTCCGGGCCGCAAGCCGCCGGGGACCAGCCGCGGGAAGGACTACTACTTGGGAGAGGGGGACGAATGATCCGGGGGATGAGCTTCGGAAAGATGTTCGCCGATGCGACATTCGACAGCTTCGAAGCATCGCGATTCAATCGACCAGCGCTCGAGGCATGCCAGAAGCTTGCGCGCCTCGAAATCGGAGGTGTCGTCCTAATCGGGCCAGGCGGGGTCGGCAAGACGCACCTGCTTCATGCACTTGCCACGGAGTTCGATCGATTGTATTCCTCCCTCCCTGAAGCGGTGCGAGAAGAGGAGTTGCTCGTGATTCCGTCGGCGGGCGAGCTTGTGCGCAGCGCAGATCCCCAGCTCACTGATGACGCAGCAGCACCGACACTGTCGGCCGATGAGATGGAGCACACGGCCGTCATCGACTACTGGCCAATGCTCGATCTTGCAGGCAAGCTGCGCGTCGCTGCCCGCCAGGGTGATACGGAGATCGCGGAGGAGTGTTGCAGTTGTGATCTGCTCATCCTGGATGACCTCGGGCACGAGAAGACGAGTGACTTCATCCTGCAGGAATTCCGACGAATCATCGACTGGCGATACCGCGAGATGCTGCCGATTGCGATCGCCACGAACCTCACCAAGGCGGACATTCTGGAGAAGTACGAGGAGCACACCTACTCACGATGGCTTGGCTCCTGCGAGATTATCGAGGTGGGAGGAGCGGACTACCGCCGGGATCGCGGCCCCAAACGGCAATAGATGAGCGCCTTGGCACTTGCCTCCGGCACCGCGGCGCCGGAGCAGAAACCGCTTGGGATGCTATGACCCTAGAACCATCCGAGGCGAACAGCGACAAGGATGGCGACTGTCCCCAGACCACAACTCGCAATCGCAACGAACGACCCACTGGCCAACCAGCGACGGAAGGTCAGCTTCTCTCCTAGCGATTCCGACATCGAGACGATGACCACATTGGCTGCCGAGCCGAGCGGCGTGAGATTTGCGCCGAACCCGACGCCGATTGCCAAAGCCCACCAAAGCGGAGCGACGTCGAGCCCTTGTGCCGCAAGACCCTTGAAGATCGGGAGCATCACGATCGTGAACGGCACGTTGCTGATAACTCCCGAAGCGAACGCGCCGCCCCAGAGGACAACGAGAATTGCGAGATAGAGTCCCTGTTCGGCGAGTGCCGCAATGCCGCGGCCAAGGTAGCCGATTGCACCGCTCGCTTCGAGACCGCCGACGATGATGAATAACGAGATGAAGAAGATCAGGACATCCCAATGAATGTCCTTCAGAATCCGATCGAAATCCGGCCGGACCCACAACAGTCCGACACATGCGCCGATGAGTGCGACAAGTCCAGGGTCGAGACCGATCAGCTCATGCACGAAGAATAGCATGATCGTCACCGACAGGGTGATCAGCATCCGCCGTGTCGTGATCGGATCGACAATAGCCCGCCGCTCGTCCATCGACAGAAGGCGTTCCACGTTTGACGAACGTTGCGTGAGCTCTCGGCGGAACAGGAGGAGGAGGACAGCTTGGGCGGCGGCCCAAACCACGATGACGATTGGCATCATGTGTGAAAGGAAGTCGAGAAACCCGAACCCGGCTGCGGATCCGATCAGAATGTTTGGAGGATCGCCGATCAGCGTTGCGACACCGCCGATGTTCGACAGGAGAACCTCCCCCATAAGGAACGGAAGCGGCGAGATTCCAAGGATGTCCGCAACGGAGACCGTCACCGGGACGATGATGATGATCGTAGTAACGTTGTCGAGCACCATCGAGACAGCGGACGTCACCAGTCCGAGGTAGACGAGGAGCAGCCACGGGCGTCCCCGTGCGAGTTTTGCCGCACGGATGGCAAGGTACTGGAAGAAGCCGGTCTCCTGAAATAGGCCGACGACGATCATCATGCCCATCAGGAGCGTGATGGTGTCGTAATCGATTGAAAGCATGGCATCGTGTGCGGTGTAGAACGAGAACCATGTTCCCAGGGCAATCATCAGCGCTGCGCCGGAAAGCGCGATGATTGCTCGATGCACGCGCTCGAGGAAAATGCCGACATAGGTGAGCACAAAGGCGGCGAGCGACAATACCAGCGGAGTGATTGCGACAGGATCCATCCGTCGACCATCTCGGGTTCAGAGGATGCACGATCCTACTGGCTATGCTGTGGGCATGCAATAGGGGTTGCTGCCCAGCAGTGAGCGTGCTTGACGTCCACCGCAGCGCGTGAGGGTGATGTGCCTCCGGATAGGTGTGCGCCCTGAGCGCTGCACTCCGCGAACGCAGCTGGGTTCAGGTCGACGTTGCGAGGAGGAAGCCCGCGAGTGCATGTCTTGATCGTGAGGGCGGATTCCGGAGAATGGCTGTATGCATCAGGACCTCATGTCGCTCTTTCATCCCGCAACGGCTCGATGGTTCGGCGAGAGTTTCGCCGAACCGACACCCGCGCAGGCCGCAGGATGGCCTGCGATCGCGGCGGGGCAAAGCACGCTGATCCTGGCGCCCACGGGATCAGGGAAGACGCTTGCGGCATTCCTCTATGCCATCGACGAGTTGTTCCGTCACCGCTTGGACCATCCAGAGGATGCAACGGGCGTTCACACATTGTATCTGTCACCGATGAAAGCGCTGGCAAATGACATCGAGCGCAATCTGGAGCCTCCACTGCGTGGGATCCGATCCTCGGCAGAGCATCTTGGGACTGTGCTTCCAGAAATTCGTGTGGGTCTTCGAACCGGGGACACGCCATCAAGCGAGAGACAACGCATGGTCCGGCAACCTCCGGATCTTCTTGTCACGACGCCCGAATCGCTTCATCTCTTGCTGACATCAACGAAGGCACGCGACATGCTTCGCACGGTTCGGTATGTCATTGTGGATGAGATTCACGCTGTGTGCCCAAACAAGCGTGGCACGTTCCTCACGCTCTTGCTCGAGCGACTTGAGGCATTGATCTCTGCTCCGATGGTTCGAGTCGGTCTCTCGGCGACGCAGCGACCATTAGATGATGTGGCGAGATTTCTTGGGGGATACGACCGGAATGGAGACGTGCGTCCGGTTGCAATTGTCGACGCAGGCATGCGGAAGAACCTCGACCTTGCCGTCATCACGTCCGTTGACGACATGACGAAGTTGCCGCAAGCGGAGAAGGGGGCGCCAAGCATCTGGCCGTCGATCTACGCGAAGCTCCTGGAGCTCGTAGAGCGACATACATCCACGCTGATCTTCGGAAACAGCAGGCGAGCCGTGGAGAGGATCGCCGCCGAGATGAACAGGCTTGCCGGCGAACCGCTCGTTCGAGCGCATCACGGGAGTGTCTCAAAAGAGGAGAGACTTCGGATCGAAGAAGAACTGAAACGGGGACAACTCCCCGCGCTGGCGGCGACGGCCTCCATGGAGCTAGGTATTGACGTCGGGGCGATCGACCTAGTCTGCCAGGTCGAGACACCCTTCTCCGTGGCGAGTGGCCTGCAACGCGTTGGGAGGGCCGGACATCTGATCCGCACCACGAGTGTCGGGCGGATGATCCCCAAGACGCGCAGCGATCTGGTGACAATGGCTGCCATGTCTCGGGAAATGCTCCGTAGCGACATCTCGACGATACACGTGCCTCGAAACCCTCTGGACATCCTCGCACAGCAGATCGTGGCAATGGTTTCGATGGATGAATGGACTGTGGACGAGCTCTATGAGAGGATTCGCTGTGCCGCTCCATACCGGGAGCTTCCTCGAGAGACCTATCACGGCGTTCTTGAGATGGTGTCAGGACGATACCGCACGGCTGCGGCTTCAGCGCTGCGCCCGAGGATCTCCTGGGACCGTGCAACCGGACGTCTGTACCCGCTTCCCGGCAGCCGCCAAGCGGCGATCCTGAATGGCGGAGCGATCCCGGATTCCGGCCAGTACGCGATGGTGCTCGATGACGGGAAGACGCGAATCGGCGAGCTGGACGAGGAGTTCGTGTTCGAGCGACGGCTTGGGGAAACATTCATTCTGGGAACGGGATGCTGGCGGATTCTGGACGTGACGCACGATCGAGTCATCGTTACAGCGGCCGACGAAGAGGAAGGGATGATGCCGTTCTGGAAAGGGGAGGGACCCGGACGCGATGCCGAGTTTGGCGCAAGACTCGGAGCGTTCCTCCGCGAATGTGAGACTCGGTTGGACAGCAGCTGCATCGAGACGTGGCTTGAAGCCGAGTGTGCCATGGAGCGATCGGCTGCGAAGAACCTCGGCGCATACCTTGTGGAGCAGAAGCGGCGTGGCAGAGCCATTCCGAACGATCGTCGGATCCTGATCGACGCATTCCGAAACGAGGCTGGCGACCCGAGGGTGGCGGTGATCTCGCCGTTCGGGCGGGCGTTCCATCTGGCGCTTGTGCTGTGCGTCCAGAAGGCTCTTCGAGACCTCGAGTGTGATCCGCCTGACGCCATCTTCGCGGATGAGGGGATCCTCATTCGCCCGGGAAAGATCCCCATCGACCGACTGATCGGTGCGATTCAGGGACTCTCTGCGAATCGTGTTGTCGATGACATCATCGACGAGTTGGGAAGCACGCCGTTTTTCGCGCTGCGATTCCGACGGAATGCCGGTCGGGCGCTCCTCCTTCCACGAACGCGACCCGGCCAACGCACGCCGCTTTGGCTCCAACGGCTACGAGCGCATGATCTCCTCGCTGTCGCCGGACAGCATGCGCGGTTCCCAATTGTGGCGGAGACGTACCGGGAGATTCTCGAGGATGAACTTCCGCTTCGAACGTTGCAGGAATTCCTCCGGAACGTCGAGGATGGGGCGGCTGGGTTCATCGTGCGTCGTGATAGGACACCATCACCGTTCGCTGGCTCGTTGCTGCTGACGTTCATCGGCAAATACCTCTACGAGGAGGATAGGCCACTTGCGGCTGGAATGGCTCATCCTCGGGAGATGCGAAGAGAGATTGCCCGGCTGCTCGAGGACGATGACGAGCACAAGACACTCTTCGATACGGATGCTATCCGGACGGTGGACGAGCGCCTGCAGGGGCTCGCGGCATACCACCATGCGCGAGACGGAGTCGAGCTGGTTGAACTGCTTCGGAGAATCGGAGATCTGAGCGAGGTTGAAATGGCAGCCCGCTGTGAGCCTGCAGCCCTATCGGCTGTCTCGGATCTGATCGAAGACGGAAGGATTGCGCGGATCAATATCGTTGACGCATCGGATCCGGACAGAGTGATCAACGCGGAAGATGTCGAGCGATACGAGCGGATGGACGACGAGGATCTTCGTGGGATCGTGAGACGATACGTTGCCTCTCGTGCTGTGGTGGGGCGCGACGAGATCGTCAAGCGCTATCCGGCAGCGGACGGCATGATCGATGCGCTGAGCCTCAAAGAGGCCTGGATTAGCGTTTCGAGGTCGGATGGGACGATGGGCTGGTCCGAGCCCAATGTGGCGGCCGGAATCAGGCGACTTACTCTTGGGAGACGCCGGCGGCGTATTGCACCGGTGGTGCCGGAAACGTACTCGCGACAGCTGCTCATGCGAAGCCACAGTATCGCACCGGTGGGGGAGGGCGACCTGCCGGACGTGATGGCGCAGCTGGCCGGGTGCTCGCTCCCTATCAGCACGTGGGACGATATCCTTGCTACTCGTGTTCAGGATTACAATCGCGCGATGCTCGACCGGCTCGTCCACGCCGGCGAGCTTGCGTGGCGAGGAAGCGTATCGGCTGGCGGACGGCGCTGTCTCTGCTTCGCGCCACGGGGATGGGAAGCGGTCGTGGGAGACGGAAGCGGGCCGAACGGCATCCAAGAGGAGCTTCCACGACGCGTGTTGGAACACCTGTCTGAGCATGGCGCGCTGTTTCTCCATCAGATTGCCGCCGTGGCGGACTGCCCACCATCCCAAGTTGCCGGCGCGCTCTGGACGTTGCTGTGGAGTGGATGGGTGGTGAACGACTCACTGCGTGTTGCGTGGGGATCAAAGCCGGATCCCAGCCGGTGGGAAGGTCGCCGAGGGACAACGTGGGCCGTCGGGCGCTGGTCCACGACGCAGCTTGTTGGCGCGACGGAAGCGAATGATGTTCAAGCGCGGATCGACGTTCTCCTACACCGTTATGGCATTCTGAATCGGGACATCGTGCGTCGTGACGAGCTTGGGCTGCGATGGGCGGAGATCTACCCCATGTTGACGCGGCGTGAGTGGATCGGTGAGCTCGAACGAGGGCTGTTCGTGTCGAGGTTGGCGGCTCCGCAGTTTGCCATTCGCACTGCGATCAACTGGCCGACGGAAGGGCAAGAGGACGACGCACCGATTCTGGTGAGTGTCCTTGATCCGGCAAGCATCTACGGCGAGCTCGTCCCAATTGAGCTGCCACATGGCGGACGCTACGCCGTTCGGCATCATCCATCCAACTACCTGATCTACAGTGCCGGGAGACCGATCCTAGCAGTCGAGAACCGAGGAGAGCGACTTGTGCCCCTCGTGGATCTTGCTCCTGCGGATCGCCGCGACGCGCTCGCGTTGTTGCGCGGATTGGTCGGCGGACGGCATCGGCCGGTCTCGGTGCGGGTGCGAATGTGGGATGGCCGGCCGATTCTGGATACGATCGCAGCCGATGAACTGAAGCGGCTCGGATTCACTGGGGAGGATCGTTCGATGATCGCATATCGGGAGTATGGAGCAGGAGGATCTGCGTGAATCCAGACTACAGAGACGAACACCTGGAGATCGGCCGCGCGATTCTAGGCAGTGGAGCGATCTGCAACGAGTGTCTTGGACGACCATTCGCGCGGGTTGGGCGTGGAATGACGAACGAAGAGCGCGGGCAGGCGATTCGGGCGCTGCTCCGGGAAGACGGGAAGGCAGGCACATGCTGGGTCTGCGGCAACGTATTCGAGCGCTCAGGCGCTTGGGCGGATCGTGCGGTCCGAGCCGTGAGAGGCGTGGAGTTTCACACCTACCTGTTTGGCGTACGCCTTACTCCGCGGCTGGAGGAAACGGACGCGCTCTTTGTGAAGAGGTTTCCCAGTGAGCAGACGGAATCAATGAAGCATGCGTTCAATCGTGTTGTTGGCAAAGCGTTCGAGGCACGCCTGGAGAGAGCAGCGACGGTCGAGTTCAGTGCGCCGGATGTCTCGTTTGTGGTCGACCTCGCCGAGGACAGGTTGCTGGTCCACATCGCATCGCTCTATGCCTCCGGCCGATATCGGAAACTTGCCCGAGGGATCCCGCAGACGAAGTGGCCGTGTCGGCGCTGCAGAGGGCGTGGGTGTTCCTCGTGTGGATTCACTGGCAAGCAGTATCCCGAGTCAGTCGAAGAATGGATCGCGGCGCCGCTCCTTGAAGCAGCGGGCGCAGAGGTCGCCCACCTGCACGGCGCCGGGCGCGAGGATATCGATGCAAGGATGCTCGGCAGCGGACGGCCGTTTGTGCTTGAGATTGCGGCGCCTCGGAAGCGAACGCTTGATCTGAGCATGCTTGCCAATACGGTGAACGAGCATGCGGCAGGGAGAGTGGAGATCTCTCCACTGGCATGGGCGACCCGCGGGATGGTTGCGCGTTTGAAGGAGGAGCATGCCACGAAGCGGTATCGTGCACGCGTGGAGTTCGAGATGCCGGTGTCCCCTGTGAAACTGGACAATGCACTCCAGAGCCTCTGCGGACAGATTGAGCAACGCACGCCACAACGGGTGTCGCATCGACGGGCTGACCGGGTTCGCCGGCGCCGGTTGCTCTCGGCCGCGGGGTTCGCGAAGGGGCCGAAAGAAGCGGTCATAGAGGTCGAAGGTGAGGGCGGTCTCTACATCAAGGAGCTGATCTCGGGGGACGATGGAAGAACGAATCCGAGCTTGACCGGGCGACTGGGCATCCGGGCTGTCGTGCGTGCGCTGGACGTGATGGACGTGCGTTCGGTCGTGCTTCCGGGGAAAATGGATTCCGTGGACAAGGAGACGGCGCTTCCGTAAAGTTAGCGATGATCGATCATGGAGAGCGAGCGAAACACCACACAGGAACAGCAATGGACGTTGCCATCCTTGCTGGATATCTACTTCCGTGAGATCGGACGGTTCCCGCTCCTTACAGCCGAGGAAGAACGCAGGTTGGCGCGGCAGATGGCTATCGGCGTGGAGGGCGCAAGGGAGCGGCTGATCGTGAGCAATCTGCGGCTTGTGGTGAAGATCGCTCAGGAGTACACCGATGTCGCGCTTCCGCTGATCGATCTCATCCAGGAAGGGAATATCGGCCTCATGGACGCGATCGATCGGTTTGATCCGGAGCGAGGATACCGCTTGAGCACCTACTCATCCTGGTGGATCCGGCGCTCGATCCTGCTGGCGATCAACAATCACTCTCGAATGATTCGGATTCCTGACTACCTGTTTCGCGCTGTCCGCCGATTGGCGCAGATGCGGGCGATGGCCGATGGGGAGACACTCACGGAAGCGGAAATCACTGAGACAATCGGGATATCGGCAGATCGGCTTCGTCGCGTCGAGGCACAAGTGAGCGAGATCGCCTCGCTGGATCAGGTGATCGGCATCGAGGGGGATGAGACGCTGGGAGAACGGATCGTGGATGAGAGCGGACTGTCGCCGGAGGAAGAGGCGCTTCGGCTTCTGTTCCGCGATGAGTTGGAGAAGGTGTTGGACGAGATGCCGGCTCGACAGGCATTGGCGATCCGCCTCCACTACGGCATCGAGGATGGCTGCCCGTACAACTTCGCCGAGGTCGGACGGATCATGAAGGTCAGCAGAGAACGCGTCCGGCAGCTTGTCCGCGAGGGAATGGAGACTGTTTCAGAGAGCTGGGACGAACAGGCATTCGAGACGTACCGAAGCCTGCTGAGTCGCTAGGCGTCCTGTGTGTGGGACCCGCCGTGCGTCTCCTCCAGGGCCCTTGCGCGCAGCTGACCACAACCTGCTTCGATCTCAATGCCACGGCGGACACGAACCGTGACCGGGATCCCCGCTTTCCTGAGGATGTCAGAGAATTGGGCGACGGTCTCGCTTGGACTCCGGTTCCAGGGGAGGCCGGCAATAGGATTGAACGGGATTAGGTTCACATGACAGAGCAGGCCGCGCAACCGTTCTACCGTCTCGTGAGCACAGGTCAGGGAGTCGTTGACACCAGCAACGAGGGCGATCTCAAACGTGATCCGGCGGTTCGTCCGAGCGATGTAGGTTTCGCAGGCGCTAAGTAGCGTGGCAAGCGGATAGGTCTCATTGATCGGAACGAGACGGGTTCGCAGCTCATCATTGGCGGCGTGGAGTGAAACGGCGAGGTTGACCTGAAACATCTCCTCGGCGAACCGCTCGATCCCTGGAACGATACCGACCGTGGAAACGGTGAACGATCTTGCGCCCAGGCCGAATCCCCTTGCGTCATTCAGGGCACGAATGGATTGGATTGTGGCGTCGTAGTTTGCAAATGGCTCGCCCATTCCCATGTAAACTACATGGGTCAGCCGTTGCCCGTCTTCTTCGCAGATGCGTGCTGCGTGAAGGACCTGTCCTACGATCTCGCCGACCGACAGGTTTCGTCTGAATCCACTTCGGCCTGTAGCACAGATGCGGCAGTTCATTGCACATCCAGCTTGCGTGGAGATGCAGGCCGTCCGCCGATTGTCATAGTCCATGGAGACGACTTCGATGGCCTCATCATCGGCAAGGCGAAGTAGCAGCTTGCGCGTGCGATGGTCTGAGCTTTGCTGGGATCGCTCAACGATAGGAAGGCCCATCGGCAGAAGCTCAGCCATCTGGATCCGAAGGTGGATGGGAAGCGTGGACATCTCCTCATAGGAGCTGGTCAAGTCTCGATAGACGGCCTGCCATACCTGCTGCGCACGGTACGTCGGCTGCCCCAGTGAGACCATTCGATCACGGAGGACGTCAAACGGGAGATCGAGCAGGGTTGGATCAGTCATGACGTTCGAGAAGGGAGAGGAACTCCGCTTCCTCTAGTTGTGAAACACCTAGCGCTCGGGCCTTATCGGCCTTGGATCCCGGATTCTCTCCAACCACGACGACGTCGGTTGCCTTCGAAACAGTGGATGAGACGGACGCTCCAAGTGATTTCACAGCCCGGATGGCCTGAGCTCGCGTCATCGACGTCAGGGTACCGGTGAACACGAATCGCTTCCCGCAGAGCGGACCGGAGGATCTATCCTCCGCTACATAGCTGCTTTGCAAGCCGACACTGCGAAGGTCCCTTATCAACGTCTGGTTGGCCTCGTTGCGGAAGAATCCGACGATCGCGTCAGCGGTTCTCGGCCCGATCTCCTGCAGGCCCGTAAGGGCTTCCGCATCAGCCGTCATGATCGGATCCAGTGAACCGAAGGCGTTGGCGAGGATCCCAGCCGCGTTCTCACCGACTCCCGGGATGCCGAGTCCAAACAGGAGACGGTCGAGTGGGACGCGCTTCGCGGCATCCAGCGCCGCGAGAAGTCGATCGGCGGATGTCGGCCCGAGTCGATCCAGCTGGATGAGTGGCTCTCGTTCGAGGCGGAACAGGTCGGCGAGCGATGTCACCAACTCCGTGTCAATCAGTTGACCTACGATCTTGTTGCCAAGTCCCTCGATATCAAGCCCGGCTTTGCTGACGAAATGCAGAACCGATTGCCGGAATCTCGCCGGGCAGGCTACGTTCAGACAACGGTGAGCGACCATACCGTCGAGACGAACGACCTCCGAACCGCATGCAGGACAGGTCTTCGGCATGGTGAAGCGGCGTTCGTTCCCGGTCCGCTGTTGCGCCAGCGGTTTGAGAATCTGGGGAATCACGTCGCCGGCTCTCTGCACAATCACCGTATCGCCAATGAGGATGTCCTTGCGCCTGATCTCATCTTCGTTGTGGAGGGTGGCACTCGTGATCTCCACGCCGTGAACGCGAACTCGGTCGAGCACGGCAATTGGCGTGAGGATTCCCGTTCGGCCGACGGAAACTGTGATATCCACAAGTCGTGTGGCCTCCTGTTGCGCTGGGAACTTCCCTGCGATCGCCCAGCGAGGGCTTCGACTGATCGTACCGGCAGTGCGTCGGGCTGCGAAGTCATCGAGCTTCACGACAACGCCATCTGTCTCGTAGGGCAGCTCGTACCGCTTCTCCAAGAGGGCATGGTAGAACGCGATGGCCTCCTCAATCCCGGCACACCTGGCATACAGCGGATTGGCGCGTAGCCCGAGGAGCGGGAGCGTGGACAGTAGGTCGGTCTGAGACTCAATCCGAAGTCCGTCGATCTGTCCGATATCGTAGCAGTAGAGCTTCAGAGGACGCTGTGCTGTCACCAGCGGGTCGAGTTGACGAAGTGATCCCGCGGCAAGGTTTCTTGGGTTTGCGAACGGAGCAAGACCTTCCTCGGCTCGTCGGTCGTTCAGCTCAAGCAGATCATTCTTTTCGATGTAGACCTCGCCGCGAACCTCCAGTAGGCTCGGAATGTCGGAGTCCACGTCGCGAAGTCGGAGCGGAACGGATGCAATGGTGCGAAGATTTGCCGTGACGTCCTCTCCGCTGCGACCATCCCCGCGCGTAGATCCCTGCACAAGCATTCCGCCACGGTATACGAGCTCCACTGCCACACCATCAAGCTTTGGTTCGGCGACATACGCCATCGCACTCGTATGAAGAAGTGCACGCGTACGACGATCGAAGTCACGCAGACCATCTTCATCGAACGCGTTTGCCAGACTGAGCATCGGTACAGAGTGCTCTACGGTTGCGAATCCATCTGCTGGGGGCGAGCCTACACGTTGCGTTGGGGAGTCAGGGGCTAGGAGGTCTGGGTGTCTGGATTCCAGGTGGGAGAGCCGCCGGAACAGCGCATCGTACTCCCCGTCTGTGATCTGCGGGGAATCAAGCACGTGATACAGGTAGTTGTGGTGCTCGATCTCGCGCCGCAGGCGCTCGATTTCCCCTCTCACATTGGCAGACATCACGCAGAAAGAGTCTTTGAGATTCAGTCGGCTGTCAAGATTAGCTGTCGTGTGACCCCAGCGACATGCGATCCAGAGAAGGCATTAGTCGGATGCGTTCGTGCCATGCACGAGACTGGAGGCGAGCTGCTCAAGGTCCGATCGTTCGACGTCCACTCCGATGAGGAACCAGAAGACACCGTCATGCTCCCAGCAGAGCTCGCGCGGGGCCTGCGATGAGTCAGCTTGGGGCGCATGTTCTTCCCACACACTGCGTCGGTCGAGATACCATGCAGATACCTCATGGATCTCGATTTTCTCTCCAGCTTCCGCTGCGGTCACCCTTCGTCGTGCCATGTTGCGGTTCATGTAGTTGCCCGCTCGCAGGGTGATGTACTGAGATGGCTCCTTGCTGTCCGCTGGCGTGCGAAGTAAGAGAATCTTAAAGTAGGCGCGGGCATGCTCGGCATCGCGTGCAAGGAGCGCGCGATCATCCATCGGGCTGAATCCGGCGTCATGAAGCGGAGCAAGAGGCAGAGTGAATGGAAGAGATCCGGGCAGTTCATCGACGGGGATCTGATCCTCGTGGAGGATGCGGGTTCCCTCTGGTGGCGAGAACGGTGAAGCTGTAGCAGATGGGAGACGGACGTTGCTGTACCGGATGCTGATCTGCCCATGAGGCCCAAGCAAGAGAGAGGCCTGTGTGGACGGCGCTGGCGAGAAGACCAGACGAGATGGGAAGAGACTCTTCACATCAATGGCCACAGACAGCTTCGTTGCCAGAAACGCAATCAACTTTGCGACATGCACCCGATGCATCTTCTTGGGCTTGAGCGACAGAACACGAGTCTCTCGACCGTCTATCGTTTCCGGATCCAGCTCTCGAAGCAAGTAGTCGTGAGGCAGATCTCGCAGGTGCTGAATGTCGCCCATCAGGCTCAGCTCGTGAAACGGCTCAAACACGAAGCGGGACGTCTTCACGATGCAGACGTCCGTTGAAGGGTCATGGAGCCAGGTCTGTTGACCATCGAAATGCAGGGACAATCCGACGATCTCGTCTGGCACGTACTCAGCATCGCCTGTCAGCTGCTGTTCAAGTTCGAGAAGCGGATGTTCATAGGTTTGGAAGGCCACGTCCAGATGACCGGACCGATAGACCGCAACATGTGCCTCGACATGAATGGGTCCAGCGTCAACCGCTTCCGTTGCCTCAAACCCTGACAGCCTACGGCACCAGTCGCTGATCGCATGTGCCAAGTCCTGGAGTGATTGATCGGCATACTCAGTCATGGGCAAGGCATAGTATACCGGGATCCGGGTGTGTTCCCGAATCCGATGACAGTCGGGAGCGCGCGAGGAGAGGTCTATATGTCCGCTCCCAGAAGCGGTCAGATGGGGAGGTGACGAACGTCCACCCAGCACGGGAAACGGCCTTCGATTGAGTACTCGGTGCAGTGGGGTATGGGCTGGGAATCGCGGAAACAGAGTGGGGGTTCATGTTTGCGGCACATCGTGGACAACCGGCGAAGAAGCCTGCGTACGCTTGACGGAGCGGACCGAGTTCCGGTATGTATGTGTGGAGGGGGTTCCGCAGGGAGGGAACCGGATGCAACTCGAGGACGGCAAAGTCCTGGATACCGTCATGTTGGAGAGTTTGGCCGTGATCGCGGCAGCGAATGAGCGTTCTCTTGTTGAAGAACTCAATCGTGCTGTCCGGACCTATGTCTTGGGCGAGCTGGCTGAGCACGGTGAGCACAACCTCCTCGAACAAGCACTCGCCGAGTAGCCAATCACGGCGCATCTAGCGCGGTCGCATGTCTGCCTGGTACCACACCTGATGCTGTTGTGTCCGCGTTGCCGAAGGATACACTGAAGGGAATCCGCATTGGAGGGGGATCATGAAGAACATCGGAATCTGGCTTGCTATTGGGCTGGCTGGAGCCGCGCTTGTGTCGTTGGTCTTCTTCGGCGGGATGGATTCCGAGCCGGAGATTGCGCCGGACTTCACGCTGCGCAGCCTTGATGATGCCGACGTGTCTCTCGTGGAGCTTCGCGGCAGTGTGGTCATTCTCGATTTCTGGGCGACATGGTGCAAACCGTGCACAAAGACGTTCCCCGATTTGCACGCTCTTCAGCAGGATTACGTTGACCGAGGCGTCGTGCTGCTTGTCGTCAGTCTGGATAAGAGCGCGCAGCGTGCACGTGACTACCTCGTCGACGCTGGCTTCGCCACCGACAATGTCCTGTGGGGATCGCTAGAAGAAGCGAGAGCTGTCAAGTCCCTTTATGGTGTCGGCGGGATCCCGCGTACATTCCTGATCGATCGAGCCGGCTTCATACGATTCTCGGGCTATCCGACACGATTGACCTCTGAGGAGATCGAATCCTGGCTGTAGCGGCTGTGCCAGCACGGCCGTGCCTCATCGTCCCTTCCTCCCATCCCTGACGATCACACATCCGAGTGTTCCCACTCCATCTTTGTGCTCTGGAGCGAATTGAACCGCGAAGCGATGGCCGACGACACACCTATTGACAGGGAGGTGTGAACATGGGATGGACCGGAAGAGTAGAGCATGATCTGGCCCTGTTATCGTATGATGAAAAACTGGTGGCGAGGTTGCGCTCGGTCGACCGCCCCCATCGAGTGCTGTCGAATCGAGGGGATGGTTGTCGCTCGGTCAGACGGAAGAGCGGATGCCTTCCGGCGACAAGGAAGGTATCCGGTGTTCAAGCGTAGGGAGGTGCGGTGGCTTCCGATCGGGATCTCATCGCAGACGTGGCCAAAGGGAATGAAGAAGCGTTTCGGCAGCTCTACGATCGATTCGCCGATCGTGTCTTCCGTTACGCGTGCACGATTTTGCACGAAGGGCATTTGGCTGAAGAAGTCGCCCAGGAGACGATGATCGCCGTGTGGAAAGGTGCAGAGAAGTATGCAGGACGCTCCAAGGTGTCGACATGGATCCTTGGGATCGCTCGGAACCAAGCGTATAGCTTGATCCGAAAAGAGACGCGGACCGAGACAGTTCCGGATCTATCCCTTGTGGAGCCCGATCCTGCACCTGGGATCCATCGACAGGAGCAGGTATCGAAGGCGCTACAAGGCCTGTCCAAGGATCATCGCGAAGTCGTATTCCTAACGTTCTACGAGGGGCTCTCGTATGGGGAGATCTCCTCGATGTTGGGGATCCCGACAGGTACCGTGAAGTCACGGATGTTCCATGCGAAGCAGCAGCTTGGGGAGGCGTTGGCATGAATGAATGCACGAGAATCCAGGAGCTGATTCCGTGGTATATCGAGGGTGTGCTCTCCGAGCAAGAGGAGCGCGACGTCGCGGAGCACCTCTATCAGTGTGAACAGTGCCGTGATGACCTGGTGCTTACCATGAGAATCAGGCTGGATGTGCGTGGTGCGCTGAGCAGCGAGCCCAGTCTGCCGGACCGCTTGAGAGATCGAGTGACGCAGAAGGCGTTCGGCAGGAGGCTGGCCCAAGTCGATGTCGGGTCGTTCTTCCTGGGGTTCTCGCTTGGTGCGAGGTTGCGAAAAGGAGCACTGCCTGTTCATGGCGATCTAAGTGTTATGGGACGAAGAATCCGCTTGTTCAACACGGAACGCAAAGGAGGCACAAAGTGAGTGGCGACGATCTTGTCAATAGCGTAGAAGACCTGCGCGAGGTTCTGACAGTTGTTTCAGAGCAAGTTCCCGATTTGCTTCGGGGACTCAGGAACATCATCTACTCGAAAGAGGCTGCCGAGAACATGGCAGACGCCGTATCGACATTCTACACGAAGCTCGTGGCTGCAGGAGTCCCCAAGGATGAAGCGTTGGATATGGCCCGCGGCTATGTCCTCAATCTGCGGGAGATCCTCGGTGGCAAAGGCGGCCTGAATATGAACATCGGCGATATTGCGCGATCCAAGAGCAAAGGAGAGGACGACTGAAACTCGTAGTTCGACTTGTTCTCGGAGTCTCGATTGCGCTTCTGATTCTCTGGCTTGTCGGAGAGCTTCTCGGTGTGGGGATCGGGTTGCTGTGGGCGAGGCGACGGTCACGGCATTATTTCCGCCGCCGACTTCGCCGCAACGGGCTCTCCGAAGACGCGACGGAGGCGATTGCAGCGCAGTACCATCGCCCGGGCCTAGTTCGTGGCATCATTCGAGAGATCCTCAAGTAGCGAAGCTAGGATCGACTCGAAACGCAGTCGGTTTGTCACGGTACGCTGTGGTGGATACCATGAGGAATCTCGGGACGTGGCGCAGCCTGGTAGCGTGCTTGCATGGGGCGCAAGAGGTCCCCGGTTCAAATCCGGGCGTCCCGACCAGTAGGGAGGAGTAGCTTCCTATGCTAGTCCTCCGATTGCCCGGATAGGCGCAACAGCACCGAGTCGATCGATTGCCCGGTCGGCGCAAGGTGGATGAGGTCGTTGAGTATCGATGCCACCGGAATGGCCTCAAGCAGTAGGCTGTCATCAGCAAGAGTGCAACGGACATAATGGAGCATCCCGTAGCGTCGCGACACGGTTCCGGGTGCTGTGCGATCCGGTGCATCAATCAACGGCGCCCCCCCGCCTCCAGTATTGACGTAGTGGATTCCTCCGCGGTAGATGTGTTCGTAGCAGGTCTCGGAGGCGCTGAACACCACATCGACACCGTAGTAGCGAAACAAGGATTCCCAGGCGGAACACAGGGAATCATCGGCTCCAGCCGAGTGCGACGCGCTGTACAACGCATCGTGCGAGAAGACGATGATCAGCTTGCCGACAACCTGCGTCAGATCATCCTCGAGCCACGAGGTCTGAGCGTGCATCGCGCCGGTGTCCGTCTCCGCGATGGTGGAGTCAAGCCCGATGAAATGGATGTTCCCGTAGTCGAAGGACCACCACTGTTCGTCCTCGTATCCGCCTCCCGCTGGCAGGGCAAGGTAGTCGAAGTAGAGGGAGCCTACGGCATCTCGCTCTCCAACGACTGAGATGAATGGGCGGGATCGCGCGAGGTCGCCGATGGCCCAGAAGCAGTTATCGAAATGCTCCGCTGTGGGCGTGTCCACCAACCCCCCTGCGTGGAAGACCAGCGAGGCCGTCGCATCTCTCGCGATGGCATCGGCGACCAGCTTGTGTCGGTCCGGGAACGAGCGCGTGGCACCGTAGATTGCGAACGAGAAGGAGCGTGCGCGCTGCTCGAGTGTGGTGAATCCGCCGACCTCGGTTGGATAAACAGCATCGCCTTCATAGAAAATCAGCTGATACCGATAGGTAGATCCCGGCAGAAGATCTTGAAGCCAGATTTCGGCTACGCCTTCGTGTTTCTCAAACGTCAGAGTCTCCTCCCACTGTCCGGTTGCGTCGTACACCTGAGCCAGACTGTATCGGAGGTCGAAACCGACAGCGCGATTGGTCATCCATGTAATTGCGATGAACGTCTCTCCAACCGAGCCAAGCACCGGTCCCCATGACCAGGGTGCGGACAACTGGCCGACGCACGTTACCATTGGGATCCCAACCAACACGAGAGCGACGAACAGACAACACGATATCCTGACGGACATTGCGCCTCACCTCCAACCCGGTGAACCATGGTGCCGCTTCGCAATCATTCTTGCAAGAAACAAGTATCGGGCCGTTGTAGTCGACCGAACGCCCAAGCTTGCGGCACGGGTCTACGGACTGGTTGCATCATGGAAGTCCATCTCGGTGATTCTGGCGCCCACGATGCTCGCTGCGTAAGACTGTGTCGTGCGGGCACGGATGCGGACAATGGTGACTTCCGCCGGGGCGAACGAGATCTGCTTCCACTCCTGTTCGTTGATGGCACCTTCGAAAACGTCTATCCATTCCTCGTCTTGATAGACATCCACATCCCACAGCAGTGCGTTCCCGGTGGGGAACGAGTCATAGGAGAACAGTCGGACACCATCACACAGGGGGGTGGGATCCGGAGCATACGCGTAGAGGAAATCCGAGTATTCCGGATACCGGATGCCGTACGATCTCGTGAACGAGGACATGTCGCGATCGTGCGTGTTCTCCGTATCGAACCACTTGTCGTTGTTGGTTCGAACCGAAGCGGGAGAGATCCAACCGACATCCGCGAGTGAGCCGACAGAGACGGTGTGGACCGTCGCATTCGTTGCCCCATCGTTGTCGGTAACGGTCAGGTGCACAGCGTACGACCCTTCGGTTGTGAAGGTGTGGCTGACCGCGGAACCGGATGCACTTGTGCCGTCGCCGAAATCCCACGTGTAGGAGACGATCGAACCGTCAGGATCCGAAGAGGTTGCACCATCGAAGCTCACGGGTGTCCCCGCGCCCGGTGATGCCGGAGAGAAGGAGAACATGGCAGACGGTGGCTGATTGGCGGGCAACGAGACAGAGATCGAAGAGCTTGTTGTATCGGATGCCCCATGGTTGTCGATGACGGTCAACTGAACGATGTATGTGCCGGGAGCGGCATACGTGTGTGTCGTGGTCGGACCGGAGGCGGAGCCTCCATCGCCAAAGCTCCAGGTGTAGGAAACGATCGAGCCGTCGGGATCGGTGGAGGTCGTAGCATTGAAATTGACGGATGTTCCTACGACCGGCGGCGCCGGGGACAACGAGAACATGGCAGACGGTGGCTGATTGGCGGGCGACGAGACAGAGATCGAAGAGCTTGTTGTATCGGATGCCCCATGGTTGTCGGTGACGGTCAATTGAACGATGTATGTGCCGGGCGATGCGTACGTGTGATTGACGATCGGGCCGGACGCCGTTGCGCTGTCACCGAAGCTCCAGCTGTACATGACGATACTGCCATCCGGATCGTACGCGCTGGTTGCGTTGAACGTTATCGGTGTTCCGGTAGTCGGGCTGGGTGGGGTGTAAATGTAGTCGGCGACGGGGGGCACATTGACGGCGCTTGGCGCGAGCATCACATTTACGGTGGCTGTTTGCCCCGCAGACACAACCACTTGGCGCGTTTCCGATGTGTGGCCTGCAAGCGAGAGCTGAACGGTGTGAATCCCGGGAGCGACGGACTGTCTCAGAAGTGGCGTGATTCCAATGCCCTGTCCATCGAGGTGTACGGTTGCGCCTGATGGGGAAGAAGACACTTGCAGCGCACCGGTTGTAGGTGGGGGGGAGATCACTTGGAACGACAGCGTATCATACGCCCATTCTCCGCTTGGAAGCTGCGCTTGCATCGTTCCGAGGACCGAGCTGCGGAACGATGTGGGATTGGTGCTTAGGAGAGGGAACCCGGCGCCGAACGATGTCGGGAAGTGCGGCAGCGGGCTTGTCGCTGCAAAGAGATACAACGTCTCCGTGCCGATGGGTTCGGTAATGCGCAATGTATAGCCCCCTCCGGGAACATGATGCACTCCGCCGGGGAGTGGGTTGCCGGACTCGAGCCAATTTGGGCGCATCAGCGTGACTCGACCGTCAGCCGACACGTCACACAGATAAACATATGCCGTTCGATTCGTTGTGAACGAGACGGCGAACGCCTCTCCAACTTCATACGACGACTTCGGAAGAGAGAGTTGGACTGCCAACGGAGGATTGGCCGCGGAGACTACCGCCTGTGTTGAATCGGTCGATTGCTGTCCGTTCGATCCGAAGACGGTCAGGGTCACCGTATAGGTTCCGGGAAGCGAGTATGCGTGTGCTACAGTTATCCCCTGCCCGGTGGCGCCGTCGCCGAATGACCACAGATACGTTGTGATCGAACCGGTAGATCCCGATCCACTGAATGAGATGGAGGAGCCGGCGATGCCGGTGTACGGCCCGCCTGCATCGGCGAGCACTGGCGGGGCGGCGGAGATGACCGTTGTACTTCGTGTGTTATTGATCTCATCTTGTTCTGTAACTTGGTGAAGATCGTCTGCATTGGCGACAAATGTCTCGGCGGTGGCGGTGAGCGGGAGCACGAGTTCGAGATCCCGACTGCCGCCCGCGGGAAGCTGGGACACGTAGCCGTATGTCGACACGGCCGTGCTGGCAAGACGGACACGGAACGGGCCTGCCGCGGCTGTCCCGCTATTCCGAACCGTCACAGTGAACGCCACACTCTGCCCGACGAGCGGCGTCTGAGGCGTGTGAGAGATCGAGATGACCGTCAGGTCGGGGAGCCCCGCGGATTGCACAAGAAGGGCGCGTATCTCGGTATCGGATGCCCCACCGTTGTCGGTGACGGTCAGCTGAGCGGTGTATGTGCCGGGCGATGCATACGTGTGTGTCGTGGTTGGACCGGAGCCGGATCCACCGTCGCCAAAGCTCCAGATGTAGGAAACGATCGAGCCGTCGGGATCGGCAGAGGCTGCGGCATCGAAACTTACGGGGGCTCCTGCAACTGGCGACGTCGGAGACAGGGAGAACGCGGCCGTTGGCGGCTGATTGGCGGGCGACGAAACAGAGACCGACGAGGTCGTCGTATCGGATGCCCCATCGTTGTCGGTGACGGTCAGCTGAGCGGTGTACGTGCCGTGCGATGCATACGTGTGTGTCGTGGTTGGGCCGGAGCCGGATCCGCCATCGCCGAAGCTCCAGGTGTAGGAAACGATCGAGCCGTCGGGATCGGCAGAGGCTGCGGCATCGAAACTCACGGGAGCTCCTGCAACTGGCGACGTTGGGGACAGGGAGAACGCGGCAATCGGTGATTGGTTCGCGGCGGTCGGCGGTTGGAGGTACAAGCGACCGTTTCCGTAGATGTTGGGACTTCCCATGGGGACAACCTGCGATATCAGTTGGGATCGCAGCGCGGCCTCAGTCAGGCTGGGGGTTCGCTGAAGAAGTAGCGTCGCGGCCGCGGCGACGTGAGGAGCAGCCCCAGACGTGCCAAAGAACGTGGTGTACGGAGATGTCCCTGTGGAAACGCGGTCCGGTGCACACAAGTCCGGTTTGGCGCGGCCGTCGTTGGTCGGACCCTGGGAGCTGTACGACTCCTGAGGACCGGTGGTGTAGTTTGCGTGGTCAATGGCTCCGACGGTGACAGCTTCGGATACGTTGCCCGGGGCAAGGATCGAACTCGAGGCTACGACCGGCGCGACGGCGTGAGAAAGACTGAATAGCTCCAGGGATTTGTAACCACTCCCTTGGATGCGGACGGTGTATGTGCCGCTTATGGGAGCCAGCGCCTGGATGAACTCGGTTGGCTCCTCTGAGCCTGTCTGATACTTGGTGGATGATGCGATAAGAGTGCTTGATGGATCGTACAGGTAGAGATCGTAGTCCGAGGAGGCCTGAGGCCAGTCATTCCACGTGAGAAACAAGACGATCGTCTCGCCGGAGCTTACCGGTAGTGTGATCTCGCGGTCAAGCCAGCCATCGGAGTTGGCGTCGGAGAAGATTCCCTCCCAGTGGCTCTCGGCCTCGTTGCCTGCGGCGTTGACCCACAGGATCCCTCCCGATATCGCACGGCGTGCCGCATCGGCGATTGTGCCGGTTCCGTCATAGAAGTTCGTGTTGTACCAGCCAAGGGAGTGATTGATGACGTCAATTCCCTGGGTTAGGCAGTACGTGACTGCGGCATCAAGATCGACTTCATCGGCGATCTTGAGGAGATGGAGCTCGGCAGCGGGGGCAATGTCATGAATGATCTCTGCAACGGCTGTCCCATGCGTAATGCCGCTGGTCAGCCCCGTTCCCGTGAAATCGTTCTGCTGCAGGGCGTAGGGGAGATCGCCGCTGGCCTGCGCCTGCGACAGCCCCGCGAAGCCCAGATCGATCACGGCAATCTTGACGCCTGCACCATCGAAACCTGCGGCATGGAACGCATCGGCGCCGATTGCTGCGACCCCCTGAGTTGCGGTTCCCAATGGGAACGGCGTGTAGGGCGGTCGAATGTACGCAATACCGCGGAGTCCGGTTGCCAAATCCGACAGCTGATCCAATGACACGGTCGCCTTGATCAGGGTCGAGGTCATCTCGATCGCAGATCGCGAAACGCCGAGCGCCGCCAAACCGGCGGCTGTCGAGGCAGGGCTCTGCCCGGCGCGCGTCTCAAGAACGACAGTGACCGTGCCCACGGACGATGAGAACGGGACGCCGTACTGAGATGCAAGATTGGCGATCGCGGATCGGGCAACAGATGTGGCCATGGCAAGCGCCGAGTGCGCCTTGTCGGAAGCACGGGAGGCGCCGAGGAGAACCTCGAGTGCCCCATCGAGCAGCGGGTTGTGGTCTGCTGCCGGCAGCTTCTGCTTGGCGAAAGCTGCCGCGGCGGCTTCCGGGGTCGAAGCAATCTCGACAGGGATCGTGGCCTGTGATGGCGCGGCATTGGCGGTTCCCGCATGGACAAGGAAGTCCATGGCATGCTGTCGTGTTTCGGGCCATGCGAGGACGGACAGGAACCAATCCGATGTGAACGGAAGAGGAATGCCTATGGGTTGACCACCAACGTAGATTGGCTCGATGCCGTGGGATTCCAGCTCCGGTACATCCTCTGACAAGTCTACGAGGAATCGAGCGAGCGATGAGCCCCAGCTGGATGGGACCATTACCAGATGGATCTGGCCTGAACGACGATACGCTTGGAAGATGATCTGCTGGGCGATGGTCGCTTTGGGATAGGGGCGGAGCTGAACCGACACACCGGTCTGCGCCTCGAACGAGGCGACCGTCGTCTCCCATTCAGCCGCTGTTCCCTGATCGATTCCGACAACAAGACCATCCCGCGCCTCGACACAGAGCGCAGCAAGGCCCAGCAACAGCATGATAAGGATGGTCCGCTTCATCAGTATCTCCTTTCTAGGGAACCGAGGGGTGGTAAGGGGTTCGCAGGTAGCCTACGGCGTTCGAGCGCGCCAGTGCCAAGAGCCGGTCGATCGGGAGAGAGAGCTTGACAAGCCCGTCGGTCTGCTCGACGACATACGGGAGGAACAGCTCTTCAAGAGAGGCGTCTGTCACCATCTCCGCCACAACCTCTACACGCAGCCCAACCAAGGTGAGCTGCTTCGTGACAGCGTACTCAAACCAGTCGCGTGCGATCGTCAAGCTGTACAACGTGGACTCAAGCGCTGCGTCGTCGGGGGGGGTAGGTCCCTTGAGATCGTCCTTTGCGTAGGCTTGGATGCTGAGGCTCACTTCGTTTCCCAGAATGCCCAATGACTGCATAGAGCCAAGAACTGATCCTAGGGCATCGGCGATCTGTTGGTCCTGATGCGGATCGATCACAAGCTCGTATGATCCATCGGACGGCCGCACGGTGAATGTGAAGTGCTCGCCGATCTCACGCAAGAGAAAACGATCGCCGTCGATCACGAGAAGCTGAGGGTCCGACAGCGCGGTCTCAACATCCGAAGCCGCTGTCGAGTCACCCCGAAACGCTTGCGCCAGATCGCCGTCATATACGATCACAGAAAGGCCGGCAGTTTGGGCCGCCTGACGGAGCGAATCCATGTCGACCGACATCGGGCCGAGCGGCAGTATGTAGTAGTGGGTCTGCAAGAAAGCTGTCGTCGCGTCCGCGGCAGTGAGAGACAGTGAAGCGAAGGCAAGAACAGCAGCAACGACGGCCGTGCCTACTCTTAGGGTCATGTGTTCCTCCTCATTCCTCTGTTGGTGTCCTACGTACACAGGATGATCAGCGAAGTTCCGATCCGAGCGACGGCATGGCTCGTCGGTGCCGCTTTGCTCTGCTGGGCGTGCTACTGGGCCAGAACACTTTGGTATGCCGACTCGTAGGCAGGCACAAGCGTCCTATGATCGAATTGGGCCTCGGCACGGGCCCGCGCAGCGGCGGAGAAGGCTCGATGTCTCCCATCATCCTCAAGTAACGAGATGGCATAGTTGGCCATCTGCGTGACATCGCCGACCGGCGCAAGATACCCGCATACACCATGCTTGATGACTTCCGGAATGCCTCCTACGTCGCTTGCAATCACCGGGACGCCGCTGGCCATCGCCTCGAGAGCGACAAGACCGAAACTTTCCGTCGAGCTGGGAAGCAGGAGGATGTCCGCCGCGGAGAGAAGCGGCGCAACGCGATCGACGACACCAACGAACGTCAGTCGGTCAAGAACACCGAGTTTATCGGCCAACTCGCGAGCGACCGGTGCATCCGGGCCGTCCCCAACGAGGATCAACCGGCAGTCGACAGTGGACGACACCTTGGCGAAGATTTCCACGACGTCCCGAATACGCTTGACGGGGCGGAAGTTGGATATATGCATCAGCGTCTTCTGGGAACGGCATGAGCGGCTTGGGATGCAGTGACAGATCTCGGTCCGGTGTCGCTCCGTATCGACGAAGTTGTGCACGACGGAGATCTCGCGCTTAACCGGAAACTGCCGCAGTGTCTCATCTCTCAACCAATTCGAGACCGCCGTGACGGCGTCGGCGCGCTGGATTGTCAGTGTGGTGACCGGTTTGAACGATGCGTTGTTCCCGACCAACGTGATGTCGGTTCCATGAAGTGTGAGTACGACCTTCAGGTCGCGATCGGTCACGATCTGCTTGGCCAGTAGAGCCGCCGCGCCAAACGGGATCGCATAGTGGGCATGAAGCACATCGAGCTTCTTCACGCAGGCAATCTCAGCCATTTTGGACGCAAGCGCAAGCGTGTAGGGGAAGTGCTTCAGCAGCGGGTACTGCTCGATCTCAACCTCATGAAAACTCACGCGGGGAGGCAGTTCACCGAGGCGGAGGGGGGTTGCGTAGCTGATGAATGCAACCTCGTGGTTACGTTCAGCTAGGTGCTTCCCAAGCTCCGTTGCGACAACTCCGCTGCCGCCATGGGTTGGGTAGCAGCAGATTCCAATGCGCATGTACCCCTCCGTATCTAGAACGAGTGGAAATCAAGCTCCAGCGGGTCTTCCACCGCGAGGTGTCCGCGAATGAGAAACGCCTCGGCGTGTTTCACCTTGATGCGTGAGCCATAGTAGGCCATTCGGCTTCGAATAAGCCAATCTGTACTCGGGGAGGTTAGAGCGGTCAGCGGATCGGCTGAACCGTCGGGCCGAAACTGAGTGTCGTACGCGTAGATGGCCGCCATCTTCCGCTCGAATTGGCCCGTGATGTCGACAGTGAATGTCGGGTCGAACTCGTACCATCCCATGTAGTAGATCAAGCGCGTTGGGCGGTGTGCCGGCTGTCCAGTGTCGAAGCGTGCCAGGCCAGCGAGAAACGTCCCTTCGTAGACCAGGCGCGAGGCGTGCGAGTGGTCCGGATGACGATCTTCCCAATAGGGAAGGAAGATTGTCTCGGGCCGCCAGCGGCGGACAACCTCTGCAACTCGCCGCCGCCCTTCTGTCGTAACCTGGATGTGGCCGTCCTCCAGTTGGAGGTTTTCACGCGCTGCAACACCAAGGATCTCCGAGGCCTTCTGCGATTCACGGGCTCGGGTTTCAGTGTTCCCGCGTGTCCCCATCTCACCCCGCACGAGATCAGCGAGCACAACATGGCGGCCGCCGTCGGTGAGCTTGATGATCGTGCCGCCGCAGCCGATCTCGATGTCATCTGGATGAGCGCCGAAAGCCATGACATCCGTGCTACACATTCGATTCACCCACCTTCGCTATGTTATGAGCATAGTCTCCCGGGGGCGAGATCGGGTCAAGCGCGGAAATCCAGGACAGACCGTGCTGAGCGGCGATGTGTAGCAGGGAGAGAACACGCTCCTGAGGTTTGCCAGTGGGAAGGATCTCCGCGGCCAGTCGGCGAAGCTCGCGAACGGAAATGCCACGGCGAGCCAGTTCAGTGCGCATGGCACGCTGCTGTAGTTGAGCAAGTTGCTGATCGACCCGATCGGTGGTCTGTCGCAACCGGGTTGGTAGACCCGGATCCAGTTCGCTAAGTGGCTCTGCAAGAAGAGCCAGTTCGCTCTCCACGGCAGTTCTTCGCTCGGCGAACAGCTCGAGCAGCGCCGGCGACGCAAGCGCCTCAGCTACGGCTGCGGGATCGAATCGATCGGAGAGGACATCCGAGATGCCCACGTTGCATCGCTCGAGAAGCGCGCCCTGGCGAGCTGTGATGAGCGTGTACCCATGGCGGGGATACAGGAGAGGTTGTGAAACCCCGAATAGCCTATACAGGGGTCGGATCATAGCGTGATAGGCGATTTCGCTAGGCCCGAGGATGCTGGCGATCGTCGGGAACAGGGAATCGGCAAGAAGCGGCCGAAGCAGCGCGTCAGGGGAGTAGCTGTGCGGTTGGGCGCCAGCCCGGCCAATGTGATCGGAAGGATCGACGACTCGCGTACGACGCCCGTTCTCGGAGAAGACGAACAGCCGTCCCGCCACGGTTGGGCCTAGTGGGACAGGATACCGAGCTGCTTCGAGGTCGCGTGTGCTCTGTGCTAGAAGGGCCGCAATCTGTTCAGCTTCGGCCAGTGCCCGCGTGAAGAACGGTCCGGCCATCTGGCGAATGGCTCTCGGCTCGACAAGGACGAGCCCCTGCTCGCCGAACAGGCGACTCCAGATTCGCGCGTGCCAGGAGGCGTAGTCATCGGAGGGATCCGGGAGGAAGAGCTTGCGGACCATGGCTTGCGTCTCGGGAATGATCGCGAGCGCTTCGTCCATTGCGCGACGAATGTCGGATGTGATCGGAAGGTCCTCAATGGGGCATCCGCGATCGTCCCAATCGAAGGAGATTGTGCGGAGGTCGCCGGATTCGTCCAGGATGCGAACTCGGTTGATCTCGGTGAAATCGTGATCCTCGCTGGCCAGCCAGAAGATCGGAATGACGGAGGTTTGCAGTCGATCCGAAAGCGACGAGGCGGCGCGAAGAACCGAGAGGATCTTGTAGACCGTGAGCAACGGCCCGCCGAGGAAGCCTGCCTGTTGTCCGCCGATGACACAGAGAGTGGACGGATCCAACATCCGGTCGATATTCATCAGTGTCGCTTCAGACGGATGGAGGCGAGTGTTGTACTGACGGAGATGGGAAACAAGATCCGCTCGAGGGTAGTCGGAGGACAGGCGCGCGTCGCGGGCGGCCTCGATGGCTGACGGGACGTGCTCGAAGAAACGAAGCGCTGCGGGGTTCGCTGCCACGTAGTCAAGGAAGAAGTCGTTGCCAGGGTGCAGCAATCGAGGGGGAACGCGCTCTATCATCGGGGGCCTTGCGCGCTCGGCCTGTGCGCGATCGCAATGGTGCGAGGGCTCATGGCGTCATGGGGGCGGCCATCGAGCGCACCGTAGAAGCGGAGGTCCGTGAATCCCGCGTGCCCAAGCATCGCGCGCAGGTCGTCCGTCTCGTACATCCGCACAGACTCCCGATAGGTTCTGGGTTGTCCATGGATTGGCTCGATGCGGGTGTCCTTCTCGACACGGAGCCCATCGGGTGAAATGGTGCGGGTCATCGAGACGACGTTCCCGTCGATGACATCCTTCGTGCGTGGAGCAAGATGTGCGATCGTCCATGCCCGATTCAGCGTATCCATCAGAAACGTTCCGCCCGGGCGGAGAGCGCTGTAGGCGGCGGTGAGGACGCATTGATCCTCCGCTGTGTCTCCAAAGTAGCCGAACGACGTGAACAGAGAGAGAATCGTACAGAACTCCTCTCGAAACGGTATGTCTCGCATGTCCGAGCGAACCAACCGAACATGCGTTGTCCGCTGGGAATCGAGCTGTTTCTGTGCGACGTCGAGAAGTGTCTGCGAAAGATCGATGCCCGTCAGATCGGAGAACCCGGCTTCGAGGAGGGCGAAGAGATGCCTTCCCGCACCGCAACACAGGTCCAGGAGAGGCTCCTGCCTCGGAGGCTCAAGCAGGCGTATGATGGCGGAGACATCCGCGCGAGCCTCCTCGGAATTGCGATGAGGGTAGAGCGCAAGGTAGTCCTCACCAAATGATGCTTCGTACCACTGGGTCACTCGATACCATGCTCCTTCTTGTATGCGGCCCAATTGCGCTTCAGATCGACGAAGGATTCGAGATCCGAACGTAGCAGGAACGGGTTTGTCCTGCGCTCATGTCCAATGGTCGATTCCGGCGTGACGCCGACATCGTGCCCGGGGAAGACCCGCGTGGTGTCGGGAAGCGCAAGCAACTTCTCGTGAAGCGATGCGTATTGGGTCTCGGCGCCGGAACCGAGGTCCGTGCCCCCCACCTTCCCGACGAACAACGTGTCTCCGGTGAAGAGAGCGTCTCCGGCGAGAAGGCAGATCGAATCCGGCGTATGGCCGGGCGTATGGATGACGCAGATCGTGCTTTCGCCGAGTACGTAGGTGATGCCGTCGGAGACGCGCTGGCCCGTGCGTGGATCGGTGTCGCCGAAAAGCAGCGGTCGGATACCAGTGAGTCGCTCAAACTCCTGGTTGCCATTGGTGTGGTCGTGGTGATCGTGCGTGCAAAACGCGCGATGGACAATCAGATCAGTGTCGTGCGCGATGCGAACGACCTCCTGTGGCGTGTAGGACGGATCGACGACGACTGCGAGCCGAGTGGATGCGTCTGCAACGAGATAGGCGAAGTTGCGATCTCCGCCGGTGGGAATCTGGGTGACAAGCACGGTTCTCCTTTCCACGTTCGATCGAGGTAAGCGCAGAGTTATCTTACGTTCCGCGGGAACGTGCGCAACGGCGTAAGATTGCCTAAGAGCTGTGAATATAGTACCATCACCTCTCTGACAGAGCAGGACAGGATAGGACAAGGAGGTACGAAGATGGCGGAACGAAAAGTATGGATCGCGTGCGTCGCAGCGCTTGTGGCGCTTCTGGGATCGACGATGTGTGTTGGATCCAGTGTCGTGATCAACGAGGTCGCCTGGAGTGGCACGGCAGCAAGCTCAAGCGACGAGTGGATCGAACTGCACAATCCCACCGAAGCTGCAATCGATCTCATGGGGTGGACTGTCGTATTTGGAAACGCTGTGATTCATCTTGGTGAGGTCGATGGGGCGACGGTCGAGCTTCGCCGAACGGTAATTGAGGCCGGTGGCTACCTACTTCTGGAGCGGACCGATGACGACACACTGTCGGATGTTCCCGCAGATGTCTTGTACGCGGGGGCGCTGGGGAACGACGGCATCGTCATCGAGCTGCGCAACGCGGCAGGAGATGCGATTGATGTTGTGGAGCTTGCTGAAACCGGATGGCCGGCCGGCACGGGAAGTGGCGGGGAGCCTGCGTATGCGTCCATGGAGCGCGTAGATCCTGCGGGGAATCCGGAGTGGAAGAGCAATGATGGCGTGCTTCGGAACGGGCTGGACAAGGAAGGCAATCCGCTCAATGGTACGCCGGGTCGCGAGAACAGCGCCCTGGTTCTCGCCCGCACAGCGCCACAGGTTGATTTCCTGTCTGCTGTCGCAGAGGGTGACGTCCTGTCAGGGGTCATCTTCCTCCAATGGTCGGCGACCGATCCCGACGGTTCGCCCGGAGCATTGCGCATTGCGATTGAGCTGTCCATAGATGGCGGCGAAACGTGGACGGCATTGGCAGCAAACCTTGCCAACAGCGGAAGCTACGCCTGGGATACGGTGACGCAAGCGAACACGGACGAAGTGCGCGTGCGGATCGTTGCCGAAGATAGTGACGGGCGAAGAGGGAGCGCGATGAGTCCGGCGTTCACCATTCGCAATCAAGCGGACTCGCCGTAGCTGCACGGGCATCGAGGATACCCCGAATGTCATCCAGGTGGTCCCGGACAACCTGTTCGCCCGCCTGGATGGCATCGGCCGTGTGCTCGAATTCGAACATCTTGATCCACCCCACATCCGGGCGGAGCACGAGGATCTGGTTGTCGAGGCACTCCTTGGCACGCGAGAGCTGCAAATCCGTCAGATGCTTCGATGTTGCCCGTTGCGACTGCAGGATCGCATCGAGGCAGGTTTCGATTCGTCGGGTGAGCGGAGCGCCGGTGTCGATGGCAAGAACGGCTTCAGCGCCCATCTCGACGACCACGTCGACAGGCACCTTTTCCAGGATTCCCCCGTCAATAAGGTAGCGGTTCCCCATAGCGACGGGAGAGAACACACCAGGAACCGCCGTACTGGCTGTAATTGCGGGAGCCAGCTTCCCCTTGCGAAGTACGACGCGTTCCCCCGTCTCGAGATCGGCAGCAACTGCAGCGAATGGGATATCAGTATCCCCGAAGCTCTTATTGGCGGTGAGTACGGAGAACAGTTCACAGAGTCGAGCGAGATCATGGGGCGCCGTTCCCTCCTCTCGCCAAGGGGATGAACCGCGCACGTACTCCAATAGGCTTCGACCAATGATCTTCTGCAGCTCCCGGAGTGTGCTGTCTGTGACTTGAAGGAGATCATTGAGGTCGACAGCTTCGAGAACCCTTCTGATCATTCGCAGATCAGCACCGATCGCCTTGGTCGCGCCCATGGCTGCTCCCATGCTCGTACCGGCGATCAGAGCGACAGGGATATCCGCTTCCTCGAGAGCGAGAAGCACGCCAAGATGTGCCAACCCGCGTGCGCCGCCGC
>Ga0180431_10001143_pt1 | contig 37191 bp, 37 predicted proteins | sample SS_ome_11_FD_132459 | JGI IMG/M metagenome (GOLD analysis project Ga0180431, IMG submission 132459) | Hypersaline lake sediment archaeal communities from the Salton Sea, California, USA - SS_1_MS_1 metaG | ecosystem: Environmental > Aquatic > Non-marine Saline and Alkaline > Hypersaline >... | reverse complement strand
GCGGCGTGCCGTTCGACGAGCTCACGCCCGAGAAGATCGCCATCGTTGACCTCGACGGCCGGCAGGTCGAGGGGCCGCTCAAGCCGTCGGTGGACGCCGCCTCGCACCTCGTCATCTACAGCGGGAAGCCCGAGGTCGGCGGCGTCGCGCACACGCACTCGAACTACGCCACGGCTTTTGCCGCCGCCGGCCGGCCGATCCCGCCCGTGCTCACGGCGATCGCCGACGAGTTCGGCGGCCCCGTTCCGATAGGCCCGTACTGCCCGATCGGCGGTGAAGCAATCGGCGAGGCGGTCGTTGGCGCGATCGGCTCATCGCGCGCCATCCTCATGAAGCATCACGGCGTCTTCACCGTCGGGCCGACCCCGCGGGCCGCGCTCAAGGCCGCCGTCATGGTCGAGGACGTCGCCAAGACCGTCTTTCTGGCCGAGCAGCTCGCCAGCGGCCGTCTCACCGAGCTCTCTCCGGAAGAAATCGCCCGCCTCCACACCCGCTACCTCGAACACTACGGCCAAACGGAGTAAGAACTACTCAAGGAAAGAAAACTGCTCGGCACGTTTGGGTGGCCAGAATGCCCCCAAGATAATCCACGTGCCGTACGCAAGCGTGGTCCCCACAAAAAAGTGTGTCTCTCTATCCGACGCGCACACGTCACCGAGGAATCTCTCTTTCACCTTCTCGATGGCTCGCTCTTCACTACGGAACTCGTCTCGCATGCGACGGTACAACTGCCCGACTTCCCAGTCCTCTATCATCTTCTTATGGCCCTTACAGCTCGGGTCCTCACATTTGAATACATAGGAGAACTTGTAAGGGATCTTCTCAAGGGGCTTGCGTTCCACATCAAACAATTTGAGCTGGTACAGATCAGACATGAGTACCGGTTTCCAATCACGATCTGCAGGCTCAGCGATGAAATCCTCGACCTCCTTGGGACGGATGATTCCGAGAGAGCACTCCTGTCCAGACAACTTCTCTAGAGCGCACATTGTCTGGGTGCCCTTGGCCAGAACGTACCTCTTGCGTTCAGCCCAACCGTCCTTAGTCGGTAACGGACCTCCAAGAGCCCTGATCTTGGAGCCAGGGGCAGGGCTGTAGGATTCTGGGCGCGGGTCCCCGCGAGGCCTAACGACCTCTACCTCAATCCATTGGTACTTCTTGTACCTCTCACTCGAGGCTCGATACCGATACTCGATTGGATAGAGGCGAATGAAGCTTCCATCCTCGCGTACCCCCGCAGTGCAGACGGTCTCCATGTAAGAAATCGAAAGAAGAGGGTAGGTCTTTACCGTGACAAGAAGCCGTATCTTTTCTGCCATCGTCGAGCTATGCGGTTCCACCTACAGATCCACAATCGACATACGTGTCTGCAAAGCGATGGTTCGAGCAAGGAGCCCGCGGTGACAGTATCGCGCATCCGCCTCGAAACATACGAGGGCTGTCGGTCGCTCCTTCACAAGGTGGGACGCTCTGAGTCGGGCCTCAGCGACCCTCGGCAAAATGACCCTTCCATAGCGCGACAACACTTTCCGGTAGTCCGCAGGGGTCCTCAGCGCACTCCTCCACGAAGCCGGCACACCCAACTCCGGCATATGCACGTAGTCTACGTCCAACGTGCCACATAGACGGGTCAGAGCTTTCTTGGAAAAGCCGTACTTCCGAGAAACGGGATTGCTTCGCACATCCAAGACGCGTTGGATGCCTTTTCCCAACAGCTCTTGAAAAAACCGATCAACAGATTTCCCCTCGTAACCTGCGGTATAGACGGTCGTTTTTGCCGACCTGGTTTTCCGCTTTTTTCCGCCGCGTTTGCGCCAGTCCCTAAACCAGGGATGCGCTTTCTCAACATAGCGGCTCAAGGCGTCCAGCGAAAGGAGCCCATAGCGTCGCATGGTTGTCCTTACGGCCTCCCGCACGAATGGGTCCAGTGATTCGAACTGCCGCCGGGCCCTTGCCATGAATCCTCGCCGCATCTTAAGGGTGCCGTCCCCAAGATATCCAAGGCGTTTCAGTTCCTCGAGATCCCTATGAAGCGTGAAAGAATATGGGTAATGCTTGTACGCAACGAAATCATAAAGGGATTGATCGTGATCCAAACAGCTTTCGCATCTCAGGAGGAAGGCAAGCATCATGAGGTTTGTACGCGAGGAAAGGCCGGGGGATTCCAGAAGGATTCCAAGCAATGCTTTGTGCCGCTTCAGCATCCTAATCCGAGCCAGCCTGTAGTCTCATACGTCAAAGGCTAGCTCAGAAGAAGCGGTAGTGCCATAGAAAAATCCCATGCGCTGGTAAGCCTGCCGAGAATGATTCCTCACCGTCGGCGAGGCGATCGCTCGCTCGATCGGCCTACCGCGCACGGAGGCGAACCTGGCATGCGGCGTGCGGTGAGGCAGGCCTACGGCCCGGCGAGCAGCTCGGTCACGACGGAGAAGGTGATCCGCAGCGTGAAGTACTCGCCGGCGCCGCCGTCCGCGGTGGTGATCTCGACGTTGCTGATGATGATGCCCTGCTCGGGATCCTCGATCCGATAGAGGAATCCAATGATGCCGCCGATCTGCTTCTTCTCGTACAGGTAGGTCACCCGCGTGAGCGTGTACTTATTACCGCCAAACATATGCTGGTACGGCGAGGTGACGCTGGCGTGTTCGAACGGCGAATCGAGCCTGTGCTCGACCTTCCCAATATGGCTCAACAGGTCGAAGTCCGGGTCGCGCTGCGCGATGCGGCTTTTGCGCTCCTCGATCCGGCGCCCAAGCTGTTCGTACTCCTGCCGCTTCTCGACGGCCTCCTTGTAGTCGCCCTCGGCTCTCTCAAGGGACCGCTTGACCAAGCGGAAGTCGCCCCGCGTCATCCCCGTGATCGCCGCGTACGCGAGCAAGAGCACGATCACGAGCCCGCCGAGACCGACCAAGACTTGTTCCTGTGGCGTGAGCCGCCGTTTCATCGCGCCGCCTTCCGTTACTTGAGGAAGATTGTCATTCTCAGCGTTTGCCGGCCGTCGGGAAGTCTTTTGGACGAATGCCGCCTGACCCCCTTGAACAACGGCGAGGCCTTGAGCGCGCGCTCGATCTGCGTGGTCGCGTTATAGCTGGCGGCCGAGCCCTCGATCTCCACCCGGCCGCGCCCCATCTTGAACGAAGTAATCTGCACCTTCCACGGCCCCGCACGCTCGATGAGCGCCTTGAGCGCGTCATCGGGATCCTTCGGCTGCGTCGCCGGGTCCGGCGGGGCTTTCCCGGCGTAGCAGATGTTCGACAGCTCGTAGAGCACGTCGAGGACCGACTTCGGGTTCTCGCCCGAGAGGCTCTCGAGCTCGGCCGAGCGTTTTTCCACCTCGCGCTTGAGGTCGTCGAGCTTGGGATAGGCCACTCCGGCGCCCAGGACGGCGCGGATCTGCTTCGCCGTCTCCTCCCTGTAGCATCGGGCTTCCTCCCGCGTGCTCCGGTACGAGAGGTAGTAGCTCAGCCCGGCCGCGGCAACGATGCAGACCAGCAGCGCCGCCGCAGGCACAAGGTACTTGACGAACCGCTTCAGCAGGTTGGGATACCCCAGTTCCTCCTGGCGGAAATTGTGCAGCGTCACGCTCTCGCCCACGCCGCGCAGCGCGAGACCGATCGCCGTGGCCTGCCGCGCCACGCACACCTCCTCGCGCGCCGCGTTCCGGACCGGGCCGAGCGAATCGAGCACGACGACTTCCTTCGAGAGCACCGAGGCGAACCATTCCTTGAGCCCGCTGAGCGCGGCGCTCCCGCCCGTGAGCACGACGCGGTCATACTCGACCTCGCCCACCTGGCTCGCGAAGAACCGGATCGTCTGGTCGAGACCGCGGCGAAGCGCGGTCAGCGTCTCGGCGAGCGCCCGGGCGGCCGGGTCCGTCGCGTCCTCGCCCTCGGCCGGCTTAGCGAGCGACCGCTTGGCCTGTTCCGCCTCGACGAAGGAAACGCTTGTTGCCGTGGCGAGTGCCTGCGTGAGCGTATCCCCCCCGACGTTGAACGCGCGCACCGCGAGCGGCCGCCCCTGGCGCGCGTAGATCACCGACGTCTTGACCGCCCCAAGGTCAACAACCAGCTCGCCACCCGTCGAGGTCCAGGGTGCCAGCGCCCGCACGGCCGAGAACGCGCCCATGAACTCGACGTCCACGACCTCGGGATCGAGCGCCTCGGTGCGGACCACGCCGAGCAGGTCGCCGACGACTTTCTTCTGCACCGCCGTAATGAGCACGTTCGTCACGGGCGGCGGCGTTTCGCCTTCCTCCGCCGGCGCGGCCTCGCGCTCGATGCCCGTGAGGGAGTAGTCCACCACGATCTCTTCGGCGACGAACGGCAGATGCGATTCCACTTCGACTTTGACCACCTGGCGGATCCGCGACTCGCGCTCGAACGGCAGGTCGAGGTTCCGCACCGTCGCGAGCTGCGTGGGCACCCCGGCCACCACGACGGCATGGCCGACCTTGACACCCTCGATCGCCGCCGCGACGGCTTCCGAAACCGCCTCGGCGGGGGGACGGCCTCCTCGCTCACGGGCGATCGGCTGCTCGGTCACCCGCTCGAGCACCAGTCTCCCGAACCGCCGTCGCACGACCGCCACCTTGACCGATGAGGCACCGACATCTATGCCGATGCCCCTGGCCGCGACCGTCATTTCTCGAGTGGCGCCTGCCACGGTGCCTCCTGTGGGGGCGGTGTCCGGGTGAAACGCATCACCGGACTATTGCACGCCCCGGCGTTCCATGCAAGTCTCACTCCACGTTCTCGATACGGTAATACTTTGTCACCACGTCGCGCCGACCCGTCCGGTAGACAATCGCCGTCACCTTGACCCTGGCCCCCCGGTACTCGCCAATCGAGGTGATCCTGAACACAACGCTCTTGAAGCTCACCCAGCCCTCGAGTTTACCGAGGTCGAGGTCGCCGGTGGTCGCGTCGCCAATGACGTCCTTGAGCTGTGCCCAATTCGCAAACGGCTCCTCGCGCCGGCGCTCCATGATCTGGTCCGCCACGAGCGTGTCGCCGCCAAAGAACGCCGTCAGCACCTCCCGTGGGGCAGTGTTGACGTTGATCTTCTGCCCCCCCAGCGCGTGGACGAAGTTGATGAGCCCGTAGGAGTCGTCCGGCCCAAGCTCGTTTTCACGCTCCCACCAGTCCGTCCCGGCATCGGTCCCGTATCCCGTCTCTTGCTCCGGATACGGCACGGTGCCGAACAGGAGTGCATCGCTCACCCCCGCGACGAGGCGGAGCTCGAGCACCGAGCCGAACGGCCGGCTTTTCGGCTCGTACGGGTTGGGCAGCGCCTCGTAGTAGTCCTCCCACGCGCCCTCCTCGTCGTTGTCAACCCAATCAATCATCGCCTCGACGAGCTCGCGCGCGTTGAAGCTCGCCTCCGGCACGTTGAGGTCCTCGATGAGCCGCACGAGCGCCTCGACAAATACCGGGTGCGGCCGCGACCGCGCGTAGTTGAGCATGCCCAGAGCGATCTTGCGATCCTCGTCAACGATGAGCACCGTGGCCGTGCCGCCGTCGCGCGGCTCGACGCGGTTCGTGTCCTCCCGCCACCGGTCCTCGCCAAAGGTGTCCTCTTCCTCGTCGGGGTCGGGCGGGCGCTTGAGCTCGCCGATCCCGAGCTCCATCGGCCGCGCCCACGAATCGCCGAGCGAGTCCACCCGGATGTCGGGGTCGCTCCGCAAGAGATAGACGCCGTACTCGACGCCCGCCTTGGCGGCGTAGAGCGCCTGCGTGCGCGCGTCGTAGTTCGCGCTCAGGTACATGTCCACCCACACCGAGTAGCTGAACTCGAGCACGAGCACGGTGAGAATCGCCACAATGGCGAGCACGATGATCAGTGCGATGCCTCGGGCGTTGCCCATGAGCCCCAGACTCCTTGTTTCGGCCACTAGTACGGGTGAAGCAACACGATGGTGGTGAACGTCCGGTTGCGCCCGTCCTGGTCCCGGATCGTGAGCGTCACCTCGACGAGCTCGGGAAGGCACTGCTCCGGCGTCACCTTCGAGGCGTCCCACGTGTCGTGCCACTCCGGTTCTTCCCATTCCTGACCTCGAACGCGCTCGAAGGGCTGCGGGCCGCGCTCCCTGTAGCGGAAGTTCAGCCCGACGACATTGTCCGCAAGGATGCGCAGCGTGCCGCCGTGCCGGAGGTTCTCGTCGGGGAGCGGATCCTCCCGCCGCACGAGGAAGGTCCGGTCCGGATAGCTGTCATCAATATAATAGCCCACCTCGACCATGTCGCTCTCCGGGCGACCGTCGTGGAAGAAGATGTGGCTCGCCGTCGTGAGGTCGAGCCGGTCCCGCGCGAACCCGTCGCTCGAGCCGTTTCGCCCGATGAACGCCTCGGTCGAGTGCCCCGCGATGTACGGGCCCCGGAACCGCGCCATCGTCACGTCGTTGGTGATCCGCTCCATGAGCACCCGGGCAACCTGGAAAACGTCGTCCTGCTCGCGCGAAACTTTCATCGTCCTGAGCGCGAAGAAAAACGTGCTGTACACCGACGAGAGGAGCACCCCCAAGATCGCCAGCGCCACTAACACTTCGAGGAGCGTGAACCCCCCAGGCGCTTCGGTGCGGCTCAGGGTCAACCTTCTCATTGTGCGTCCCCTTCCGCCCAATAATGCGACGCCCGATACGTCACCACCTCGATGAGCAACTGGTAATTTTTCTCTTTCTTAATGGCGTCACGAAAGGAAGCCTCATCCCGGGCGTGGAACCGCTTGGTATAGACCCGCACGGTGACCATGCGAATGCCCCCCAGGCCCGGCACCGACTCGATAATCTGCTGCCAGTAGAACTCGGAACGCCACGTGTGGATCGGCTCGCCGAGGGGATCCTTTTTCGTCTCGAACTCGCCCTCCTCGATCCAGATGAGCTCATCGGCTTTGGCGTTCCGGTTGATCGCCTTCTCGGGATCGGGATTCGGATAGACGCCCACTTCGAGCTCGGCCAGCTTCTCGCGCGCGAGCATGCACGCCCGCGACCGGAGCTGCGTGAGCGCGGCGTTTCGCTGCGCCGTGCTGATGGTGGCGAGCGCGGTGACCAGCGTGAGCGAGGCGACCGCGAGCGCGATCAGCACCTCGAGCAGCGTAAAGCCGCTCGTCGAAGGGCCTGCCCTGAGCGAAGTCGAAGGGCCTCGCTTCATCGTCTCACTCCTCGGCCTCGTATTGCTCGTAAAGCTCGGGTCGTAGCTCCGGCTCGATACGGTAGTTGTAGATCTCGACCCGCCCCGTGTCGCCGTTGAGCCGCACCGTCGCCTCCATCTGCGCGGTGTTGCGCAGGTAGACCGAGACGCCCTCCACCGTGCCGTCCGGCCGGAACTCGATGCGCACCCTGCCCGAGCGTTCGAAGGTCGAGTCGCCGCGAATGACCCGGTCGAACACGACGCGCCGCCGCAGCTCCTGGCGCGTGACGAACTCGTCCTCGTACGGCTCGTAGCGCTCGTCCTCCGGATCGCTCCACGACGTGCTGTAACCAAGAGGCTCATACTCGCCCGGGTCGCGGCGCGTCTCGATCCAGTAGGCGTGGTGCTCGAGGTCGAGCGTGAGGTAAAACGTCTTTTGGCGCCGCGCGGCCTCGTGGCGGACGTAGCGGACCGCGCCGGCGAGCCGCCGGCTTTCGGCGCCGAGGTTGCCCTCGTCGAGCCAGGAAAGAAGCGGGGGGATGCCGACGGCCGCCACCGTCATGATGATCAGGATGACAACCGTCAGCTCGATAAACGTATAGCCGGCGCTCCTTCGGCTAACGGCCGAGTCGCCGGCTCGAGATGTCCGCATTGTTCCCTTCACCTCCCTGGGCGCCGTCCTTGCCCAGGCTGATGATTTCGAACGCCGATTCGCCGCTGCCCGGCGAGTTGTAGATGTACTCGTGCCCCCACGGGTCCAACGGGACCTCGTCGGTGTCCGCCAGGTACGGCCCCTTCCACATCCGGGCCAGCCGCTCCTCGGTCGGCTTCTCGATGAGCACCTTCAGCCCCTCTTCCGTCGTCGGGTACTGGCCTATGTGGATGCAGTACAACTGCACGGCCGACTTGAACTGCTCGATCTGCAGCTCGGCCTACGTGACTCGCGCCTCTTCGGCGTGCCGGATGAGGTTGAAGCTGACGACCCCGGCCAGGATGCCAAGGATCGCAATGACCACCAGAAGCTCGATGAGCGTGAAGCCGCCCTGGGCTTTCGTCCGGTTCAACGTCCCGAGAAACATGCTTTTTCTCCTTCCGCTCCTCGTGCGGTGCGCGCTCAGCGCGCGAACTTGTTCATCTCAAAAATCGGCAGCAGCACCGACAATACGATGAAGCCGACCACCAGGCCCATGAGCACGATCATGAGCGGCTCGAGCAAGGCGATCAGGCTGTTCGTGGAGGTCTCGACCTCGTTATCGTACGTCTCCGCCACGTTGAAGAGCATCTCCTCGAGGCTGCCGCTCGCCTCGCCCACCGCCACCATGTGCACGACGATCGGCGGGAACTCCCCGCTCCGGCGAAGCTCATCGCTCATCGAGGCCCCCTCGGCGATGCGGTCGCGCGCCTCGCCGACCTCGTGCGCGATGACCTCGTTGCCCACCACGCCGCGCACGATCTCGAGCGAGCGCAGCAGCGGGATACCGCCCGCCAGCAGCGTCCCCAGGGTGCGCGCAAAGCGCGCCACGGCGAGCTTGCGGATGAGCGTCCCCGCCACCGGCAGCTTGAGGCGCAGGCGGTGGAGCAGGTAGCGGCCGCGGCCGCGGCGCGTGTATATGTGGATCAGGACGATCGCCACGACAAGCACGGCGAGAAACCCGACAAACCACCAGCTCGCGAAAAAGTCACTGATGCTGATCAGAATCTTGGTCATCGTGGGCAAGCCCTGGCCCATCTCGCTGAAAATCTGCGTCAGCCGCGGCACGACAAACGTCATGAGAAAGATGAGCACGCCCGTGCCGACAATCAGCATGAGCGTCGGGTAGATGAGGCTCGCGATGATCTTGGTCCGCTGCCGCTGCGTCGCCTCCATGTAGTCGGCGAGCCGCAAGAGAATCGCCTCGAGCGCGCCGGCGGCCTCGCCCGCGCGCACCATGTTGACGTAGAGCGCGTTAAAAAGCTTCGGATGCTGCTCGAGCGCATCGGCCAGCGGCTGGCCGGCGTTCACGCGCTCTCGCACGCCGTAGACGATGCGCTGCATCGGGTACCCCTCGAGCTGCTCGCTGATCGCCGAGAGCGCCTGCACGAGCGGCATGCCCGACTTGAGCAGCGTGGCGAGCTGGCGCGTCATGACCACCACGTCCTGGCGCCGCACGCGCCACACGAGCCTCGAGACGCGCACCTCGGCGGTGAGCGAGACGCCCTCGCCCGCCTCGACCACCTTGGTGACGAACACGTTTTGGCGCTTGAGCTTGGCGCGGGCCTCCTTCGCGGTGCCGGCATCAATGATGCCAGTGATCGTCTTGCCGGCCGCGTCGAGGGCCTTGTACTCGTAGACAGGCATAGGGGCCCCTCTCTCCCGCCGTCTCGTCTAGAGGATGTCTTCCTGGGTTACCCGCACCACTTCCTCGATCGTGGTGATCCCCATCGCCACCTTGCGCGCCCCGTCGGAGCGCAGCGTGCGCATGCCGCGCTCGACCGCTTTTTCCTTGATCGTGCCGGAATCCACCCGCTGGAGCGTCAGGCGCCGCGCTTCGCCGTCCATGATGAGCAGCTCGAAGATGGCCGTCCGGCCGGTGTAGCCGCTCCCGAAGCACTTGTTGCACCCCCGGCCACGATAGACGCACCCGTCCGGCAGCGCCTTGGCCGTCAGCCCGATCTCGCGCAACTGCACCTCCTCGATTTGGAGCGGTTCCTTGCAGTGCTTGCAGATTGTGCGCACGAGCCGCTGCGCCGCGATGGCGATCACCGACGAGGAAACGAGGTAGGGCTCGACCCCCATGTCAATGAGCCGGGTGATCGCCCCGGCCGAGTCGTTCGTGTGCAGCGTCGAGAACACCAGATGCCCCGTGAGCGAGGCGTGCGTGGCGATCTCGGCCGTCTCGTAGTCGCGGATCTCGCCGACCATGACCACGTCCGGGTCCTGGCGCAGGATCGAGCGCAGCCCGTTGGCAAACGTGAGGTTGATCTTCGGCTTGACCTGGATCTGCGCGATGCCCGGGAGCTGGTACTCGACCGGGTCCTCGACCGTGATGACGTTGACCTCGTCCCGGTTGATCCGGCTGAGCGCGGCGTAGAGCGTCGTCGTTTTGCCCGAGCCCGTCGGCCCGGTCACCAGGAGGATGCCGTGCGAGAGGGTGATGAGTTTCTTGAAGCGCTCGTAGCTGTCCTCGACGAGCCCGAGATCCTCGAGCGACATGAAGACCGAGCTGCGGTCGAGGAGCCGCAGCACCACCCGCTCGCCGAAGATCGTCGGGATGACCGAGACGCGGATGTCCACCTCGCGATCGGCCACCCGGATGGCGATCTTGCCGTCCTGGGGCAGCCGCTTCTCGGCGATGTTGAGCTTCGCCATGATCTTGACGCGCGAGACGATCGCCGCGTGGTAATGCTTCGGCGGCGTGAGCCGCTGGTAGAGCACCCCGTCAATGCGGAAGCGCACAATGAGCTGCCGCTCGTAGGCCTCGAAGTGGATGTCGCTCGCGCGCTCCTTGAGCGCCTGGAGGATGATGACGTTCACCAGCTTGATGATCGGCGCCTTGTCCGAGATCTCCAAGAGATCCTCGGACACCTCTTCGATCGTGTAGACCTCGCCGCGCTCCTCGTCTTCCTCGCGGATGGTCTCCACCATGTCTTGGGCGGCGTGGGCGCTCTGGTGGTAGCAGCGGTTGATCGCGTCAATAATGCTCGAGGGCCGGCTGATCATCATCTCGACGTCCTTGTGGAGCAGGAGCGCGATGTCGTCGAGCGGCTGCATGTTCATCGGGTCGGCGACCGCCACGGTCACGTTCCCGTCGTCGGTGTAGAGCGGGATGACCCGATGCTTCTTGGCGAAACTGATCGGCACCTTGTTCAGCAGGTCCTTGTCAATAATCTCCTCTTCGATCTCGCGCACAAACGGCACCCCAAGCTGGAGGCCGAGCGCCTCGTAGAGGTCGTCCTCGGTGATGTAGCCGCGCTCGATGAGGATCTCGCCGAGCCGGCGCGCATTGCCCTCGGCCTTCCAGAGCTCGACACACTCGTCCACCTGCGCCTGGGTGCACGCCTCGTTCGAAACGAGAATCTCGCCAATCAACCGCCGTGTCATAAATCCGCCATCTTCAATCCCCAATCCCCAATCCGCAATCCCCAATCCGCAATCCCCAATCCGCAATCCCCAATCCGCAATCGGCCCTACCAGACGCTTGTCTCTTTCTCGTTCTCGCGCGCCTGCTGACGCTGGTTGCGGCGCCAGCGTCCCGGCTCGATGATGAACCGCGGGCGCTCGCGCTCGATGTCCTGGCCCTGCATCTCTTCGGTGATGGCGACCATCTCCGGGGTGTCGGTCACGATGTGCGGCGTGATGAAAATCATCAGGTTCGTCTGCAGGTCAATCACCGTCGTGCTGCGGAAGAGCAGCCCGACGAGCGGGATGCGCCCAAGCACCGGCACACGGGCAATGCTCTTCGTCCGGTCGTGGCGACGCAGGCCGCTGATGACGATCGTCTGCCCGTCCTCGACCCGGACCTTGTTGGTCGTCTTGCGCTGGGCGATCACCGGCCGCGAGCCCGCCTCGGTGATGGCCGCCCCGACGACGCTCGAAACATTCAGATCCACGTCCATGATGACGAAACCGTCCGCATTGATCTGCGGCGTGAACGAGAGCTTGACGCCGACGTCCTCCCGATCGAACGTCTCGGTCACCTCGCGGTCCTCGCCGGTACCGCTGATTTGCGAGTTCGAGATCGAGATCTGGTCGGTCACATCCACCTTGGCGGTCTCGTTGTTGAGCGTGAGCAACTTGGGCGACGAGAGCACGTTGACCTTGCTCACCTCCGAGAGCGCCTTGAGGTAGACGTCAATGTCCGGGATGATGTAGGTCTTGCCGCCGATGGTCAGGCGCGTGTTCGACATCGAGCGCACCGCGATGTTCAAGCCCCGGTTGAAGCCCTCACCCTCGAACACGTCGCCGAGGCCTACGCCGACGCTCGTGCCGCCGAAGATTTCTTGGCGGCTTGGGCCGACCCGCGCATCGCCCGAGGGGCCGCGGGTCTGCCACTCGACGCCGAGGCCGAACTGGTCGTCCGAGCTCACCTCGACGATCCACACCTCGACGAGCACCTGGGGCTGGGGCTGATCGAGCTCGTTGAGCAACCCCTGGTACACCTCCCAGTCGAGCTGCGAGGCCGAGATAAGGATCTTATTGGTCGCCTCGTCCGCGATGAAAAAGACCTCCGCCGCCTTGCCCCCGCCTTTCCCCGAAGGATCGGCGCCGGCCCCCACCGGGGGCCGCTCCCGAGAGAAATCCCTGAGGACGCTCGCGAGTTTGTCGGCCTTCTGGTTCTTGCACTGGAACGTGTGGATCGGCAGGACGCCCGGCGGCGGCGGGACGTCAAGCTTCTTGATAAGCTCAACGACCTGCTCGGTCTCGCGCTCCGAGGCGACAATGATGAGCGAGTTGAGCCGCGGGTCCGGGATGATCTTGATGCCCGTCGCTTCTGGGGCGACCCGCGCCCCCTCGGGGCCAGCCTCCGTGGGCCCGAACGGGCTCGGCCCCTTGGTGATGCTGATGATCTCGTTGATCACCCGAGCGAGTTTCGACGCGTCGGCGAACTCGATCTGCACGATGTTGACGACCCCCGTCGTGCCCGGCACGTCGAGTTTTTCGATGATGCTCATGAGATAGCGAACGCGGCTCTCGGCGTCCTTGATGATGATCGCATTGATCCGCGGCAGCATCGAGACGAACGCCTTCCGGTCCTTGAGCTGGGCCAGGATGCTATAGACTTCTTTCGCGTCAATGTAATCGAGGACAATAATCGCGGTGATCGGCTTCTCGGTCGCGCCGAGCGGCTCCTCCGCGCGTATGGTCACCACGTCGGTGGGCACCGAATAGACCTCAGGCCCCTTCTTCACCACGCTGATGAAGTACGGCCCCTCGACGAGCGCGTACCCCTCGCCGACATTGTCGAGGATGGCGCGCAGGATGTCGAACGCCTCGGCCTTCGGCAGGCCCCGCTTGATCTTCATGACCACCGAGCCGGTGAGCTGCTCCGGCAGAATGAAGTTCACCTTGAGGTCCTTGCCGATGATGTCAATGACGCGCTGGATCGGGAGCGTCTGGTCACCCTTAATGGGGATCATTTCCTCTTCGCCCCCGTCCGGCTCACCGGCAAACGCCGGCGCGACGCCTACCGCATACATCATCAACGCCAGCACGCAGGCCGCGAGTGCGACGATGCCACAGGTCCCATGTCGTTCCATCAATCTCTCCCCGAACTCGTGTTGCTCGAGTGCCTGGTTTCGTTGCGTCCGCCCGCGCTCTCCGGCGCGGCGGGCACTCAGTACCGCTTCAATTCTATATGGATACGGACGGGCCTTCCCAGCCGTCTCACGTCCAGCCCAATGGCGTCTTGCTCAAGGGCTTCTTTGAGGAGGGCGTGCCCTTGCCCCTGCGCCTCGTCCGCGATCTTCTTGGTCTTGTGGGCCGCGGTGAAGCCCACAAGAACATCCTGCAGCTCGACGCCGAGTTCGTCCAGTGGACTTTCCGGCCCAAACTCAAGCACCTTGTAGCCCTGGAGCGGCCCGGCCTCTCCCGAGGGCTTGTACGGCTCGGCCTTGACGGTCCCGATGAGCGCCTCGACCCAGTCGCCCTCCTCGCCGGCGAGCTTCTTGCACTCCGCCTCGAAACGGACCATATCCACGACGTAGTTGTTCGTACGCCGCAGCTTGATGATCCCGCTCCAGTTCTTCTGCAGCTTTTGGGCGGTTCGTGCCGCCGACGGCGGGAGGAACCGCTCAATGTCGCGGTTGTACTTGTCATCGCGGATCTCGTAGCGGACGTAATCGGCGGTCACCTCGGTGATCACCACGACGCCATCGTATTCAAGAAACCGATTTCCCTCGCGCACGACCAACGTCTGCTGGCCCCGTTTTTTCGACGTGTCATAGATCGTCGCTTCAAACACACCCGGCTCCGGCTCCCAGATGCCTCCCAGCTCCCACGGCGGCTCCTTGAGGGGCGGCGGCGGTTTCACGTCCGGCGGCGGCGGCGGCGGCGCGAGCACCTTCGCCCGGAAGATGTTGTTGTCCCTGATCACGCGGAGATACTCGCCACTCATCGAACGATGACGTTCCACCTCCGCATCGAGCGTATGTGCAGACCCGCTTGCGACGGGGGCCGCTTCGATCCCCCCGAGCTGGACCTCGGCCCGCAGCAGCGGCCGAATCGCGGACGTGATTGCCAAGGTAAAGAGCAACAGCAACAACAGGTTGCCCAAGCGAAGGTTGCGCTTCGTCAGGATTTCCATCGTTCCCCTCCCGGCCGCCTAGGTGCCGAGGAGCGCCTCAATGCGCTCGACCAGCCGTTTCTCTACCACGATTGCCCGAAGCTCTGTGATGGTTTCTTGAGAGAGGTACCCCACCGAGTTGACCCGTTCGTAGCCCTTGCGCCAGACAGCAGCAATGTCCTTCAGCACAGCGGCCTCTTTCTCCGCGCAGCCCGGCTTCTCGGCCAGCAGCATCGCCTGCGCCGCCGGCTCAGAAAAGTCCTGCACCGCGGGCGCCTGGCTGTTCGACAGCGCGCGCATATGCTCCAAGCTGCGATCGAGAAAGGCCTTGAGTTCCTGCGAGACCGTCGCCGCAGCCCCGATAGGCCTCGGCCCCTCATCAGTTCCCGGCGACCAAATCCGAGGCCCCACGAGCGCCACCACGAGCGCCACCACAACCAGGGCCGCCGCCGCGACCGTCACCGGTCTGCGCAACGCCGCAACAAAGGTGCCGCGCCACCCGGGCCGCTTCGCCCGGGCCTCGTAGGCGGCATGCCGAGTGCGGCTCACCACCCGAGGCGGCGGCATGATCATCGAGACCCCCATGCGCGCGACCATCCGCTTGAGCGCCTTCGCCTCGCGCATGAGCTCGGGCCGCTCGGCGAGCATGAGCTCGACCCGCGTCTTCTCGTCGGGGTCGAGCTCTCCGAGCGCGTAGTTAATCAGCAGCTCGTCTATCTTTTCGTCTTTCGGTTTCATGGCCTGTGCCTCCTGAGGGCGGGACGGACTCGGAGAAACAAACGGAAGGAAAAGGCGCTCGCGCCTAGGCGTGCTCGAGCACGTCCCGGAACTGTTTCCGGAGCAGCCTGACCGCGTTGTGGATCCGCGACTGCACGGTGCCCAGCGGGATGCCGAGGATTTCGGCGACCTCGCGGTACTTGAGCCCGTGCACGATCTGGAGCTCGAGCGTGACGCGCAGCTCGTCGGGGAGCGCATCCACCGCGCGCCAGAGCGCCGCCCGGTGCTCCGTCTCCTCGGCCGATTCGCGGGGGTTTTCGCTCGCCTCGTCAGGGACGGCGAGTGCCAGCGACCACGCGTGCGACGGGTCTTCGCCGGGCAGCGACGCGTCAAGCGAGACGGTGCCGCGCCGCTTGCGCCGCTTGAGCTCGTCGCGGCAGAGGTTCGCCGCGATCGTGTAGAGCCAGGTGGAGACTTTTGCACGACGCCGATACGTCCCCGCCCGGGTAAAAACCCGGACAAATGTCTCTTGGAAAATATCCTCGGCGGCCTCGCGCTGGCGCACGTAACGCCAGATGAACGTGAACAGCTTGCTCCGGTACCTTTCAAAGAGCTGATCGAAGCTTTCCTCGTCGCCGCGCCGGCAGCCGAGGATCAGCTCCTCATCCGTGGGGTGCATGTCGGGAGAGACCTCCCTTTCATGCCCCGATGAGTTCTACGACTCACCAGGCGCTTTGTTCACTGTTATCGGTTATTGCGGCCCGCCCTCGCGGGTAAAGCCGCCCCTGTAGATCGCCGCCACCTCGGCGACCGTGCGCTCCAAAGCAAAGCGCTCGCGCACTCGAGCAAGCGCGCCTGCGCCGAGCCTCCCGGCAAGGGCCTCGTCCTCGAGAAGCCGGATGAGCCCCTCGACCAACCTCGGCCGATCCCCGGGCGGCACAAGGAGCCCGGAGACGCCATCCTCGATGACCTCGGTGATGCCGCCCGTCTTCGAGGCGATGATCGGCAATCCCGTGGCCATCGCCTCCGCAAGGGCGATACCAAAACCCTCCCAGAGCGAGGGGAAGGCAAACACGTCAAAGCCCTTGAGCAGCCGGGCGACGTCGCTCACGAGGCCCGCAAGAATCACTTTGTCGGCGACGCCGTGGCCGGCGGCGACCGCCTCGAGCCGCTTGCGCAGCGGGCCCCGCCCGGCGATCACCAATCGGGCCGCAGGCTCCTGGGCAAGCACTGCCGCCATCGCCTCGATGAGCACGACATGGCCCTTTTGACGCGTCAAATGGCCGACTGTTCCGATCACTTTCTCGCCGGGGCCGATGCCGAGCTCGGCGCGCACCGCCGCCCGCTGCGGGTCGTCGCCGCCGGCGGGCGAAAAGGCCTCGGTGTCCACGCCGTTGTAGATCACGACCACCTTGTCCGCGGGAAGCCCGACGCGGCGCACGAGGTGATCCCGCACGTGCTCGGAGCAGGCGATCACGCGCTCGGTCGCCCGCGTGAGCCGCCGCTCGATCCACCGGAACGGCGGATATGTTTTGAAACGGTAAGCGTTCTGCTCCGACGAGATGATCCGGCCGACGCCCGCGGCGATCGCCGCGCGCCGGCCCCAATACTGCGAGAGCACCAGGTGGGTGTGCACGACGTCGTAGGCGCCGGCCGACATGAGCTCGCGCAGCCGGCGGCCGACCCCGGCATCGAGGTTGCCGCGCGCCTCGATCACGCGGATCGGCACGTCGAGCCGCTCGCACGCCTCTTTGAGGTCGAAGGTGTAATCGCGTCCGCGATCCGGGACGCAGACCTCCTGGTCGAACTCGCGCCGGTCGAGGCGTCGCAGGAGCTCGACAAGGAAGCGCTCGTTGCCGCCGATGTCGAAGCTATTGATCACGTGAAGGATACGGGGCACCGCCGGTGTCCTCGGGCACGGGTCGCAGCTCTCAACGCACATTATGTAACACAGCCCCGCCGCCGAATCAACGCGCGCGCCCGTGGACGCCGCATTGAGTGCTTGACGGCGACCTCCTTCATGAAGTACCAATAGCGGCTCTGGAGGGCAAAGGTGCGTAGCGCGCCCGAACAGGGCGTGAGGGCACGGAACAAGGCTTGATGATGCGATTCTCCATTGCCAGAGACGCACTTCCTTTTGTTGTACCGCTTGGCGCGGCGGCGGCGGTGCTCTTCGTGTTCGGCCTGATCGTTCCCGGCGCCGTGTGCGCTCTGGCCGCCGTGCTCGTCCTCTTCTTCTTCCGCGACCCAAAACGCACGCCCCCGTCCGATACCGCGCTCGTCGTCGCGCCGGCCGACGGCCTCATCGTCGGCGTGAGCGAAGTGGACGAGCCGGACTACCTCGGCGAGCCCACCGTTCGGGTGAGCATCTTCCTGCGCCTCTGGAACGTGCACATGACCTACGCGCCCGTGAACGGCACCGTCGAGCACGTGGCGTACCGGCCGGGCCGCTTCGGCATTGCCGGGTTCTCCAAGGCCTCCGAGCTTAACGAGGCCAACAGCATCGGCGTGCGCGCCGGCGGCGGACGGCTCATGTTTCGCCAGATCGCCGGGATGATCGCGCGCCGCATCGTCTGCCGCATCGGCCCCGGCGACGAGGTCCGGCGCGGCGAGCGGGTGGGGCTCATCAAGTTCGGCTCGCGCGTGGACGTCTTCTTCCCGAAGAGCTACGAGGTCCTCGTGCGCAAGGGCGATCTCGTGCGCGCGGCTCTGAGCCCCATCGCGAGGCCGCGATAATGAAAAAAGTCTATTTCCTCCCCAATTTCTGCACGGCGCTTAACGTCTTCGCGGGCACCTTCGCGATCGTTTTTGCCATTGACGGCTATTATCTGCACGCGGCGGTCGCGATCCTCGCGGCCGGCTTCTTCGACTTCTTCGACGGCGTGATCGCCCGGCTCCAGCGCGCCGGCACGCGCTTCGGCAAGGAGTTCGACTCGCTCGCCGACGTGATCAGCTTCGGGATCGCGCCCGCCGTGCTCATGTACCGGTTTCAGCTCGCGGCGATCGGCCCGCCCACGCTCGGCCTCGGGGTGGTGTTCCTGTACGTGGTGACCTGTGCGCTGCGGCTGGCGCGCTACAACGTGCAGGCCTCCGACGAGGAACGCCTCTGGTTCTCCGGGCTGCCGAGCCCCGGCGCGGGCGGCTTTGTGGCCGCTTACGTCCTCCTGGCCCAGGTGCATGCGTGGGCGCAGCTTCCCGGTTGGGCGGCGATGGCGGGGATGCTCGGCGTCTCCGTCCTCATGGTGAGTAAGATCCGCTATCCCTCGACGGCCGAGCTCCGGCTGTTCCGCAAAAAGCCCTTCGTGGTGCTCGTGGCGCTCGCGGTCGTCATCGTCGGCCTCATCGCCTTCATCGAAATCGCGTTCTGCTCGCTGTTCGCCGCGTACGCGCTCTTCGGTCCGGGACGGTCGCTGTACTACCGCTACGTCAAGGGGCTCGCGATCGAGCCGCTGCCGGGCGCGCCGCCCGAGCTCGACGGCCGGCGCCGGAGCCGGGCCGCGCGGCGGACACGCCGCCCCGGACGCTTCAAGCGCCGCCGGGCCCGCCAGGCCGGCGCCGACCACACCGGAATCTCGTAACCCGTCACCCGAGGACCCGAGCCGGATCCCATGTTCGGAACGACCCTGGGCGGATTCGAACTCATCGAACGCATCAATCGGGGCGGCGTCTCCGAGGTCTATCGCGCGCGCTCGACGAGCACGGGCGAGCCGGCCGCCGTGCGCGTCCTGCTGCCCGAGCTGCGGGGCAGCGCGACGGCCGTGCGTCGGTTCTTCCGCGGCGCCCGGCTCGAGGCCCGCTGTGACCACCCGAACATCCTCAAGGTGTCGCACATCGGCGAGGACCGCACGACGCCGTTCGTGGTCACCGAGCTCGTTGTCGGCGATAACCTCAGGCGGTTCATGCTCGAGAAGCGCGAGGTCCTGCGGCTCAAGCCGATCCCCATCCTTCTGGCGGTGGCCGAGGCGCTCGCCTACCTCCACCATACCGCGCGGATCATCCACCGCGACGTCAAGCCCGAGAACGTCCTTGTGTCGGACGACGCCGAGGTCGTCCGCCTGAGCGACTTCGGCCTGGCCGTCGAGAAGCGGCGCGCCTTCCTCACCTCGAAGCGCCTGAGCGGCAGCCCCTCCTACCTCGCCCCTGAACGGCTCCGCCTGCAGCGCTACGACGAGCGGGTGGACATCTACGCGCTCGGCATCATGGCGTACGAGCTCCTCGCGGCGCACCCACCCTATTCGGGCGAGACCGAGCAGGAGCTCATGCGCGCGCACACCAACCTCAAGGTCAAGCCGGAGCCCATCCGCCGCTCCAACCCGGGCGTGAGCCGAGAGATCGAGCAGGCGGTTTTTCGCGCGCTTGAAAAGGACCTCCGGAAGCGCTATCCTGATGTACGGCTGTTCATCCGCGACATGACGCTCGGCACTCAGCACTGAGGGTATCGGTATCCGATGAAACGAAACAACAAACTGGCGTTCATCGCCGTTGTGCTGGCCGCGGCCGCCGTCCTCCTTGGCGTGTACGCCATCCGCGGCCTGCTCCAGAAGACGACCCCCAAGAAGGACGACTCCGGCCAGGCAGAAGCCGCGCCCAATAATGCCGCCTCCAGGGCCGAGGAGCGCGCCAAGGTCGCCGTCAACACCGGCCACCTGTGCATGGAGGCCGAGCCCCCTGACCTTGCGGGGGCGATCGCCGCGTACCGGTCGGCCATTGAGCGCTTCCCGGGCACGGACGGGGCTGATCAGGCAGCGATCTCGCTCGCGGACGCCTACCTTCTCGACAAGCGGCCGCTGCTCGCCGAGGCGGCGCTCGCCGACTACGTGGTTAAGGCGAAGAACCCCGATCTCATCCAGGCCAAGATCGGCGACGTGAACATCGCCATCCTCTTCTCGCCCGTCGCCACGAAGACGCCCAAGTGCATCACTCACACCGTCCAGTCCGGCGAGACGCTCAATGGCATCGCGGCGAAGTACAACACCACGATTGACTTACTCCGGGAAAGCAATAGGATTAAGGATCCCCGCTTGCTCCAGATCGGGGATCGGCTCAAGGTTGTGACCGATTCGTTTCGCATCGTTATTGACAAGTCGGAGAACACGCTCAGCCTCTTCTGTCACGACACGCTGATGAAGAAGTACCGCGTCGGCACCGGCGAGTACAACAAGACGCCGATCGGCGACTTCACGATCGTGAGCAAGGACATGGACCCTCCCTGGCGGGGCATCCCCTTCGGGGATCCGCGCAACGTGCTCGGGACCCGCTGGATGAAGATCACGGATAAGGAAGGAACCTTGAGCGGCTACGGCATTCACGGCACCTGGGAGCCGGAGACAATCGGCGCCCACAAAAGCCAGGGATGCGTCCGCCTGCTCAACGAGGACGTCGAGGAGATCTTCAAGATCGTCACCCTCGGCACCCCCGTGAGCATTGTCGAGTAGCCGCCTTCGGGAGAACACACCATGCCCCCGCCCAAAGAAGTCACGCCCCTCGAGTTCGAGCGCCCGCTGCGCGAACTCGAGAAAAAGATCGAGGAGCTCAGGAACTGGACGCGCGAGCAATCGGTGGACCTCCGCGACCAGATCACCGAGCTCGAGAACAAGCTCGCCCAGGAAAAGCGCACCGTTTACGGCAACCTCAGCCCCTGGGAGCGGGTGCTCATCGCGCGCCACCCCCAGCGGCCGTACTTCCTCGACTTCGTCGAGATGATCATGACCGATTGGGCCGAGCTCCGGGGCGACCGGCTCTTCGCCGACGACCGCGCGCTGGTCGGCGGCCTTGCCCGGCTCGGGCGCCACCGGCTCATGCTCCTCGGCCACCAAAAGGGCAAGGACACCAAGGAACGAAGCTACCGCAACTTCGGCATGCCCCACCCGGAAGGCTTCCGCAAGGCGCTCCGGCTCATGCAGACGGCCGAGAAGTTCGGCCTGCCCGTCGTCTGCTTCATTGACACGCCCGGCGCCTACCCGGGCATCGGCGCCGAAGAACGCGGCCAGGCCCAGGCCATCGCCCTCAACCTGCGCGAGATGATGCGGCTCAAAACCCCGATGATCATCGTCATCACCGGCGAGGGGTGCTCGGGCGGCGCGCTCGGCATCGGCATCGGCGACGCCGTGCTCATCTTCCAGCACGCCTACTACTCGGTCATCTCGCCTGAGGGGTGCGCGGCGATCCTCTGGCGCGACGCCGGCCAAATGTCGCAGGCGGCCGCCGCGCTCAAGCTCACGAGCGAGGACCTCACCCGACACGGCATCATTGACGAGATCATCCCCGAGCCGCTCGGCGGCGGCCACTACGATCCCGAACGAATGGCCGCGACGCTCAAGGAACGGCTGCTGGTGTACTTGGACCGGCTCGCCGTGGTGAAGCCCGACGACCTGCTCGAGCGCCGCTACCAGAAATTCCGCGAGCTCGGCGTCGTGAGCGAAAAAGTCATCAAGCTCAAACAGGAAGAAAAGCCCGCCGAGCCGGAAGAGACCGACGCGCACGTCGAGGAGGACCCGGCCGCGTCTTCCTCCGAAGCATAACGGCGGGCTGCCACGCGCCCGGCGCCCCTTACAGACTCACGCACGGGAACGAGCCCGATGGCCACAGCGCACCGCGAGAGCACAGAGCGTCGGCGCTCGCGCGGTTTCCTTTATGTTCTTCTGGCCGCCGTTCTCCTGTGCTTCGGGTGCGGCGGGCCCAGGACCTTCCCCGACGGCGTCCCCGGCAAGGGCCCCGACGAGATCAACGCCACGAGCACCGCCACCGCTTACTATCAACGGGGCATCGAGCTCTTCGACGCCGGCCGCTACCGCAAGGCGATCAACGCGTTCCGCGCCTCGGCCAAGCACAATCCCCAGGATCCACGGCCCTGGCTCGAAATCGGCGACTGCTACAGCCGGCTCGGCCAGGTCAAGCGCGAGCTCGCCGCCTACGACGAAGCGCTCGCCGTCTCGCCCGAGTTCGTTCCGGCGTACAACAGCCGCGGCATCGCGCTCCTGCGTCTCGATCGGACCGACGAAGCGATCGAGGCCTTCAGCGAGGCGATCAAGCGCGAGGTCAAGTACGCCCCTGCCCACATCAACATCGCCATCGCCTACGGCAAGCTCGGCCAGTACGACCTGGCGCTCATGTCGCTCGAGAACGCCGAGCAGTTCGGCGGCCCGACCTTCGACGTCGCCTCCAACAAGGGGCTCGTGCTCATCGAACTCGGGCGCTACTCGGAGGCCGTTGACGCATTCGAGCAAGCGCTCCAGGAGCGCCCGGGCTACTATCCCGTGCGCTTCGAGCGGGCCATGGCGCTCGCCAAAAACGACCGGCTCCACGAGGCGATCCTCGAGCTCGAGCGCCTGACGACGATGCAGCCGGAATTCGCCCAGGCCTACTTCGAGAAGGCGCGGCTGCTCGCCGCGATCGGGCGGCCCCAGCACGCGCTCGACCAGTACGACGAGTACCTCGCACGCGTCCCCAAGGACCCCGACGCCTGGAACGAAGCGGGCAACGTGCACTTCGCGCTGGGCGACTACGAGCACGCCGAGACCTGCTTCCGCAAGGCGATCGCCTACCGCCGGGGTTTTTCGAACGCCTACCGCAATCTGGCCGCCACGCTCGAGCGCCTCGGCCGCCACCGCGAGGCCGAGCGCATGCGCCGCAAAGCCGACCGCTACCAGCCCGAAGCATCCCCAGAGCAAGATCAAAATTAGGAGTCGCAGACGATGAAGATGATCACTGGAGCGATACTTCTTCTGGCAAGTGCGGTCCTTGCGACAGGATTGGTGGCCTGGGTAGAAGGCAACCCGGTGACAGGGGTACTTTTCGCCCCACCTTTCTTCGTGGCGGGGATCGCATACATGGTTGCCGGGTCCATTGACGAGCGTAGGGCACGTCGCGGCCGATAGAACATAGGTGTGGTCGCGCTTCGACGGCGCGGACAACCAGACCTCGGCAGCGGCTCCGACGCGGCACAATGGCCCCTTGCTCAGGGCTAACCCGTCTTTCTCACAGCCTACGCACGCATGGTTTTCCTCAACGAGCCGCTTCGCGGCGATTGGGAGTAGCCTCGGGCGCACGCCCTGCGGAGCCTCAGCGGAGCAGGGCAAGCCCGTGGAAAGCAAAGCCGAAAAACACCCAGAGCCCCGTCAGGGGCGATTGAAAACGCATGCGGGCCAAGCTCAATCGCCCCTGACAGGGCTCTAATTCTTTTGGGGACCTGAATCCACGGGCTGGCCCGCCTTCGGCGGGCTGGCGCCCGAGGCTACTCCCAATCGCCCCTGACGGGGCTCAGCCAGGATTTCGAACACGCCATGTGAAAAGTGCGGGACAAGCCTAAGCAGAAGCGACACAAGTCGCTGGAGTCGAAGCCTGAAGGGCGCATCTCGAACGCCCGGCGTGAGAAATGCGGGCTACTTGTTGACCGCCTTGACCCGACCGAAACGGAGCCGGGCCTTGTTGCGCGTATTGGCGAACGCGGTGAGGACGTTCGAGAGCGTCCGCTTGATCTTCAAAATGTTGTCCTGGGTCGCCTCGGTCCGAAGCCGAACTTCCTTGATCGCCTCCTCGAGGCCCCGTTTCTGCTCCTCGTAGTCGCGCAGATCGAAGTGGACCGTCTGGAGCCGATTGTTGATCTCGGCCTTCTCGCCGCGCACGCCCTCGATCTTGCTCTTGAGCACGCCGATCTCGTACTTGAGCCGGTCGGACGCCTCGGTGAGCCGGCCGATCTTGTCGTCCTTCTTCTTCAGAATGAGGTCCTGCTGCTCGATGGCGTGCTTGGCCCGGTCGAGCTCTTCGAGGACGTGCTCGTAACTCGTGCGCGCCTTCGCGAGCTGGCCGTCGAGGCCCCTGCCCTGCTTGATGTCGGCCTTGGCCTTGCGCACGAGCTTCTCGAGCTGCGCGTGGCGGCGCTTGAGGTCGCGCAGCCCCTCGCGCGCCTGGCGCAGGTCGCTCTCGAGCGCCTTGTTGATGTCGAGCACAAGCTCGAACTGCGTGTCGAGCTCCTTGGCGAACTCGAGCGGCTCGAGCTCGCCCGCGAGCAGCGAGTCCACGTCCACCGCCAGCTCCCGGCCGCGCAAGGCGATCTGTGAGGCGTTCGACGTATCGCTTTCGGGTTTCTCCTGGGGCTTCTCGGCCTCAGCGTCCATGTTCATGCTCTCCCCGGATATGCGCGTAATACTTTGCGCGATTATAACCGCCCACGGCAGCCAGGCAAGGTCGTTTTCCGCCACACGCCGCGAAACCGCGTCCCCTACCCTCGGATGAGCGCCGCCGCGTGCAGCGCCGCGTTCGCCACCTGCTGCGAGGCGTCGCCGAGGAGCGTCTCGAGCCCGGGGATCGCGCGCTTCTCGCGGAGCCACCCGAGGTAGGTGGCCGCCGCCGCGCGCACCGCCTCGCTCGGGTCGTCGAGCGCCCGCAGCAGATACTCGGCCGCGAGCGCCTTGTCCCGCGCAAAAAGCCCTCGCAGCGCCGCCGTGCGCAGCGTCGGCGGCTCGTCGCGCCCCTCGAGGACGCGGCAGAAGAAATCGGCGACCCCCGCCCCGGCATGGGTGACAAGCTGGTGAATGACGTCCGGTCGCCACCGCCGCGGCGCGATCCGGTACAGATTGATCAACACGGCCGCGGCCGCGTCGCTCGGCACCTGGCCGAGCATGCGTATGCCTTCCTGGAGACGATGCGCCTGGCCCATGCCGAGCCGCTCGATCGCCCGCCTGAAGAACACCTCGTCGGCGGCCCGCGCGAACTCGACCCGCGGCGGCACGAGCGCCTGCGGCTCGAGCGCCGCCTCGAAAGGGACCTCCTCATCGGCCAACGCGATGCCCAGCGGTGGGCTCGGACGCGCTCGTTCCGGCTCGGGCGCCTCGACGCGCTCCGGCTCAGGAGGCTCCTCCGGCTCCGGCGGCGCCGTCTGGATCTCCTCGACAACCTCGACCAGCTCGGCCGCTTCCTCCGGCGGCATCACTACCTCGCTCGTGCTACCTAGCGTACTACGCAGAGTAGCATCGGAAACCTGCTCTTCACTCGGCTCTTCGGGCTTCGCCTCCTCAACAGACTCGGCTGGAGGCTCGACCGGCTCGGGCGCCTCATGGGCCGCCTCGGCACGGCTTGACCGCGCCACGCCGGCGACGTGCCGAACTTCCTCCGGGCCGAGGATGCCCGCAACGCCCTTGGACAGGCCGCGCCGCTGAAGGATCCGGTTGAGCCGCGCCGCGAGCTGCCCCGTCTCGGCCGCCTCGCGGCGCTTCTGGCGCACGAGCCACAGAACGTGGTCGGCTGTATGGCGTAGATATTCAGACATGGCGTCCTGACGGCTGGGTGCTCTATCGGGCCCGGCCCGCCTCGCGCCCGAGACCTACTCCTTGAGGATGCGCTCGGCCTTGCGCTTGGAGACCTCGAACGAGCCGTGCAGCTTCGAGAGCGCCACGCGCGCCTGCTCGAGCTCGGTCTCCGCGGCCCGGGCACGCTCCTCGTCCTTGGCCAGGACCTCCTGGAGCTTGCGAAGCTCGAGCGTCAGGCCGTTGCGTTCGAGCTTGGCGACCTGCAGGTGGCTGTCGGTCTCGGCGCGCTCGTTGCGCAGTTGCGACTGCTGCTCCTTGAGCGCGCCGATCTCGTCGCGCATCGCCTCCTTGTCGGCCTGGAGCTTCTCGACCCGCTCGTCCTTGCGCGTGGCGGCGACCCCCTTTTCCTCGAGCAGCCCGCGCGCCGTCTTGAGCTCGTCGCTCGTCTTGGCGGTCTCGGCCTGGAGGAACTCCAGCTCGTTCCGGACGCTCGCCTGGCGCTGGACCTCCGCCTCGAGCTCCTGGAGGCGCTCCATCGTCTCCTCGTTGCGGCGACGGAACCGGGTGATCTGCTCGTGCGTGCTCGCGAGGTTGCTTTCGAGCGATTGCTTGATGTCGAGCAACACGTCGAGCTGGCTGTCGAACTCCTTGATGAACTGAAGCGGATCAAGGTCCTCGGGGAGGACGGGCGCGGGCGCCTCGACCGGCGCCAACGCGGTCTCTTGCGGGCGCTGCTTCGCGGCACGCTGGGCCGCAGCCGGCGCGCGCTTGCGCCGTCCGGCCTTTTTCTTCGCGCCTTTTTTCGCCATAGCCCCCTCCCGCATTGTCGTCGAGGTGCGTGACAGGAGCTACTAGCAAAGCTCGGCAGACGTGTCAAACCCTTATTTTGGGCGGGGGAATGATCGGGCCGGGGGAGAGGCGTTACCGCGGGGCGCCCGCGTCCCGCAGCTCTTTGAATATGATCTCGGCGTCCTTGACGCCCAGGGCCCGAAGCTCGTCGAACACGTGCGGGCTGCCGGCCTGGAAGAGGACCTCGGCCTCGCGCGCGCCCGCCTGGTCAAGCACGTGCTTGATCGGCTTGAAACGCGAGGTGCCGTCCACGTCAATCGAGCACAGGTCCACCAGGAACCGCCGGCGCCCGGTCTTGAGCAACGTGGCCAGCTCGGCCTCCAACCGTTCGTCGAACGCCTCGAGGCTCGCGCATGCCGCCTCGAGGCCGCGAGGCTGAAACTTCAGCACGAGGGCATCGTCGCGATCATAAAAGTAGTAGTCGAGACGACCGAGGAGGCGGTCCACCATCGTCCGAAGCGCCCGCGCCGTGAACGGCACCTCGAGCGTGCCGGTCAGCCGCGAGGCGAACCCCGGATCGAGCCTTCGGATCTCCTCGGCGGAGGCGAGCAGGACGACCGGCGGCTCGGCCGCACCTGCGGCGGCCCTGATCTTGGCGACCACCGTCTCGCTCGGCACGAGCGGGAGGCGGCTGCCCAGAAGCACGAGGACCGGTGCGCGCTCGGCCACCATATGCAGGCCACGCGCTCCATCAGCGGCCTCAATCACCTCGTAACCGCTGCCGAGGGTCTCGGCGACGAACCGGCGCGCGGTCTCGCCCGCGCTCGCCACGAGCACCGGCGGCCGTTCCCGGCGCGAGCCGCCCGGGAGCGACGGCTCCGGGGTGATTTTCTTCTCGAGAAGCTCCCTGACCTTCGAGCACAGCCTCGGCGGGTCGAACGGCTTGATAATGTAGTCGCGCGCGCCGCTCGAGAGCGCGGTGACGACCCGCTCCCGCTCGGCGAGCGCGGTAATGACGATGACCGGGATCTCGGAAAGCGCCGCGCTCGACGCGTACTCCCTTAAAAAATCTGTGCCGTCCATGACCGGCATCATGAGGTCGAGGAGGATCAGGTCCGGCCGCCGCTCGCGGGCGAGCCTCAGCCCGTCGGCGCCGTTCGCCGCCTTGAGCACCTCCATGTCAGGCATGGTCTCGAGGATCGCCTCGATGAGCCGGACGGCTTTCTCGTCATCTTCAACAATAAGGATGCGTGCCATGCCGAACCTCCAAGAAAACTAACGGGCGGCTGCCGGCTCCGTGGCGACCGCAATCCGATCGCCGGCAACGCCGAGGGCCCGAAGCGCCTCGACCTGGGCCTCGCCGCCGACGGCGAACGAAAGCTGGACGTCGTACGAGCCGGCCTGATCGAGGCAATACTGCAACAATGCCGTGGGCGTCGTCTCGTCGGGCCCAACGGCGCGCAGGTCCACCGTCATCGCCGTGCGCCCGGCGTCGCCCATCTCGAGCAGTTCCGACCGGAACCGCTTGTCGAAGGCCTCGCGTGCGGCCGCGGCCGCCGCAAGACCGCGGGCCTTGAACCTCAGGACCGTGGTTTCCCCGCGGTCGTAAAAGTAATACGTGTCCCGCCCCAGAAAACGGTCAACCGCCCCGCACAACGCTTCGGCCGACGCGGGGAGCTCGATCGTCCCGTCGAGCATCGCCCTGACCGCCTCGTCGAGCGTCGCTGCACCCCCCGACGAGACCAGCAGCACGATCCGCGTGCCTGCGGTTTCGCGGCTCTCCTTGATCTTGGCCACGAGCCGAGCGCTCTCGATCACCGGGATGCCGGCGCTCAGAAGCAGCAGCGCGGGATGCCGCTCGGCCACCACGTGGACGCACTCGGCCCCGTCGGCGACGGTGACCGGCTCATAGGCCGCCTTCAGCGCGTCGGCCGCGAGCCGGCGCACCTCCTCGCGCTCGCTCGCCACCAGCACGACCGGCCGCTCGACGCGCGGTGCGTCGGTGCGGGCGCCATGCTGCCCGGCCGCACCCCTGAGAAGCTTGTTGACCTTCGTCCGGAACCCGAGCGGGTCGAACGGCTTGACGATGTAGTCGCAGGCACCGAGCTTGATCGCGTCAATGATCCGCACCTTCTCGCTGACCGAGGTGACCATGATGACCGGGATGTGCGAGATCGCCTCGCGCGAAGCCCACTCGCGCAAAAACTCCATGCCGTCCATCACCGGCATCATCACGTCGCACAGGATGAGGTCCGGATCGCGCTTGACGGCCACACTCAGCCCTTCGGCTCCGTCCTGCGCCTCGAGCACCGTGACCCCGAGCGAGGTGAGGACCTTCCGGACGAGGACGCGCATGTTCGGGTCATCGTCTATGATAAGTACCCGCGACATAACGGCCTCCCCGCTTCACCGCGCCCGCCGGCGCGCGGACGGCAGAAGATCTTCTGGGAACATATCTTCCCGCTTCATGTATCGGCGGGGAACGGGGCGTCCTTGAGGGGATCTTCAGGTCTCAGCGGCACTTGTCGCACAGGCCGCAGACCTCGATCTTGTGCGAGACGGGAGCGAACCCGGCGGCCCGTGCGATCCGGCGGATCGCACGCTCGAGCTCCGAGTCGTCAAACGCGATGATCCGGCCGCACTTGGTACACACCATATGCTCATGGTGTTCGCGGCTGTAAACAACCTCGTAGTGGCTGTGCTTCTCTGTAAAAATAACCTCGCGCACCAGCCCGCACTGGACGAGCAGCGGCAACGTGCGATACACGGTAGCGCGCGAGATCGCGGGCCCACGCTTGCGGGCGCGGAAGCGCTCGGCCAGCTCCTCGGCACTGAAGTGCCCGCGCATGCGCACGATCTCCTCAAAGATCTCGCAACGCTGCGGCGTGCACTTGAGCCCCGCCGCATGGAGCTTGCGCCGCACGACCTCGGCCAGCTTGAGCTGTCGCGCGTCGAGTTTCATCGCCCGTCTCCACCAAGCGCAGGTGAGACTGAGTCTCTTTTATACCCCACCCGTGCCTTGGACTCAAGCCGAGACAGCGCCAGGTCAGCAAATCCGCGGGAGCTGGTCGGTGACCAGCATGTCCACGAGCCGCAGGCCGCCCACGGCGGTCTCGAGACAGACTTTGGCGGGATATTTCGACGTGGCGGCACCGATCACCGCCGCTCGGGCGCCGAGCGGGTGCGACCGCAGCGCCCCGAGCACCTCGCCAACAACGCCCGCGTCGCACACGAGCACCAGCTTCCCCTCGTTGGCGAGGTAGAGCGGGTCGAGCCCGAGCAGCTCGCAGATCGCCCCGACACCATCGCTCACGGGGATGGCCGCCTCGCGAAGCACGAGGCCGACGTCGCTTTGCTCGACGAACTCGTTGAGCGCGGTCGCGAGCCCGCCGCGCGTGGGGTCGCGCATGATCCGGATTCGCCCGAAAAACGGCCGGAGCGTCTCGACGAGGCCGTTGAGCGCCGCGCAGTCGCTCACGACGGGCGAGGTGACCTTCAGCCCCTCGCGCGCGACGAGCACAGCCGTGCCGTGCTCGCCGATCGTGCCGCTCACGATCACGGCGTCGCCGTCGCGGATCGCGCCGCCGGGGCGGTTCGCCGCGTCCACCGCGCCGAGGCCCGCCGTCGTCACAAACAAACCGTCGCAGCTCGTGCGCTCGACGACCTTCGTGTCGCCCGCGACGATCGGCACGCCGGCATCCGCGGCCGCCGCTTGCATCGAGCGCGTCATTTGCTCGACGAGCTCGATCTCGATGCCCTCGCGCACGATCATGGCGCACGAGAGCGCAAGCGGCCTCGCGCCGACGACGGCGAGGTCGTTGACCGTGCCGCACACGGCGAGCTTGCCGATGTCGCCGCCGGGAAAAACAAGCGGCTTCACGACGTAGGCATCGGTCGTGAACGCGAGCTCGCCGCCCGCCGCCTCGACGAGCGCCGAGTCCATGAGCGGGGCGAGCGCGGGATTGTCGAACGTTTTGAGAAATACGTCGCGGATGAGCTCGCGCGTGAGCACCCCGCCGCTGCCGTGGCCAAGCTCGATCGTTTTACTGCGCGGCATCCGACCGGTCCCCTCCATATTTGTAGTAGGCCGCGCACGTCCCCTCGCTCGAGACCATGCACGCGCCGACCGGGTGCGCCGGCGTGCATGCCGAGCCGAAGAGCGTGCATTCGAGCGGCGTCTTCACCCCTTTGAGCACGTCGCCGCAGATGCAGTCGGGGTGCTCGCGCGTCGGCTCGACCTCGACGGGGAGCCGCCGGAGCGCGTCGCGCCGGCCAAAGGCCTCGCGCACGGCGAGGCCGCTGGCGGGAATCGTCCCGATGCCGCGCCACTCGCTGTCCACCGGCTCGAAAACTTTGTGGATCATCTGTTGCGCGATCCGGTTCCCTTCCGGGCGCACGACGCGGCTGTACTCGTTCTCGATACGCGCCTCGCCCGCGGCGGCCTGCTCGGCGAGCATGAGGATCGCGCGCAGAAGGTCCACCGGCTCGAAGCCCGCGATGACGCACGGAATGCCGTGCTGCTCGACGACGTTGCGGTAGATCTCGAAGCCGGTCACGACGCTCACGTGCCCCGGGCAAACGAAGCCGTCCACGCGGACCTCGCCCATCGCGAGTGCCTCGAGCGCCGGCGCGAGCACCTTGCCGGCGGCGACCACGCAAAAATTCTCGAGCGCCGCCTCGTCCGCCTCGAGCACCGCGGCCGCGCACGTCGGGCTCGTCGTCTCGAACCCGATCGCGAAAAACACGACGTGGCGGTCCGGGCTCTTGCGGGCGAACTCGACCGCGTCGGTCGGCGAGTAGACGAGCCGCACGTCGGCGCCGCGGGCCTTCTCCGCCGTGAGGCTCGACGACGAGCCGGGCACCTTGAGCATGTCGCCGAAGGTCGCCAGCGTCACGTCGTCGCGGCGGGCGTAGGCGATCGCCGTGTCCACCAAAAAGTTCGGCGTGACGCACACGGGGCAGCCGGGACCGCTGAGCAGCCGCACGTTTCGGGGAAGCATCGCGTGCAGCCCGAACCGGTGCATCGCCATCGTGTGCGTGCCGCAGACCTCCATGAAGGTGAACGGGCGCCCCGTGGCCACCTCGGCGATCCGGCGCGCCAGCGCCTCGGCCACCGCACGATCACGAAACTCGTGGAGAACGTCCATCGCCGCTCCGCAATTTTTCCGGCAGTATAGCACACCCTTGACCCGAGGCGCGGGCAAGCATCGGGCTTGCAAGGAACCGCCCGGGAAACTCCTTGCCAGGCCTACTCGCGGCTCCTATCATACACGGCACGCTTGCGCTCTCGAACAGCCGTGCTCTTCGCTCAGAAGCAATGGAGCGTCCGCCCGACCATGAAGGAAGTCGTTGACGCCATCCTCAAGGCCGAAGAAGAGGCAAAGCAGCGCATCGAGGCCGCGCGCGCCGAGGCCAAGAAGCTCGTCGCCGACGCCGAGGTCGAGGCGAGGCGCCTTGTCGAGGCCGAACGAGACGCGGCGCACGAGCGCGCCAAGAAGCTTGTGGACGAGGCGATCGCCGAGGCCAAGGCGGAACGCACCTCGCGGCTCGAGGCGGCGACGGCCACGGCCGCCGACCTCCGAACCGTCAAAGGTGAGGCGATGCGGCGCGCCGTCGAGAAAGCGGCCGAGCGAATCGTCCGGGTGGAGCCCGAGAGCTGATGCGGGCGCTGGCGCGATACGCCTTCATCAACGCGAAACTCCGGGCCCGGCTCAGCCTCTTCCTCAGCGACGAGACGCTCCGCCAGCTCGCCGCGGCCAAAGACCTCGAAACCACCTACGGGATGCTCGCCCAGACGCGCTACGGCGCGCTCGCGCGCGAGCTCAGCCACACCGAGGACATGATCAGCGTCGAGTTCCGCTTGCTCAGCGACGAGCTCGCGACCTACCACATGGTGCTCGAGCACACCCGCGGCGTGCCCCGGCACATCGTCGAGACCCTCATGAGCCGGCACGAGGTCGAGAAGCTCAAGGTCCTCCTGCGGCTCTGGCACACGCAGGATCCCCGGGCCGAGCACCTCGCCTTCCCCGGCGTCATCTGCCGCGCGCTGCCGGCGGAATCCATTCGCCACGCGCGCAGCATGGACGAGCTCGTCGAGCTTATCGAGGGCACGCCCTACGCCCGGCCGCTCAAGGTGGCCGCGCCGGCGTACCTGGCCGACAAGAACCTCTTCCACCTCGAGTCCGCGCTCGACGTGGACTACTACGACCGGCTCTGGGCGGCCATCAGCAAGCTGAGCTTCGGCGACCGTGAGCGCGCCCGGTCGCTCGTCGGCCTCGAGATCGACATCGAGAACGTCCGCTGGATGCTTCGGCTCCAGCACTACTACAAGATGCCGCTCGGCGAGATGCTCGCGCTGCTCATCCCGAACGGCAGCCGCGTGGACGAGACCTTCGTGCGCCGTGCCGCGGGCGGGGCCGATTTCCGGAGTGTCGTCTCGACGGCCGTCGGCGGCCTCGTGGCCGAGTTCCCCGACGTCGCGCCCGTCGAGACGGACGTTGCGAGTCTCGAAATGATGGAGGCCGTGCTCTGGCACTATTATCTCGGCGCCGTCAGGCGGGGCATGCACGGCTACCCGTTTACGATCACGACCGTCATGGGGTACCTCAAGCTCGCCGAGGTCGAGCGGCGCAACCTCGCGTGCGTCCTCAACGGTAAGCGCTACGGGCTCGCGCCCTCAGAAATTGAACGCAACCTCATCCTTGCGACAAAGGTATAGGCGATGTTTCGGCCCGTGCCAATGAGCCAGATCAGCCTGATCGTGCTGCGGCGCGACCTCGAGCGCGTCACGCTCGAGATGGTCCGCCTCGGCGCCGTGCACCTCTACCGCGTCGAGGAAATTGACCCGTGGACCGCCGCGCTCGACGCGATGCCCGTCGAGGAGCGCCTCACCGCGATCGAGCATCGCCTCAACGAGGTGGACACGCTGCTCGTCAAGCTCGATCTGCGGCCCACGCTGGCGAGCCTGCCGACCGAGCCGCCGAAGACCGACCTCGACGCGCTCGGCCAGACCCTCCAGGTGGTCGGCACACAGGTGGACGCGGCGCTCGCCAAGCGCCGCAGCACCGCCGACGAGATCCGACGCATCGGCACCATGCTCGAGATGCCCGTGGCCGAGGTGCCCGCGGCGGCGGCCATTGATCCCTCGACCCGCTTCGCTTTCCTCGAGACCTTCATGGGCACGATGAACCGGGCGCACATCGAGGTCGTCCGCTCCGAACTCGCCCAGCTCCCCAACATCATCATCCCCTTCCGTGCCCGCGACGGCGCCGAGGCCGTCCTCATCATGGTGCTCAAGAAAGACCGTGCCGCGCTCACCGAGGCGCTCTCGAAGGTGCGCGCGACCCCGCTCCGCGCCGAGGAAGGCGTCGCCCCCAGCGAGGAGATGCGCGCCCAGTTCGCCCAGAGGATCAAAGAGCTCAAGCAGCAAGAGGACGCCGCCCGCCGCGAGCTCGAAGCCCTCAAAACCCGCCATGGCGACGCCCTGCGTGACGCCAGGGCCGCGCTCGAGATCGAGCGCACGATCCTCAACGCCCAGGAAACCCTGCGCGGCACGGCGCACACTACGCTCATCTCCGCCTGGGTCTCCACGCGCAAGGCAAAGAGCATCGCCGAGCGGCTCAAAACGGTCGCGCGCGGGCGGTGCTACGCCGAGATCCGCACGCCCGACGAGATCGAGGGCGTGGCCGACGGCCTCGTGCAGGTGCCGGTCGAGCTCTCGAACCCGGGCTTCCTCAAACCGTTCGAGATGCTCGTCAAGGGCTACGACACGCCCGCCTACGACGGCATTGATCCCACGCCCATCGTCGGGGTGACGTTCCTGCTCATGTTCGGCCTCATGTTCGGCGACATCGGCCAGGGGCTCGTCGTCGCCCTCGTCGGCTGGCTCATCGCCCGGCGGCCCACCATTTCTTCAGGCATGCGCCGCATCGGCTCCCTCATGATTTTCTGCGGCATTTCGGCGATCGCCTTCGGCGTCCTCTACGGCAAGTTTTTCGGCATGCACGTCAACGACATGTTTGACTCCAAGATTCTCCCGTGGGCGTTCAGCCCGCTCGACATGGAAAACCTGGAAAACACCAGCACGTTTCTCTGGCGGACGGTCTACTTCGGCGTCGGCATCCTGTCGCTCGGGATCATCCTGAATATCTTCCTCTACTTGCGCAAGCGGGACATCTTCCATGCGATTTTCTCGCCCACCGGCCTCATGGCCGGCGTGGCGTATTGGGGCATCGTTGCCATCATCGTCAAGGCATTGGCCTACAAGCACAGTCTGGCCCAACTGCAGTGGTACATCGTTGGCTTTGTGGTCGCGCCTCTGGTGCTTTTCATTCTTCGCGGGCCCATCTGGAAGCTCTTTAACCGCCACGCTGAGGTGGTGCGCGGGGGATGCATGATGTACCTCGTCGAGACGATGATGGAGCCCTTCGAGTTCTTCATCACGTTTCTCGCGAACACCTTCTCCTTCGTCCGTATCGCGGCGTACGCCCTGGCCCATGTGGGAATTTTCTTGGCGATCTTCGAGATCACCAAGATGCTCGGGAGCCTGCCAAGTCCGCTCTCGGCACTCACCCAGGCCTTCGTCATTATTCTGGGGAACGCGATCGTCATCGCCCTCGAAGGATTGGTGGCCGGCATCCAGGCCTTGCGTCTCGAATACTATGAGTTCTTCTCGAAGTTCTTCCGCGGCGGCGGGACGGCATTCAAACCGCTTGGCCCGTCGGGTGGACCGGCGAAGTCCAGGCCAATGGAATAAAACGAGAACCACAGATAAGATGAGGAAGGAACGAGCCATGATGACTGGTACTCAAGCAGCCCGGCGGTTGCGGACCTTTGTCCAGGTTTCTCTGTTCGCCACCCTCGCGCTCGTGTTCTTCGGCATGACTGCCGCCACGCTGTTTGCGGCAACGGTGCCCGGAGAAACCAAAGACAAGGAGCCCCTGGACGTCGAAGTCCACAAGGCCATCGTGAGCAATGTCGGCAGCGGCCTGATCGCCGCAGGCATCGCCGCCGGGGTGAGCGCTATCGCCGCCGGTATCGCGGTCGCCTACGTGGGCGCCGCGGCCGTCGGCGCGGTGAGCGAGAAACCCGAGGTGTTCGGTCGAACGATCATTTTCGTGGCCCTCGGGGAGGGGATCGCGATCCTCGGCTTGATCATCGCGATCCTCATTGTGCTCATTGTCGGCCGGATGCTCCCATAGTAGGAGAGAGGCGTGAGCATCCACGTCCTGGGTGACGAGGAGACCGTCCTCGGCTTCCGGCTCGCCGGCATCCGTGGTACGGTAACTCAACCCGGCGAGGGCGTCGCCGAGCAGTTTCGCGCGCTCGTTGACGCCAAGGAGTCGAAGGTCGTGCTCATTACCGAGCGGCTCGCCGCCGGCATCCGGCCGCTCGTGGACACGTACCGGATGCGGAGCACCTTCCCCGTCGTGGTCGAGATCCCCGACGCGGCAGGCCCGATGCCCGGTCGGCGCGCGATCGCCGACCTCATTCGCGAAGCGATCGGATTCCAGGTGTAGGCAGCCATGGGAAAGAAACGGAACACAAACGATGAGGCCGCGACGACGAACGACGCCTCGCCGTTCGTCGCCGAGATTACCCGAACCGCCGACGAGGAGGTCGAGCGCATCCTCTCGCGCGCCAGGCGCACCGCCGAGACGCGCCTCGGCACCGCCAAGGACCAGGTGAACGCCGAGACGGGAACGATCCTCGAAACCGCCAAGACTCGCGCCGAGGTCGAGCGCCGCCGCATCGTGAGCGACCTCAACCTCGAGATGAAAAAGATCGTCCTCAAGGCGCGGGGCGAGCTCGTCGAGGAAGTGCTCAACCGCGTGCGCGAGCGCCTCGAACGAAGCCGCGGCACGCCCGAGTACCGCGCGATGCTCAAAGCCCTCGTCATCGAGGGAATCGCCGCGCTCGACCGCCCCGAGGTGAGCGTCTCCGTGAGCACGGCCGACGAGGCGATGGCCAACAGCGCCTTCTCCAAGGAAGTCGCCCGCGACTACGGCCGGGCCGTGAAGATTTCGTCCACAGCCGAGCTCGACGAGAGAGCGATGGGTGCGATCGTCCGGGCCGCCGACGGCTCAGTGCTCTTCGACAACACGATCGCCGCGCGCATGGAGCGCCTCGCCGACGAGCTCCACCTCATCGTCTCGCGCGAGGTCTTCGGCGACGAGCCGGCGGAAGCGAAAAACACATGACGCGGCACCACCGCAACGAGGCAGAAACACCGTGGCACTCAAGGTCATAGGCACAGTGAGACGGGTCGTCGGGCCCGTCGTCGAGGTCGCCGGCGCCCGCGAGGCGCAGATGCTCGAGCTCGTCGAGGTCGGCCGCGAGCACCTCGTCGGCGAGGTCGTCCGCCTCCAGGGCGACGTCGCCACCGCGCAGGTCTACGAGGACACCACGGGGCTCACGCCCGGCGAGGAGGTGTACGGCTCCGGCCTGCCGCTGAGCGTCGAGCTCGGCCCCGGCATCATGGGGAGCATCTTCGACGGCGTGCAGCGCCCGCTCACGGTCATCCGCGAGACGAGCGACCAGTACATCCGGCGCGGCATCCAGGTGCCGCTCCTCGACCGGCAAAAGGAGTGGCTCTTTACGCCGGCGCTGAAGGCGGGCGATGAGGTCTCCGGCGGCATGACGCTCGGCGTCGTGCCCGAAACGAGCCTCATCGAGCACAAGGTGCTCGTGCCGCCCGACGTGGCGGGCACGCTCGAGTCCATCGCGCCCGAAGGGCTCTACACGATCGAGAAGGCGATCGCGCACGTCCGGGACGGCGACGGCAAGACGCACGAGCTCAAGCTCTATCACCGTTGGCCCGTCCGTCGTCGCCGGCCGTACGCAGAAAAACTTCCCGTGTCGGCCCCGCTCATCACCGGCCTGCGCGTCATTGACTGCCTCTTCCCGATTGCCAAGGGGGGCTCGGTCGCCGTGCCGGGCGGCTTCGGCACCGGCAAGACCATGATCCAGCAATCGCTCGCCAAGTGGTGCGACGCCGACATCATCATCTTCGTCGGCTGCGGCGAGCGCGGCAACGAGATCACCGACCTCCTC
>Ga0180431_10001141_pt1 | contig 37202 bp, 28 predicted proteins | sample SS_ome_11_FD_132459 | JGI IMG/M metagenome (GOLD analysis project Ga0180431, IMG submission 132459) | Hypersaline lake sediment archaeal communities from the Salton Sea, California, USA - SS_1_MS_1 metaG | ecosystem: Environmental > Aquatic > Non-marine Saline and Alkaline > Hypersaline >... | reverse complement strand
CGCCAAGGTCCGCGAGGCGCTGGAGGGGTAGGGCACACCCAAGGAGCCGGACCGCCCCTACCGCCACCCGGTGAGTTCGGCCAACAGCCCCGCGTAGTGCAGGAAGTCCGGCCACGAGATGTCGAAGGGCACCCCGTGGTCGCAGCCCGGGATGTAGCCCCCGTCGCGGACCACGGGCGCGATGCGCGCGAGCTCCCCTTCGATGACGCCGCCGCCCTTGGCGATGCATCGCTTGTCCACGCCCTGGCGATAGGCCATCTTGCGGCCGAACCGGCGGCGGTAGGCGTTCACGTCGCAGCCCGCGGCCACCTCGATCGGGTCGCAGACGTTGAGCCCCGCCTCGATCCACAGGGGGATGAGCTCGTCGATGCACCCGTCCGAGTCCAGGTCGAAGAGCCGCACCCCGGCCCGTCCGGCCTGTGCGACCCATCGCGACCAGGTGGGCAGCAAGAACTCGCGCACCATGGCCGGGCTGATCATGCTCTTGTCCTTGTAGGCCATGTCCTCGCTGATGTGGATGTGGTCCACCACGCCCGCGTCCAGCGCGCGCGCGAGCGTCCGGGACACGAACTGGGCCCAGAACGCGACCATCTCGGCCACGAAGTCCGGGTCCTCGACGAAGAGCATGCACAAAGGCTCGAACCCGACCCACTCGCGCAGCTGCCAGAACGGCCCGGCGAAGTGGACCGTGACCACGTAATCGCGGTCGCGCATGGCCCGCGCGCGTTCGGCGAAGTCTTCGGGATAGCGGACCGGGTCGTCCGGGTCGTAGCGCTTCTTCATGTCCTCGAAGTCCGCGCGGCTCTCCACCGGGAACTTGTGCCACTTGCGCGTGACGAAGTCCTTGGGGCTTCGGATGTAGGTGTAGTCGTACTCGTCCGAGATCTCGGTGATGTTGCCCATCCAGTCCTGCACGATGTAGTGGCCGTCCTTGTGTTCGAGCACCTTCTCCTCGAAGGTCGGGTGCATGCGCAGGTTCACCCCGGGCCCGGTCGGGGTCCGGCGGGGGCGGTCCGGGGCGATGCCGATGTGCGCGCACGTGGCGTCGAACCAATCGGCGCCCTCCGGCAGGCCTTCTCGGTGCCAGCGTTGCAGGGTCTTCTCGCGCGGCGCGCCGGGCTGGAAGGGGACCTTGTCCGGGCTGCCGAAGAGAAGGGTCTCCAGGAATCGCTCTCGCGGGGTCATGGGGATGCGGGGCTCCGTCGGGGTCGTCCTTATGCGCGGCCGCTACAGTGTGCCAAGCGAAGCCGACAGTCTGCGCAAGTCCGGCCCCGGTGTCAAGCCCGCGAGCGGGGCGCGCCAGTCTGCACGCAACCTCCGGGCTGTCGGCGCAGCCTGCGGGCGGGTCCATCCCCGTGCATAGTCCGCCGCCATTGCTCTTGTGCAGCGTTCGGCACCGCGTCCTGCTGCAGGGGCTCGTTCGAAAGTCTCTCGCGCCTTGTTCTCGGCCGCGATGGACGGAAGGTCTGTTTCATGAGGACCGTTGAGATTCAACTTCGTCGAGACGGAACCGAACGCTGACAATGGACTGCAACTCGGGACCGGGACGATACTGAATGTATGTGGTCGCCACGAACGTGCCGTCCGGAAGCACTTCGAGTCCTGGATAGGTGTGATCCCTACCCCGATAGCTACGGGCCAATCTGATAAGGAACTCTCCCTCGCGTCCCTCGACAATATCCTCGTACCGGCCCACCCAAGCAGTGAAATAGTCTTGGGGAGAAGCCGACAATGTCATCGATCTTTTTGACGGAACCGGCCTGAACGCGACCATCAGCCTGCCGTCGGGCGCGTAGCGGGCAAGGTGCCGGTCACCGGTCAGGGCCAACGGCAGCTCGCGCGGAGGCGACCAAGTCTGCCCTTCGTCATCGCTGACGGCGAAGAGGGAGTTCAGTTCGCGGCTCTGCTCTCGCATCAGAAGGAGCAGTTGCCGGCCCGTCGGCGAACGAACGGCCGCGGGTTCGCAGACGCCCGCCTTGTCGACCACCGCCCTCGACGCGCCCCAGGAAAGTCCTCCGTCGTAGCTCGCGCTTTGCCAGATGACCCCGGGCCTGGGGCCGCCGTCGCGGGATCGTTCGTACCACATCAGATGCTTGCTTCTACCGTCGGCCCCTTGCGCCCTCAGGATGGTGATCGGCGCGGTCCACCCGGTCACGGGAGCGCGATCCGGATCCATCAATCCGATCGGACGCATTTCGGACCATGTTCGGCCATCGTCTTCCGAAGCGGCCTGAAGGAATGTCGTTCGACCTTCATCTCGGCAAAACACGAACAGGCGGGCCTTTCCGTGCGGGTCCACGAGGCGGTGCATCACGGGAGCGCCCCGACCGATCTTCAGCCAGTTGCGGGGCAAGTCGAGGTAGTCGCTCCAGGTCACCCCGGCGTCGTCGCTGCGTTTCATATAGCCGGCAGGGGCACCATGCGCCGTACTTCCGTCGCGCCGTCCCTGCCACACACAGAAGATCGTCCTTCCATCCGGCAAGAGAACAGTGTTCGGATGCCCATTCCACTCCGTCTTCGTGCCCTGCGCCACGAAGACATGTTGGTCTTCGTGATCGGAGATGTCCAACATAGGGATGGTGATCCGTGTCATCGCGTCCGGCTGGCTGTCGTGCTCGTTTCGATTTGGCGTCATCGTCACTCCGATTCCTTTCTTCTCGAACACCTGGGCTCATGTGTGCGAGCATCGCACCGCACGCACTCACGGGGCCGCCGCCGCTCTCGCGTGGATCTCGTCGGTGCCGACATGGTTCCCGCCATCCCGGTTCCCGTCATCGCTCATGACAGTAATGCCGTGGAGCGACCCTGTCTAGTTCAATGTCATTCATCCCGGACGCCGGCAAACGACGGGGCGCCACTCGTGACGTAACCGCCGGACTCGCCTCTCGGTCAGCGGCTGACTCAAAAAAGCGCGAATGTCGTCTTGCCGCAGAACGCGGCCGCTCTGGACCTCGCGCCGGCTTTTGCGGCCCTCCAACCGTCCGCGCAGCGCCGGCCCAAACCGGCCCACGACGATCTCTCTTCGCAACCGGCACGGTGCGCTCTACAATCACCCCCAAGCGGCCAAGCGACCGCGACAGGCTGTGTAAGCCCGAGACCGGGTCAAGACCGGCAGCGGTGCCCATGCGGCCGGCCGCGCAAGTCCCCACCTCTTGCCGGGCCGGTCGGGCGGGTCAATCTTCGTGCAGCGTGCGCCACAGGGCCGGGTCGAACGGGGCGCTGCGGCTGGGGCAGCCCTCGCGGCAGCAGACCTGGCAGCTGTGGAAATCGAGCTCTGTGGGGAACCGCACGCCGGACACGCTCTTGTTCGGGACCATGAGGTACGAGTCGGTCAGCTCCACCCCGACCGCCCGGGCCGCGCCTCCGAGCAGGGCGAAGAGGGGCCCTTGCTCCTGGATCGGCCACACGTCCGCGTCGCCCGCGCCCGGGCTCATGGTCGCGGTCTTCTCCAGGCGGTAGGCGGCGTGCAGACGATCGCGCAACGCGCACCGCGCCGCGGTGAGGAGCTGCGCCTTGATCGCCTCCCACGCGTAGCCGAGCAGGGGGTCGCCGTCGGCCGGCGCGGCGTCCAGGACCTCGCGCCCGCAGGTCGCCACGAACGCGAACATGCGTTGTGCGGAAGCGAGCTGCCGGGCGAGCGCGCGGCTTCGCAGCACCACGCCGTCGACCTGTACGGTGCGCGCGTGCTTGGCCTGGATGAAAAGCTCGCGGAACGCGGCCTTGGGCCGGGCCGTGTCCCTCGCGCGCCGGACGAGGTCGGCGAGCGCGTGCGCGTCGGCCGTGTCCGGTTCGACGTGCAGCTCGCTGCGCAGCGCCTCGGCGTCCAGGGCGAACGAGATGTCGGTGAGCGTGTGCATGGGGAAGGCTGTCCCGTTGGGGCCGGGCGAGGCGGTCAGGGGGCCTGTCTGCCGCCCGGACGGTGGCGACGGGCGGGGCGCGGCACAACGGCGCCTCACCCCCCGCGCGCCCTGACGCGGGCTCACGCCTGCCCGCCGCCCTCGCGCATGAGCTTCTGCGTGATGCCCTTGGCCATGGTCACGAAGTCCGAGGGCATGAGAATAATCGTGGTGGTGTTGTGCTCCACCCCGACCTCGGCGATCATCTGCATGCGCCGGAGCTCCAGCGCGGCCGGGTGCTCGGCGATGTGCTGGGCCGCTTGGCTGAACCGCTCCGAGGCCGCCTGCTCGGCCTCCGCCTTGATCAGGCGCGAGCGCTTCTCGCGCACGGCTTCGGCCTCCTTGGCCATGGCCCGCTGCATGGTCTGGGGAATCTCCACGTCCTTCATCTCCACGAGCTCGACCTTCAGGCCCCAGGGGTCGGTGATTTGGTCCACGATCTCGCGCACCGCGCTGTTGATCTTGTCGCGGTCCTTGAGCACTTCGTCCAGGATGTGCTGGCCGATCACGTTGCGCAGGGTGGTCAGCGCCGCCTCGTACGTGGCCATGGGGTAGTTCTTCACCGTGATGATGGCCTTGGCCGCGTCCTCGACCCGGTAGTAGAGCACGGCGTTGACCTTGATGGTCACGCTGTCCCGGGTCACGGTCTCCTGGGACTCGATGTCCACGGTGTCGGTGCGCATGTCGACCCGGGCCTTCTGGTCGACCCAGGGGATGATCCAGTACAGGCCGGGCCCCTTGACGTGCTGGAACCGGCCGAGCCGGAAGATGACCCCGCGCTGGTACTCGCGGTCCATGCGCAGGCCGGCGATGACCACGATCGCGGCCAGGGCCACCACGGCCGTGACAATGCCGAGCGGTATCAGGATCATGCGTTCCCCTCCTCCCCATGGACACCGGACACCGGGCGCGCCCGCCCCGGGCGGCCGGACCCATTCTCCCCCGCGCGCGGGCGCGTGTCCAGCAGGAACGTGGGGGCGTTGTGGGCGAGTACGTGTAGTACGTTGCGGCCACCGGCTGCGCCCTCCTATGTACAACAAGCATGGTCGCCAGGATGTGAGCGGAGGAGGTGGACCGGCCGTCCGTGCTGTCCGCTAATCCGTGAGGTCGTCGTCATCCGCCTTGAAGGTGTATCGCTTCAATCGCTCGGCCACCAGGGTGATCGGGACGGAGGCCCCGGCGACCAATAGGGCCGTGGCTGCGGAGGCGAGCAACTCTCGTCCAATGCTGTACTGCTCAATGTCGAGAGCGAGAGGCACATACGGACATTGGAGCAACAGCATAAAGATACCGAACCGGCCGATCATGGCGACAAAGAAGAGCAACACAGCTCGTCGTAGCAACAGTCTGCGTAAGGACCGGCGGCCGCTGCTGTCCGCGGTGAACGCCGGCTTTTTGGCCCACCGCGCCGCCAACTCCACGAGCACGACACCGAGCACGACAACTATCCCGAACATCACGGCGCCGAAGGCATCCCAAGGGAAGCTCGATGCCACGGCATCCGACAGGTTCGTCCGAGCCGGATAGCGCAGGAACAGTAGCAGCGCGTACATCCCGAATGCGCCGAACAGAAACGCCAGGATCGCGCGTCGCAGCATCCGCGCACCGGACCGCCCGGGCTCGTGCGTCACGGTTCATCCCTTCGCCTCAAGGTCCCGGCGCCGCGCCGTCCGCGTCCTCCTTCGACCTGCGTCGCCGCACATGGTCGGCCACCGGGTACTCGTTGCCGATCAGCAGACCCTCTTGGATTCGGCTCACGTGCATCTCCAATTCGTCGAGAAAGTCGGCACGCTGTGACTCTATTGTGCCGACGAATCGGAAATCAGTCAGGTGGTAGCTCAGTTCTGGATCAGGCGAGCTCGATAGGCACTGACGGATGGCCTCGCGCGCGTCGTGGTGATTGGCTATCAAGACGAAGTGAGATACGCCGAAGGGGTGCTCGTGGAACGATATCCCCACCACGGATTCTCCACTTCGTCCTGGGGATTTGAATCTGGCTTCCATACGTCCATAGAGCTCCACTTCCAGGTACGGTCGACACGGATCGCTTCGCCACCGGATGCGGTGCGGAAGGGTCCTGGTTAGCGCTACCGGGTCGATGGTGTCAAGGCACACCCAATGGGTGGCCTTCGCGGGCAGTTCATCGACGAGCACGGTGGTGCCCGCAGGCGAAGCTCCGTAGACCTGGACAAGGTCAAGCGCCCACGACTCCGATCCAGACCGCGGGGACACGTATCTGAGCGTGATCTGGAAGAACGGTCCGTTGTTCGCACCGGCCGGAGGATCCAGGACGCGGAAGTCGGCCAGGCTAGGCCGGGTCGCGTCGCCAGAGGGGCTATCGCGAAATAGCTGCTGGTCCGAAAATCGATAGCACGGTGCACGAATGGTACCGACCTCAGTGTGATTGCGCCGGAACACCAGCGTTTCTCGTGCATACGTCAGAACGTAGGGGTCATCGCGCAGCGTTACCGGTTGCCTCGGCGTTGGTTGCTGCGATTTGCGAGTCGCGTCGGTCGTAGCGTCAGGCTGGGGACAGCCGACGAGGCCAGTCAGGCAAAGCAAGCTCAGCAGGATGCAGCCGCCTGCGTGGAGACGGCCAGTGTGCGTCATGGCGTGCCCCCGTGCCATGCTGCGGTCATGATAACCGAACGTCCCACCTCCGGCCCCTGTACCCGCCCGAAAACGGACCTAAGGCTGTGCGTCACCGCCTTCGTCCTGCGTGGACCTGCGTCGCAAACGGTCTGCGAGCAGGCTCAACAGCATGGTCACCAGATGGCAGTAGCCCGCCACAACCAGCCCGAACATGACGTCGTCGATAAGACCGCCCGTTGTCCAGCGGTTCCAACTCGGTCGAAACGACAGCATATGAAACGTGCTTCCCCCCACGAGTCCAACGATGAGCGCCGGTATACCGCGCCGGAATAGCAGCGCACGGAATCGCTCATCGCGTTCTGTGCTCTCGATTGATCTGGGCCGTGTCTTCTCCGCGCGGAACTCAGTCATGTACCACACAACACGGCCAGTGATGAGCGCAAGAATCGTCAACAGCGTGAGGTATATCCAGCCCCACATGGTCATGCGCATGAAGGCAGGGGAAAGCGGCGTAAGCCAGAATAGCTGCGCCGCAATCAGAAAGGCAAGGACCGCCATCTCGCCTGCCACTGCAATCGCAAGCGCCACCGAGAGGCGCCGCAGCCGGTCAGCTCTGGGCGTGGGAGCTCTTGGCATGGACATGGCTCCTGCCTCTGGGCTCGAAGGTCCTCGCACAGCTCCGTCCGGTTCCGTGGCCGCGGACAGGTTGCCGGCCGGGTCGTAGGCGTAGTAGGCCGTTTGGCCGAGGGCGTCGGTGATCGCGGACAGCCGGTCCGCGCGGTCGTACGCGTAGTAGGTCGTCTGCGCCAGGGCGTCGGCGAGCGCGGTGCGGTTGCCGTTCGGGTCGTAGGTGTAGTATGCGGCCCGAGGCCAGCGGGTCCTGGCTGATGTCAGTCGGGCTCGGTATACGGCTCGTCCATGGACCCGTGCTGGTACAGCTTCCAGATCCAGCGGCCTGTAGCCACCCACCGCTCGTCGATCTCCTTGCGTCGCTCCTGCTCGCGTGTTTCCCGATATTCCATGTATGCGGCTTCCGCCTTGTCCCGCACTTCGCCGATCTCGGTGTATTCGTAAACGTAGCGCAGCGCCTCTATCGTGTCGTCCTCGATCTGCTGAAAACTCCCCCACCCCTTCATTCGCTCCATGCTTCTGCGCATGCGGTCGGTGAGGGGCGGGCGCCAGCGCTCCAGGTTGGCCATGAGGTGGTCCACGGCCTCGGGGTCGTTGACCGGCGTGTCCTCGCGGAAGCTCCACACGGCGGCCAGCGACGTCTCGAAATTGTCGGACTCCAGGTACTTGTATCGCCTGTGCAGGGGCTGCGCCCGGATTCGCTCCTCTTTCTTCTGAATCCGGGGCGTGCCCCCGCCTTGTAGGGCGAACAGAGCGTAGTTGAAGAGCTGTGCGCAACCCGACAGTGGCAGCGCACATGCGGCGAGTAGTATCGGCATGGCGAGTTTGATGCTCATTTGCAGGGCCCCTTCAGAAACTCCACAATAGTCTTTCTGAGATCGTGCCGGGGGCTACGCCGAAGAACGCCCGCCTCGGTTTCGTGGGGTCGTGCTTTCGCTGGTCATGGGGCGCATCCCGACGGCCCGCGCATGTCGTCATGGGGACACCTCCTACCCGCATACAACCTAGCACGCGTCCGAGCGCGAGGCAAGCGGGTCGGTCGCGGATTTCGCGCCGTGCGCTACGAGGGGCGAAGTGCGCGGGCACGTGGTGTCCCTGAGCTCGGCGCAGCGGGGCGAGCGCACGGCCGGGCGCGTCCACCGCCCGCGCGTGCCCGTATGGGTGCCCGGACCTGCACACGGCCCTGGGCCTGGGTGGACAACCTGGGGCAAGGTGCGAAGGAGTCGGCAGAGCCGGTGGGATAAGAAAAACGCCCCGAAACAGCCTCTCCGGGCCATTTCGGGGCGCACAGCGGTTGGCAGCCCCAACGGGATTCGAACCCGTGCCGCCAGCTTGAAAAGCTGGAGTCCTAGACCTGGCTAGACGATGGGGCCTTGTTCGTGTCCTTTGCCCTATGCGGACCGGGCGCGCGTGGGGGCCTATGGGCCCCTCAGCCACGGGGCCGGCCTCTGTGTATGGTGGGGGTAGAAGGATTCGAACCTTCGACCCTCGGCTTAAAAGGCCGCTGCTCTACCTGGCTGAGCTATACCCCCGCGCATGCCAGCCCTCGGCGCAGGGCCGCCGTGTCCGGCCCCTTAGCCTAGCAACCGGGTGGCGCGCTGTCAAGCGCGAGCGCGCCGCAATGCCCCCGCGCGGCCGAAAAGACGCGCCTGAAAAGACTTGCGTCCAGCCCCGCGAAGGCGTATACAGGGGGAGTGCCGTGCTCGTGGGTCCGGACTGCGGATGCATGCGGGGGAACGATGTGGGTCAACGATGCCTGGCTGCGGCGCTCGCGTGCGCCCTGGCGCTGAGCGCCGGGTGCGTGTCCAGAGAGCTTGCCATCACCAGCGACCCCGAGGGGGCGTCGGTGCTCATCAACGACACCTACCGGGGCACCACGCCCATGGAGCATCCGTTCACCCATTACCAGATCTTCCGCATCCGCCTGGAGAAGGAAGGCTACCACCCGCTGGCCGTGGAGGAGGAGGTCTCGGCCCCGCTGTACGAGCGCCCGGGCATCGACTTCGTGAGCGAAGCCCTGTTGCCCGTGAAGTTCCACGACCGGCGCGAGCTGCACTACGAGCTCGAGAAGATCACGGGCGTCGACCCGGTGGACGAGGTGCTCGCCAACGCCAAGACCGCGCGCGAGCGCAGCCTGGAGGCCGTGGCCAGGCGCGAGGCGCGGGAACGCGAACCCGTGCTCCCGGCGGTGCCCCTGCCGCTGAAGGAGGGCGCCGAAGAGGCCGAGGAGTCCGAAGAGGACCCGGAGGCCGAGCCCCCGCCCGCGGAAGGCGCTGCGCCCGAGCCGGAGCCGCCGCTGGCCCCGGAGTCCGACGAGGACGACGCGTCCGGGTCCGAAGCGCCGTCTGCCGGGGCGGGCGTCGAGGACCTCCCGATCCGGTGAGTCCCCGGGCCCCGCGTACGGGCGCCGGCCCCGGCCGTGCCCGCATCCGGATCGGCGCCGCAGGGCCGGGCGGCCCGTGCCGGAGATTGGCATGAGTCCGCTCGCGCGCCTGCGCATCTCCTTGCCCTTCCACTACAGCGCCGGGGCCATGGTCCTGGCCGTGCTCCTTGCTGGCGGCGCGGGCCTGGCCGCGGAGGCGCAGTCCATGCTCGAGGAGCGCGTGCGCCTGGCCTCCGGGTTCGAGGTGTACGACTTCGAGCCGCGGGGCAACCGGCCCGACTCGCGCGACCGCGATCACGACGGCATCCCCGACTACTGGCAGAAGCTGCGCGGCGCGCCGTTCCCCGACTACGAGACGATGGAGCTGGCCGCCGACCCGGAGCGCCGGGGGTTCTTTCCCGGCCGGCCGGGGCGGGTGTTGTACCTCACCTACTCGGGCCGCGAGGTCGGCGCGGAGACCGTGATCCCCAAGACCATCGACCCGCAGCTCGCGTACGAGGTGACCGCCTACGCGCGCACGCGGGGCCTGCGCCACAGCGTGGTGAGCGTGGACCTGGTGTGGCTGCGCGTGGACGAGCAGGCGCCCGGCCGCCAGCAGGTGGTCGAGACCACCGACCGGATCGTGGTGCCGCCGGGGCAGGTCGACTGGACCGAGGCCCCGCTGCGGCGGCGCATCAACCAGGTGCCCGCGCGCGCGAACGCACTGCGGCTCGTGTGCCGGATCCGGGACGACCCGGCCCACCCGGGCGCAGACCGCCACGGCGAGGCCTGGTTCGACGACATCCGGGTCCTGGCCCGACCCAAGATCGAGATCGGCGGGGCGTTTACCGAAACGGGCGATCCCCTGCGCCTGTATCTCACCTACCGGGGCCTGAAGCGAAAGCCCGATCCGGACCAGCCCGGCCGGTACGTGCGCGAGGACTACCGCAGCCGCGTGGTGGTCCGCGACGTGGACGGGCGGCTGGTGTATCCGGCCGCCTCGCGCCCGCCCCAGGCCCTGCACCCGGGAGCGAGCGACTCGGTGACCCAGGAGATCGACCTGGCCGCGCTCGGCCAAGCAGGCGGCGCGCCGCGGGGCGTGTACTATGTGCGCGTCACCCTGTACGGCGACGAGCCTGCGCCCCTGGCCACGGTGCGACGGGCCGTGGGGCGGTGGCCCTCGCCGCGCGCGCGGCCGCAGGCGCGCGACGTGCCGGGGCTCGTGGACCAGTTCGGCGTGCGCCTGGACCCGTACGCCGCGCAGCGGCGGGCCACGGACCAGGTCCTGGCGGACGCGGTCGCGCGACTCGGGGTGTTTCGCGCCAAGGTGGAGCTTTGGCCGCAGACCCCGCAGGACGCAGAGGCGGACAAGCACATGCAGCGGGCCCGGGACCTGGTGCGCGCGCTGCACGCGCGCGGGGTGCGGTTCACCGGGCAGCTGGGCCGACTTCGCACGGATCTGGTGCCCGGCGAGGGCATGTACCCGGCCATGCGCGCGCGCGGCCAGGGCGTGCTGGAGGCCGTCGACGCGGCTGCGCGCGAGTTCGAGGGGCGCATGGACGACTGGCAATGGGGCGCGGGCACGGACCTCACGTTCAGCGAAGGGGTGCGCGCCTCGGTGCTCGCGCCTCTGCGCAAGGGGCTGCGCGAAAAGGCGAGCGCCTTTGTGCAGGCCCTGCCCCTGGTCCTGGGCCAGGCGCAGGAGGTCCCCTCGCACGAGGCGGCCGAGGCGATCAACATCCGCGTTCCGGCAGACACGAACCCGCAGGAGATGGTGCGGGAGCTCTGGGGCCTGGCGCCCAGCTACTTCGCCCAGATCGTGGACTGGGAGCGGGAGGTCTATCCGACCGAGGCCTTGGCCAAGCTCGGGCAAGAGGCCGCGCGCCGCCTGGAGAGCCGGACTACGACCGAACGAGTGCGCCGCACCGCGCAGGGCGACGTGCGCCGGGCGTTCTGGCTGGACCTCGAGCCGCTCTCCATAGACCCGGACGTGCGCCGCTACGCCCTGGAGCGGCGCCAGGCCATCGACTTGGCGCGCAAGGCGGTCCTGGGGCTGGCCCTCGGGTTCGAGCGGATTTACCTGGGCAGCGTTACCGACGGCGAGCGCGGACTGGCCGAGGCCACGCGCGAAGGCAAGCTCTTGCCCCGGCCCGCGTTCCTGGCCGCGCGGGTGCTCGCCGAACACCTCAGCGGCAGCGAGTACCTGGGCAGCCTGCAGCTCGGGGCCGGGGTGCGCAACTTCGTGTTCGGCCCCCGCACCCGGCCGCGCGAGACCGTGACGATCGTCCTGTGGTACGAAGGCCCGGAGCGGTCCACGCGCGTGGACCTGGGCCGGGGCGTGGGGCGCCTCTCGCGCGTCGACCTGGCCGGGAACGTGACCCCGAATCCGGACGGCACGGTGACCGTGGACGAGACCCCGATGCTGTTGGCGGGCATGCCCGTGGCCCTGGCGCGCACGCGCATGAGCATCGCGATCCTGGACCAGCCCGCGTTGCGCGCGCACGCGGGGGCCCAGACCCAGCGGCTGCGCATCCGCAACTTCTTCACCGAGCCGCTGGTGGTCACCGCGCGACTCATCTACGCGGCCCACCGGGAGAACGGGCGGCTGCGGCCCGAGCCGGGATGGTCCAACCCACCGGTCCTGCGCATGAGCCTGCCGCCCGGGGGCGACACGTTCGCGAGCCGGGTGGAGCGCCGCCAGGCCTATGAGGTGCGGCCCACGCCGCAGACCACGCTCGGGCGCAAGTACGTGCGCGTGGAGACCCAGCTCGCGGCGGCGGGGGAGAGCCAGTTCAACCTGCTGCGCCATACCGAGCTGACAAGCGACGTGGAGATGAAGGTCACGCCGATCGCCAGCCCCCTCTCCGGGCAGAAGGTCCTGCGCCTGGCCCTGTTGTGGCGGCCGGACCCGCAGGTGGCGCATCCGCGGCGCCTGCACATGCGCCCCTACTACCAGTTCGGCGGAGAGCCGCGCGTGTACCTGCGCACCATGGTGCTGTACCCGGCCGCGGGCGCCGAGGGGGCGGCCCTGCGCGACATCCGCATTCCCAGCGTGCGCGAGCGGCGCCGGGTGTGGATCGGTGCGGACGAGGACGGCGGCGGGCGGTTTGTGCGAAGCGAAGTCACCGACTACGTGTTTCCGCCCGAGGGCACAAGATGAACGGGCGTACAGGTAAGCGGACGAACAGGCGGAAGATGCGGCACCGGCTCGGCGGCGGTCCCTTGCCCCGGCGCGGCCGGACGGGCCGGCTGTCCCGTCTCGCAGGGGTGGGAGCAGCGCAACCGGAGCGTGGTGGAACCTGTGAGGAGAGAATCATGCATTCATGTCATAGGGTGATGGTCGGACTCGCGGCCGCGGCGCTGTTGTGGGCCGTATGGCCGGCACATGCGGCGGACGCGGTGTGGGCCGTGGAAGAGGCCAAGGCGCGCGCGGACGTGATCTTGATTGCGCGTATGGGCGCGTCCCGGCCCATCGCGGGGCCCCGGGGGCTCAACCGCATGGCGTCCTTCAGTCCTGTGACCGTGCTCAAGGGCGCGCCGCTCTTGCGCGACGGGAACACGGGGCGCGCGCTGCCGGACCTGAAGGTCCTCTATCTTGCGAAGCCGCCGTGGTGGGACGAGGAGACCGACCTGCCCGGGCGCCAGCAGTACCTGGACATCCCAGCCGGACAGATGGCGCTCGTGTTCCTGCGCGCGGAGTACCGGCGCGGCGAGTTCTCCGTGGTCATGGGCGAGTCCGGATACATTCCGCTCACCGGGCTGAACTTCGAACAGGCCACGGAGGTGCGCGCGCGCATCGCCCGGTACCGTTCGGCGAGCCTGCAGGTCCCGGATCCGAGCCTGCGCTCGTTGCTCGAGTCCGCCTACCGCAGGGCGATCGAAGTCCTTGACGCCCGGCCTTGAGCGCGCGACGTCATGGCCATCGATCCGGCCAAGCCCTTTGACCTGACGTACCGCGTGGACGGCGCGTTCGACGGCCTGCGCGTGGACCGGTTTGTGCAGGCCATGGTCCCCACGATCAGCCGCACCCGCATCCAGGCCTACAACCGCGAGGGGCGGATTCTCGTGAACGACGAGCGCCGGGCCCAGAACTGGCGGGTCCGCGAGGGAGACGTGGTCACGCTGCGCTGCCCGGTGCCCCCGGGCGGCGCGTCTCTCGGGCGCGACATTCCGGTGGACGTGATGTGGGAGGACGGGTACCTGCTGGCCGTCAACAAGCAGCCCGGCCTGGTGGTCCACCCTGTGGCCCTGCATCGCCACGACACCCTGATGAACGCCCTGTACTGGCGCTACCGCGACCGGCTGGGCCCGGGCAATGAGCTGAGCCTCGTCAATCACATCGACAAACTCACCAGCGGTCTGGTGCTCGTGAGCAAGGACCCGGAGGCCAAGCGGGATCTCCAGCGTCAGTTCGAGGCGCGCTCCGTGGACAAGGGTTATCTGGGCCTTGCGCTCGGCGAGATGGAGGCCGATGCGGGGACGATCGACCGGCCGGTCGGTCCGCGCAAGGGCACGCAGAACCGGGTGCTCCAGGACGTGCGGGAAGACGGCGAGGGCCGGCCCTCGCAGAGCGCCTTTCGGGTGCTCGAACGCCTGTGCGCACCGGTGCGGCCCGCGGACGGCGGCCCGGCGCGCCGGGAGCGGTTCACCCTGGTGCGGCTCGTGCCCCGTACGGGCCGCCAGCACCAGCTGCGCGTGCATCTGGCGTATCTGGGGCACCCGCTCGTGGGCGATCACCTGTACGGGGACAACCATGGCCTGCGCGCCACCGGGCCCGACGGAGGGGAGGTCGAGATCGCGCGGTTCGCCCTGCATGCGCACTGGCTGGCGTTCGACCATCCGGTCACCGGCAAGCGCATGGAGGTGACCGCCCCCCCGTCCGCGGACCTGGCAGGGGTGTTGGACGCGTTGCGGGCCGGCCAGCCCCTGGCGCGGTTTGCGCTGGAGAGCTTCCGCAAGACCTCGGGCCCGCACGCGCCCGCGCCGGAGGTCCGGGGCCGTTCCGAAGCGGGCGAGGACACGATGCGCGGCCGATGCTAGGCCGCAGCGACACGAGGCATCTCTATGTGCGGCATCTGCGGCTGGGCGTATCGGGACAGGGCGCGGCCCGTGCCGGAGCGCCAGTTGCGCCGGGCGGCCGCCCGCCTGGCCCACCGCGGCCCGGACGATGAGGGCGTCTTTCGCGCGCCGGGCGTGGGCCTGGCCGCGCGTCGGCTGGCCGTGATCGACCGTCCGGGCGGCCACCAGCCCATGACCACGCCGGACGGCCGGTACACCATCGTGTACAACGGTGAGGTCTACAACCACGCGGCCCTGCGCAAGGAGCTCTCGTCCCGGGGGCATGCGTTCCGGTCCCGATGCGACACGGAGGTGGTGCTCCACGGCTGGGCGGCCTGGGGGGCGGGGCTCCTGGATCGAGTCAACGGGATGTTCGCGTTCGCGGTGTGGGACGCGCAAACGCGCACCCTGTTCCTGGCACGCGACCGGTTCGGCGTCAAGCCCCTGTACCTGGCCGAGGGTCCGCAGGGTCTCGCCTTTGCCAGCGAGATCAAGGCCCTGTTCGCCGACCCGGAGGTTCCCCGCGAGCCCGACCTGGGGGCGGTGGGCGAGTACCTGCACTTCGGGTACGTGCCCGGACCGCGAACGGGCTTCCAGGGGATCAGCAAGCTGGCGGCCGGGCATGTTGCGCAGTACCGGGACGGCGCGCTGACCGTGCGCGAGTATTGGGACGTGCCGCTCCACGAGGCCGAAGACGAGGCGCCGGACCCGGGCGAAGCCCTCGACAAGGCCGTGGCCGCGCGGCTCATGAGCGACGTGCCCCTGGGCGTGTTCCTGTCCGGCGGCGTGGACAGCACGCTGGTGACCTCGGCGGCCGCGGGCGCCCGGCCCGGGGTGGACACGTTCACGATCCGCTTCGGCGCGCGCGCGTACGACGAGGGCGCCCACGCGCAGCGCGTGGCCGACCAGCTGGGCGCCCGCCACCATGCACGCGAGGTCGATGGTCAGGCGCTCGCGCACCTCGAGCACCTCGTCTGGCATCTGGAGGAGCCCTTGGCGGACAGCTCGGCGCTGGCGCTTTTCCCCCTATGCGCCTTCGCGCGCGAGCACGTGACCGTGGCCCTGGCCGGGGACGGCGGCGATGAGCTGGGCGCGGGGTATCCGCGGTACCTGTGGGACGCGCGCGCAGAGCGTCTGGGCCGGCTGCCGGGTCTGAGGGCGGCCGGGGCGCTGGCCGGACGGGCGATGGCGGCCGTTCCGGCGCTGCGCGAGACCGGACGGCGGGTGCGCAAGTTCGCGCGCACCGCGGCCTTGGCGCGACCCGAACGGTACGCGGCGTGGTTTGCCTGCTTCGACGAGGCCGCGCGGCGCAACCTTTTGGCCCCAGAGGCGTTGGGGGCTGCGGACGCGCGTGCCCCGGCAGAGATTCTGCGCGGCCCCCTCGCTCGCGCACAGGCCCGGGGCGCCCCGCCCCTGACCCGCCTCCAATACGCGGACCTGAAGACGTATCTGGTGGATGACCTGCTGCTCAAGGCCGACAAGGCGAGCATGGCCGCGTCCCTGGAGCTGCGGGCGCCCCTGCTGGACCCGGGGATGGCCCACGCCTTGCTTGCGGTACCCGCAAAGCGGCGTATGCGAAGCGGAAGGCTCAAGGCGCCGCTTCGCGGGCTCGCAGCCGCGCGCGTGCCTGCAGCGTCTGCGGGCCGGCCCAAGCAGGGATTCCAGGTGCCGCTGGCCGCGTGGCTGGCGAGCGCCGCAAACGGAGTCGTGGACAAGCTCCTTTGCCCCGAAGCGGTGCGCAAGCGAGGCCTGTTGCGCCCTGAGGCCGTAGCCGGGCTCCTCGCCCGGGCCCGTGAGGCCCGCACCGACGTGGCCGGCCGGGTCTATGCGCTTCTCGTCCTGGAGGCCTGGCACCGGGTCTTTTTCGACTGAGCGATTCGCGCACTGCGCGCTTGCATCTGGGCAGCTCGGCGCTATACTCGGAGGCTTCGATAGGCTGCATGGAGCCCGCATCCCGGTGAACACCTTTTTCCTCAGAAACCGGTTTGTGGCCATGAACCTCGGCGACATGATCGTCGGCCTGGGGTTCCTGGTCCTCTCGCTTGGCAGCGCCGGGCTGGTGCTGTACTTCGAACGCAGCTACGGCTTGGTTCTGGACCTGTTCGCGCCGGTGTACGCGTGCGTGGCCTTTGTGATCGCGCCCGTGGGCGCGTGGCTCATCCTGCGGTGCCGGATCCTGGTGCTGGACTTCGAGAAGCGCACCTACTGGTTTCGCCCGCGTCTGCTGAGCCGCACCCAGGCCGGGCCGTTCCGCAACCGGATCCAGATCCTGATGCGTGCCCAGCGTCTGTGGATGGGCGTCCCGGGCCGCCAGTCGCGACGGCCGCACAGAATGATCCGGTACGCGGTCCTGGTGGGTGGAATCCTGGCCCAGGGGATCGAGTTGCGCCACTGGTACCACGAAGACAAGGCGCGCGCGTTCGCGACCCGTCTGGCCCAGCGCTGCGACGTGGAACTGTACGTGGAGACCGACCGCGACCGTCCCGGCGGGCCCATCTCCCGGCCAGGCGCCGAGCCCGAGGAACCAATCCCCTGACCTGCCGGGCCTCGGTGCTCCGTGTTCGCCCGCTTCTCCACGCCCCTGCTACTTCCTATCCGCTTCTCGCTGCCTCTCCCTCCGGGAGAGGGTCGGGGTAGGGACGCGGCGCGCTCGCATTCGTGCCCCTGGCCAAACCCGACCATGCGGCTGCGGCGGCTTGTCCCTCCCCCTCACCCCCTCTCCCTCCGGGAGAGGGCCGGGGTGGGGGACGGTGCGCACGCTCCCGGTCGTGTCTTGGACGGCGTTCGCTCCTTCTCCCTCTCCCTGTGGGAGAGGGCCGGGGTGAGGGACGGTGCGCGCGCTCAGCCCTTGCCCCGCGGCCGGGACCGGCCGTCGCGCGCGGGCAGGTCCAGGCCCAGGGCCTTGATCTTGCGAAACAGCGTGGTCTTGTGCATGCCCAGTTCGCGCGCCGCGGCCAGGCGATTGTAGTCGTTGCGCCGCAGGGCGTCCTGGATGAGCCGGGCCTCCACCTCGCGCGTGATCGCCCGGGCCCTACCCGCGGGCGCGCGCCTTTCGGGGGTGCGCCCGCCCAGATGCTCGGGCAGGTGCTCGGGCCGGATGCGCGCCCCCTTGCACAGCACAAAGGCGTGCTCCACGATGTTCTCGAGCTCGCGCACGTTGCCCGGATAGTCGTACGCCAACAGCAGGGACAGGGCCTCCCGGCTCATGCCCTGCACGGACTTGCCTCGCAGGCGGTTGAAATGTTCGATGAAGTGGTCCAAGAGGAGCGGGATGTCCTCGCGCCGCTCGCGCAGCGGAGGGAGATCGAGCCGGATCACGTTGATCCGGTAGTATAGGTCCTCTCGGAACGCGCCGTCGCGGACCAGGGCGTCCAGGTCTCGATTCGTGGCCGCGATGACGCGCACGTCCGCGTGCAGGGTCTCCACCGAACCCACGGGCTCGTAGGTACGGTTCTGCAGAAGCCGCAGGAGCTTGACCTGCACGGCCGCGGGCATGTCGCCGATCTCGTCGAGGAAAAGCGTGCCCCCCTCGGCGCGGGCCAGCCTGCCGGGCTTGTCTCGGTCCGCGCCGGTGAACGCGCCCTTGACGTGGCCGAAGAGCTCGGACTCGAGCAGGGCCTGGGGCAAGGCCGCGCAGTTGACCGGCACAAAGGGGCGGCCCTGGCGGGAGCTCAGGTCATGGGTCGCGCGGGCCAACAGCTCCTTGCCCGTGCCCGTCTCGCCCTGGATGAGGACCGTGGTCTCGCTCGCGGCCACGTCCGGCAGGATGGAGAGCACCCGCCACATGGCCGGGCTGTGGCTGACCACGTCGCCGAAGGTGCGCCTGCCCTCGATCTCCTTGCGCAGCTCCTCCAGGGCGCTCAGGTCCCGGAAGGTCTCCACGCCGCCGACCACCTCGCCCGAGGCCGAGCGCAACAGGCCCGTGGAGATGCTGATCGGCACCCGGACGCCGTCGCTGCGGATGATGGAGGCCTCTTCGGAGACGACCGGCTCGCCGCTCTCCAGCGTGCGCCGCAGCGGGCAATTCGCCTCGCACGCGTCCGCGCGGAACACCTCGCAACAGGCGCGGCCCACCGCTTCGTCGCGAGGGACGCCCGTGATCTCCTCCGCGGCGCGGTTGAAGCTGGTGATCCGCCAATCGCGGTCCACGGTGAACACGCCGTCGGACACGCTCTCTAGGATGCCGGCGGTGGTGAGGTTTCCGGGCGGCCCTGCGTCCGCTTCGCGTTCGGGGCCTGGGCGTTGAGAGGCTTGGTCGGGCCGGTCCGCGGGCATGGGGCTGTCCTCAAGGCTGCGCGCTCGGCCGGTCGGGCGCGCGCCGGTCGGCCGGGACGAGCTTCAGCCTATCGCCTCGGGCCAGCCCGACGCAAGAGGACGCCGAGCGTCAGCCGGCCGCGTCCATGCACGCGCGCAGGTACGCAACGTCTTCGCCGACCAGCTTGTCCGTGGCCTCGCGGTCTTCCTCGACCCGGTAGAAGTAGGTGCGGTGCTCGCCGTGGATGCTGATGGGGTCCTCGTACCCCGCGGCCTGTAGCTCCGCGAGGACGTCGGGCACGTCGATCATGCCGTCGCGCAGCGGCCCCCACACCTCGTGGTAGCGCAGGCGGCCGGTCTGGGGGTCCATGGCGTTCATGTAGCGCGAGCTCTTGAAGTTCACCGAGTGCAGGTACGGGCCCATGAGCCCGAGCGCTAGGCGCGGCGACTCGCCGGTGAACGCGGTGTGCCCGGGATCGTACTGGATGCCCACCCACTGGGGGTCGCGCCCTTCGAGTACACGCAGCAGGGAGCTCACGTTCACGGATAGGGTGATGCCGCTGTGGTTCTGAATGCCCCCGGAGACCCCGTGCTTGGCGAGGAGCTTCTCCAGGGACTCCACGCCGCGGCGGGCCTGGTCCAGGGCGGCCTGCATGTCGCACTTGCCGCCGAGCTCGATCTTGGGCCGCAGGTGGCCGCTGATGCGGATCTTGCCGATCCCCAACTCCGCGGCCGTGGCGAGCAGCCGGTCGGCCTCGTCGTCGGCCTCCTGCAGGGAGGTGACCAGCCGATCCAGGGTGAGGCCCTCGTCCGCGAATGCGCGCTGGTAGTCGGAGAGCTTCTGCGGCGCGGTGGCGTGCGTGACCGGGGCGCCCGGGCGGCAGGGCAGGTCCACCCCGTCGAACCCGAGGCCCTTCAGGTTGCGGGCGAGCTGCGCGGGCGGCAGGTCCTGGCACCACTTGCAGAACGCGATCACCTTATACATGACGGTCCTTTCCTTTGCTCCATGTCGGGGCCTCGGGCGAGGCGCGCTACTCGGGGTCGCTGTGCTCCTCGGCGATCTGTTCGAACACGGTCACCTGCGTGACGAAAATGTCGACCACCTCCGGGTCGAACTGGGTGCCGGAGCTCTTGACGATCATGTCCACGGCGGCCTGGTGGGTCCAGGGCTCCTTGTAGGGGCGGCGGCTGCGCAGGGCGTCGTACACGTCGGCCAGGGCGATGATGCGTCCGGACAGGGGCACCTCGCGGCGGGCGAGCCCGAGCGGGTACCCCTTGCCGTCGAACCGCTCGTGATGGCTGTGGGCGATCTCCGCGGCGAGCTCCAGGGTGGGCCGGTCGCGCAGGATGTCGAACCCGAGCGACGCGTGGGTCTTCATGATCTCGAACTCGTGGTCCAGGAGCCGCCGCGGCGCGCGCAGGATGCTGTCCGGGATGCCCACCTTGCCGATGTCGTGCAGCGTGGCGAAGGTCTTCACGTTCTTCACGTACTCGGCGTCCATGTCCATGCCCTCGGCGATGGACTCGCTGTACAGGGCCATGCGGCGCAGGTGCTGGCCGGTCTCCTGGTCGCGGGTCTCGGCGAGGTCGGTGAGCGCCCGGTAGCACTCCAGCCGCACCAGGTATTCCTTTTCGTGCAGCGCCTTTTCGTACTCGACCGTGCGGCTGCCCACGGCCAGGCGGCTCTGCAATTCGCTCGCGTCCACGGGCTTGGTGAGAAAGTCGTCCGCGCCCGCGGCCAGGGCCGTGCCCACGGTGCGGCCCTCGCCCTTGTTGGTCAAGAGGATCACGTACACGAACTCTCCGTCTTCGCGCGCCTTGACCCGAGTGCACAGCTCCAGTCCGCCCGTGCCGGGAAGCACCCAGTCCAGGATCGCCAGCTGCGGGGTGTCCGGCCGGCTGAGGGCCTGCCAGGCCGCCGTACCCTCCGCCACGGAGACAGGGTCGTACCCCCACTCGCGTGCGAGCTCTTCCAAGAGAAACCGCGCGGCTGTGCTCTGCTCGGCGATGAGCACCTGCATGGCGAGCCCTCCTCGGGACGGCTAGGCCTGGAGCGCCTGCCAGTCGGCCTGCGCGAGCACCCCGCGCACCTCATCGAGCAGGTCGGGCAGGTGCGCGGCCAGCGCGTGCGCCTCGGCGAAGTCGCTGGCGGCCACGGCCGACCCGACGGCCAGGGCCTGGTTGCGCGCGCGCTCGGCGCCGATGTTGGCCATGTCGCCCATGAGCGCGTGGGTCCACTGCTCGGCCGCCTCGGCGTCGCCGGCCTGCAAGGCCTTGCGCAACGAGTCGACCTGGCCGGGCGCCTCCTGGAGGACCATGTCCGCGAGCCTGCGCAGGCGCTCCACATTGCCGCCGGTGGACTCCAGGGCCTGGCCCGCGTTGAACACCGGGCCGCGCGCGCGGCCCGTGGCGGCGGGCCGATCAGCCTCGGACGCACCCTTGGCCGCGGGCGCGTGGGTGTCGGCGGTCTCGGCGGTGAGCTCGCCCATGCGAGCGACCAGGTCCTTGACGTTGGGCTTGTGCACGAGGTGGCTGATGCCCTGGTTGCGCACCTCGCGCACGCGGGGGTCGTGCTCGGGCAGGGCCGACCACACGAGCACCCGGGTGCCCGCGCTCTGCGGGTCTTCGCGCAGGAACCGCAGCACCTCTCGGCCGTCCATGCCCGGCATGGACAGGTCCAGAACCACGAACCGGGGCCGAAGCCGGCCCAGGAGCGCGCATCCCTCGGGCCCGTTGTCCGCGGTCTCCACGCGGTACTCGGGAAAGGCCGCGGAGAGCACCCGCCCGGTGCCGCGCAGGATGTTCGGGTCGTCGTCGATGAGCAGGATGTACGGGGCCAGGGACGGTGCCGCCTGGGCCCGGTCCTGGGCGGGCGCAAGCCCGCAGCGGCGCTCCAGGAGCTCGCGCACGCGGTGGGCGCGCACGGGCTTGAGGATACACTCGTCCATGCCGGCCGACAGGCACGCCTTGCGCTCGGCCGGCTCCTCGGTGGAGGCCAGGCCCACGAGGGTGAGCCGCCGGTCCGCGGTCTCGCGGCGGCGGATGCGCTCCGCAGCGGCCAGTCCGTCGAGCCCGGGCATGGTGGGACTCAGGAACACGATGTCGTATTGGTCTTGCGTCGCGCGGTCCACGGCGCCCTGGCCGTCGGCCACGCACTCGACCGTGCAGCCCAGGCCCTGGAGCACGACGCGCAGGGCCTGGCATGCGCTCGCGGACTCGTCGGCCACGAGCGCGCGCACGTGCGTGCCCGTGGCCTTGGCCTGGACAGGGCTGGGCCGGGCGCGCGCCTCGGGCCGCGGCGCCTGGTACCGGTCCAGGGCCTCGGTGATGTCTCTGCGCAGAGCCGCCTGGCGGTCGACGAGCACGCCGAGGAGGGCGTCCACCTCGCGCAGGAGCGCGCGCAGGGCGTCCGGGTCCGCGTCGGCCTCCAGCGCGGACTGCACCCGGGTGCGCAGGGCCTGGGGTGTGCATGGGGTCTGTGCGGCACGGTCTGTGGCCATCGGCTCTCCTGTGTCCCGTGGGATGAGGCACCGTACACCACCATTCCCATGATGTCAAGCTGTGTGTCAATGCTCGGCGCGAGAGCGTGCGTCCCGCGCGGTCGCGTGGGGTTCGCGGGGACAGGCGCAGGCGAGGCCGCGACCGCCGCCCGATCGGTTAGTCGACCCACACCGGGGACGGCCAGGCCAGGTGTCCGTCCTCCTGGCGCACGCGCGCGTAGTACCAGGACCCGGGCCGCGGGTCCGGGTCGCGCCACGCGAGCTCCTCGTCCAGGCCGGTCGTGCGCGCGGTGTGCACGTCTTCGTTGTTGCGCACAATGGTGATCGACGCCACGGGCGCGGTGCCGGCCACGCGCACGCGGACCTCCAGGGGCGTGGACTGGTCGGCGAGGGCGCCCTGTTCGCCCATGCGCAGGTCGCCCACACGGAAGTCGACGAGGATCCGGGCCCCGGTGGTCGCATACGTGCGCCGGGATCGGATCGCGTCGAACACGGCCTCGCGCGTGAGCTCGGGCGCGAACACCGCGGTGAGCCCGCACAGGGTGCGGTCCAGGTACGTGCGGCGGATGTCGCAGGTCTGGCCGCTTCCCACGCGCTCGCCCGACTGGAAGCAGACCACCATGGGCATGCCGGGCCGGCCGGAGTGGTTGTCCGTGCCGCCGGTGAACCCGAACCGGAACCCCTTGGCCAGGCCGTCCTGGAGCGAGGCCCCGTATCCGGCGAAGAGCACGTGCCCGCCGAGCTCATCCTTCTCGAAGGACCCGCGCATCTGGCAGATCTCGGCCGCGTGGATGTTGGCCGGGTCGTTCTCGTCCCAGTGGAACAGGGCCACCTCCCTGATGAGCGGGTCGTTGGTGTGGTGCGGGATCATGATGGCCTTGCCCTCGCGGATCAGGCGAAAGGCGCGCTCGGACTCCTTGCTCGATAGGACCGGCAGCTCCAGGCCGCGCGCGTAGAAGTTCGCGTGCCCGCCGCCCCAGCCACGCTCGTACCCCAGGAGCGTGGCGAACCGGCCCGGCTCGTAGTGCTCCCGCGCGGCGCGGATGCAGTCGAGCCACCAGTGCCTGCCCCCGCCGTGCTCGCTGATCGCGGAGAAGTCGAGCCACGCCTCGTGGCGCGCGTACTCGTAGTAGCGGTCTTCGCTTCCCACGCCGTCGCCGAGTTCGCAGTGACCGTGGATCTCGCCCCAGAAGATGCGCTCGCCGGGGCGGGTGAACTCGGTGCTCACGGGCGGGCTGTGCGCGGTGCGCTGGTCGTCGCGCACGCGCACGCGGAACGTGCCGTCGCGCTGCAGGGCGAAGCCTTCCAAGGTGGTGCGGCCCCGGTCCGTGCGGCTGATCGTGGTCCGTTCCGGGCCGGACACGCCCTCGGGCGCCTCCACGACCACGGGCGACTGGTACAGGTCGGTCACGTTCGTGTACGCGTCCTCGGCCTTGATGCGCAGGGCGAACGGCTCGCCCGGGGCCACGGTGGACCGCGTGGGCGCGCACACGAGGCGGTCGGGCACATTGCCGTAGACCGGGATCACGGGGAAGCGGGCGAGGCGCGCGAACCCGTCCTCTCCGGGCAGGGCCACGGCCACGTTGAAGGGCATGTCCGGCCCGGAGAGCCACTGGGCCTGTGCGCTCTTTCCGCCGTCGCGCTCGTCTCCGAGCACGATATTCACGATATGCCCACCGCGGAGCGCTCCCTCGGTGACCGTGACCTCGACCGCGTCCGCGGTGTACGCGGGGCAGAGTCCGGCCACGTCCAGGGTGTCCATCGTGTCCACGGACAGGGATGCGGTTGCGTCCGTAGACGCGGTGACCGTGCCGACGTCCCAGCGCACGCAGGAGTTGTGCGCATTGTCGAAGGTGAAGGGCGGATACACCCGGATGCGCGCGCCCGCCTCCAACGTCTGGGGCCCGCAGTGGTAGCGCACCGTCCAGCAGCCGCGTTCGCGCGCGTACGCGCAGTCCGGGGTGATCTGTGCCCAGCCGAGGTCCGTACGTCCGGTGTCCGTGTGGCGCATGTTGCGTCTCCTTGCAGGGAAAAGCCGGTCGCGGGGCAGTGGCCGGCGCGACGTCTCTTAGGAGACCAGGACGGAGGGGGCCGTCAAGCCGAAAATCATGCGCGCTCCGGGCTCTTGCGGCGGGAGACGGCGGCAGACAGTCGGCGACCGTGGATCAGGTCGGGTCCGGTTCCCCGGCCAGGCATTGGCGGGCGTACTCGCGCGCGCCCACGACCACCATATCGTCGCCCAGCCCGGCGAACCGGATGTCCGTATGGTCGAACGAGGCCGGCGGATAGGCCCAGCGCCGCGCGGCGTCGCGGATGCGGCCGATCAGCTCCTCGCCCAGGGCCTCGATCACGCCCCCGCCCAGGACCACGACGTCCGGGCCCAGGGCCGTGACGTAGTTGCCGATCGCCAGGCCCAGGAACTCGCAGGCCTCGTGCAGGGCCTCCACGGCGACCTCGTCTTGGTCATGATAGGCGTCGCGCAGCGCGCCGGCCTTGAGCGTGCCGTAGTCGCCCTTGCACTTGTCCGTGAGCACGGTCTTGCGTCCGGCGGCCACGGCCTCGCGGATCTTGTTGGCCATGCCGGTCTTCGAGGCATACGCCTCCACGCACCCGTGCTGGCCGCACCCGGCCTCGCGCCCGTCCTTGAGCACGATCACGTGCCCGAGCTCCGCGCTCATGCGGCTCGCGCCGCGGATCATCTCGCCGCGGAACACGATGCCGCCCCCGAGCCCCGTGCCCATGAACAGCCCCACCAGGAGCTCGGCCTGCCGCCCCGCGCCGCACGCGTACTCGCCCAGGGTGCCCAGGTTGCAGTCGTTCTCCGCGTACACGGGCCTGCCGATGCGCCGGGCGAGCTCCGGGACCAGGGGCACGTTCTCCCAGCCGAGGTTGGGCGCCACGACCGCGGTGCCGTCGGGCAGGATCGGGCTGGGGATGCCCGCGCCGACCGCGCGCAGGTCCTCGAGCGAGAGGTCCGCGTCCTCGCAGGCCTTGCGCAGGCCCTTGACCGCCCGGTCGAGCACGGTCTCGAACCCCTTCTTGGCCTTGGTCTTCCTTCGCTTGCGCCCGAGCTCCTGGTTGTCGGGGCCGTACACCACGGCGAAGATCTTGGTGCCGCCGATGTCGATGGTGCCGATCGGGCCTTGGCCAGGACTTGGCATTGCGCACTCCTCCGACAGGGGATCAGGCGTTCGCCTCGCGGCCGGGCGACACGTCCTCGGCCCGACGCACGAGAAACACGCCCTGGCGGGCCTGTTGGGTCGTGGCGGCGGCCGCGGCGCACGCCTCGCTGTACAGGACCTCCTGGCTGCGCACGCGCTGCGACTCCGCGGCCGGGGTGGGCACCCGACGGTAAACGTCGTCCGGCCCGCGCTCCCAGGCATGGGTGTTGTCCGCCAGGGCCGCGTCCAGGACAAGAAGCGTAGCCGCGCGGGACTCGCTGTCAAGCACGGGGAACAAGAGCTCCAGCCGGCTGTACAGGTTGCGCTCCATCCAGTCGGCGCTGGCCAGGTACACCTCTTCGTTGCCTCCGTTGTGCAGGTGCAAGATGCGGGAGTGCTCCAGGAACCGGTCGACCACGCTGACGATCCGGATCGTCTCGGACAGGCCGGGCACGCCAGCGCGCAGGCGGCAGATGCCCCGGACCACCAAGTCGATGCGCACGCCCGCTTGGCTGGCCCGGTACAGGGCCTGGATCACCTGGGCGTCGGTGATCTGGTTGAGCTTGGCGCGGATGAACCCGGGCGTCTCCGGGCTGTGCTTTTCGATCTCGCGCTCGATGAGCGCCAAGAGCCGCTCGCGCAGGTTCGTGGGCGCCATGGCGATGCGCCGCCAGACGGGCGGCATGGAGTAGCCGCTGAGCACGTTGAAGAAGGCGCTCAGGTCCGCGCCGAACGCCGCGCGGGAGGTGAAGTACCCCAGGTCCGCGTACAGACGGGCGGTGCGGTCGTTGTAGTTGCCCGTGCCCAGGTGCACGTACCGGCGGATGCCGTCCGACTCTTGGCGGACCACGAGCAGCGCCTTGGCGTGCGTCTTGAACCCGACCACGCCGTACACGACGTGCGCGCCGGCCTCGTCCAGCCGGCGCGCCCAACTGATGTTCGCCGCCTCGTCGAACCGGGCGCGCAACTCCACCACGGCGGTCACCTGCTTGCCGTTCTCCGCGGCGCGGATGAGCGCGGCCACCACCGGGCTGTCCCCGGAGACGCGGTACAGGGCGATCTTGATGGCCAGCACGTCCGGGTCGTCGGCGGCGCGCTCCACCAGGCCGAGGACCGGGTCGAAGCTCTGGTACGGATGGTGGACCACGAAGTCGCCATCGCGCATGGCGGCGAACACGTCCGGCTGGCGCAAAAGCACCGGGTGCGGCTGGGGCGGCCAGGGATCGTCGCGCAGGTCCGGGCGCTCCACGAGGTCGGAGAGCTGCTGGAGGCACCCCAGGTCCAGGAGCCCGGGCACGCGGTACACGTCGTCGTGGCCCAGGCCCAGCTGGCCGCGCAGGATCTCGACCACCTCTTCGGGTGCGGACTCGGGCACTTCCAGGCGCACGGGCTCGCCCTTGCGGCGGCTGCGCAGCTCTTCCTGAATCGCCTGGAGCAGGTCGTCGGCCTGCTCCTCGTCGACGCGGATGTCCGCATCTCGCGTGACCCGGAAGGGGTGGGCCCCGCGCACCGCGTGCCCGCCCAGAAGCCGGGCGGCGAAGACTTTGATCACGTCCTCCTTCGGCGCGAGGCGCGTCCGGCCCTCCGGCGAGGGCAAGCGCACGAACCGCGGCAGGTCCAGAGGCACCTGCACAAGCACCGTGTCCGCGGAGGGACGCCAGTTCGGCGCGGTCTGCTCGCTCGCCTGGATGAGAAACAGGACGTAGAGCGCGCAGTTGGAGAGCAGAGGCAGCGGATGCGCCTTGTCCACGGCCATGGGGGTCAGGACCGGGTAGATGCGCTCGTCGAAGTGGGACCGGAGGAACTCCAGGTCCTCGGGCTCGAAGTCGTGGTCGCGGACCACGTGGATGCCCTCTTTCGCGAGCGCGGGCAAAAGCCCCTCGCGCAGGCAGCGGTACTGACGCGCGACCAGGGACTGGGTGCGCTCGGTGATGCCGGCCAGGGTCTGCCTGGGGCTGAGCCCGTCCGGGCCCAAGGGCCCGGTGTCCGCCTCCGCGGCGCGATGGACCATGGAGACTCGGATCATGAAGAATTCGTCCAGGTTCGCGCTCACGATGGCCAGGAACTTGGCCCGTTCGAGCAGCGGGGTCTCTGGCCGCTCGGCCTCGGCGAGCACGCGGAGGTTGAAGTCGAGCCAGCTCAACTCCCGGTTCTGGAAGTTCTTCGGGTCGTCGAGCCTCACGGCGTCACCCTTCGCAGCTCGACTTTCAGGCCCGTGATCTCCTCGAAAAGCTCTGCCTTGCCGCGCAGGGCCAAGAGCTCCACCGCGATGTCGTCATTGCTCTGGGCGAAGATGGTCAGCGTGTCCTCGGTGCGCTCGGTCTTCAGCGACCGGATGCACTGTCGGTGGCTGCGGTCGAGCGCGTCGGCGATGCGCAGCAGGGCCGCGAGCTTGGTCACGCGCAGCCGGTCGGCCAGGGGGTGGGAGGTGAACTCCAGATGCTGTTGCCGGGGATGGGCCTTGCGGTGGTAGCGGACCACCAGGCTCACGAGCTGCAAGTCCGCGTTCGACAGCCCCGAGATCTCGGCCCACTGCACGAGATAGGCCGAATGCTTGTGGTGGGCGCGTTCGCTCACGAATCGGCCGATGTCGTGCAGGATGCCGGCCACCTCCAGGTACAGCCGGTCTCGGCCGCCCAGGTCCAGGAATCCAGCGAGTTCGTCGAAAAGCTGGACGGCCAGGCGCGTCACCTGGCGGGAATGGGCCTCGTCGTAGTGGTACTTTTGTGCGACGCCGCTCGAGGAGCCGAGCACCTGTTCGCGAACGAGTTCCTCGCGGCGAGCCCCGCCCCGTCGGCTGAGCGCGATGTCGTGCAGGATGCCGGACAACAGGTCGATCTGCAGGACGCTCACCTCTTCCAGATGCAGGGGCCGCAGAAACTGCTGCAGCACCAGGAGCGCGGGGCGCAATTGCTCGGCGCTGCTCAGGTCCACGTGGAATCGGGCACTCAGGGCCTCGGGGCTGAGCGTCGTCGCCTCGCTGGCCACCTGGTTCACGTGGGCCGTGGGCACGTCCACACCCTCGTCCACGGCTCGGGTTTGTGGCTCGTGGGCGAGCGCGCGCGCAAGCAGGGGGTTGATGACCAGGCACTGGCGGATCGGGTAGGCCCGGTACAGGTCGCGGGTGGTTGCGACCGCGTTGCGCACCACGCTCTCGACCAGGAGCTGGGCGTCCGCTGCGGGTTCGCCCTCGCCGGTGAGTTGAAAGAGCCGCGCGGCCCCGAGCCGGCGCGTGGCCACCTGCACCGGGCTCTCATCGCGCAGCAGCATGATCTCCGTGGACCCGCCGCCGAGATCCAGGATGAGCGTATAGGTGTCCGCCTCAGTCAACCGCTGGCGCAGGAAGGGCAGGAGCACCTGGTAGGTGAGCCGCATCTCGGCCACGGCGTCGAGCACCTCGATCCGGATGCCGCTCTCGTGACGGATGCGGTCGACCAGGATGTCCCGGTTGGCCGCTTCGCGCACCGCGCTCGTGGCCATGGCGCGGGTCTCGTCGACCTGGTATTCCGCGAGCACGCGGCTGAAGTTCGTGAGCACCCGGCACAGGGCCCGCAACGTGCCCGGGCTCACCTGGCCATTGCGAAAGGTGTCGCTGCCCAGGGACACCGGATGGACGAGCCGGTCCAGGCTGTGCACCGGGCCCTGGGCGGGCAGCTCAGCCACCTCCATGCGCACGGACGTGGCGCCCACGTCGATGGCGGCCACGCGCGCGGGCCCGGCCGGTTGCTCGGGCTCGGTAGCGTCGAGTCGGGATTCTGGCGCCATAGGAGCCTCTCTGCTGCGTGGTTGGAGCCCCGAACAGGACAGAGCATCGTACTTGCTAGCGCCAGGGGCCTGATGTGTCAAGTTAGGAATCGCTCATCTACCGGGGGCGGCCGTGGCAGGCACGCGCGGCACGAGAGACGAACGAGAGCGCGCGTCGTGTCCCTCACCCCGGCCCTCTCCCGAGGGGAGAGGGAGAAGAGCGTCCCTCGCTCCGGGACGGGAGAGGGAAGTGGGCTGGCGCGCGTCGGGGATCCGTGGTACAGTTGGCTGGGACGCGAGGAGAGACCCATGCACGAGCGCAACCTGAGCCCACAAGAAATGTTCGAGGACTTGGGCCGGGCCTGGACGCCGGCCTGCCGGTGTACGGCCCAGAACCCCGCGGAGTTCCAGGCCTGGAAGGCCGAGACCTTGCCCCGGGTCCTGGCCACCCTGGGCGAGCCCCCGCCCGCGGCGGACCCGAACCCCGAGCGCGTGGGACGGTGGACCCACGAGGGAGTCGTCAAGGAGCGGTGGCTCATCGACGTGCAGGAGGGGCTGTCCGCCGCCTTTCAGGTGAACTTTCCGCCGGACCTGGCCGAGGGCGAGCGCCGCGCGGCGCTGTTGTGCTGCCACGGGCACGGCAGCCACGGCAAGGACGCGGTGATGGGCAACGTGGCCCGGGCCAAGGGGAAGGACGAGGTCGCGCAGGCGAACTACGACTACGGGCTTCGAATGGCCCAGGCGGGGTTCGTCACGTTTGCGATCGACTGGATGGGCTTCGGCGAGCGTCGCGAGGGGCGCAAGCCGAACAAGACCCTGATGCTCCCGGGAAGCCGGGACTGGTGCAACCTGTACTACCTGCACGCGACCCTGCTGGGCATGACGCCGCTGGGCATCAACGTCGCCCACGGCAAGGCGGCCACGGACTTCGCCTGTTCCCTGCCCGGGGTGGACCCCGAGCGCCTGGGCGTACTGGGCCTGAGCCTGGGGGGCACCATGGCCCTGTGGATGGGCCTGGCGGACGAGCGGTTCCGGGCCATTGAAATCGCGTGCTACAGCGACCTGTTCGCCGCGTTCGCGCTGCGCGACCTGAACTGCTGCGGGCAGCAGATCACCCCGGGGCTCTTCCGGCTGGTGGACCTGCCGGACCTGCAGGGGCTGCTTGCGCCGCGGCCGCTGTTGGTCGACATCGGGGTGTATGACGAGTGCTTTCTGTTCGACAACGCGAGCGTGTGTTACGAACGCGTCCGCGCGATCTACGAAGCCGGGGGTGCGGCGCAGGCCTTGGAGCTCGAGCTCTTCCCCGGCGGGCATCGCTGGGGCGGGGACAAGGCGGCGGAGTTTTTCCGCACCCATCTGACGTGAAGAATCCCTGACGAACCCGAGGAGGTCCGGCATGCCGGCAGTGGACAAGCGTTGGCTCAATCGCTACCCGCACATGGTCCATGAATACTACGTGGCGCGCGTGCGCGAGCTCGCGGCCGAGCGCCATGAGCGCGTGCGCGGACTGCGCACCCGCGCGCAGGCGGCCGCGTACGTCGACTGCGTGCGCAAGAGAATCCGCCGCGCCGCGGGCCCGTTCCCGAAGCGCACCCCGCTGCACGCGCAGACGGCGGGCGTGGTGGAGGACCCGAGTTACGTCATGGAGAAGGTGGTCTTCGAAAGCCGCCCGGAGTTTCTGGTCACGGGCAATCTGTACCGGCCGCGCCGCATCGACGCACCGGCGCCCGCGGTGCTGGGCCTGTGCGGGCACAGCAACAACGGCAAGGCCTCGGCCGCGTACCAGGCCTTTTGCCAGGGACTCGCGAAAAAGGGATTTGTGGCCCTGCTCATCGACCCGCTGGGCCAGGGCGAACGCCACCAATATTCCCGCGCCGACGGACCGGAGGTGGCCGGCTGCTGCGCGGAGCACAATCTCATCGGGGCCAAGCTGCGTCTCATGGACCGGTGGCTGGGCACCTGGCGGGTGTGGGACGCGATGCGCGCACTCGACTACCTGTGCGCGCGGCCGGACGTGGACGGCTCGTGCCTGGGCGCCACAGGCATCTCGGGCGGGGGGACGATGACGACGTGGCTGACCGCGGTGGAGCCGCGCCTGACCTGGGCGGCGCCGGGGTGCTTCAACACCACGTTCCTGCGCAACCTGGAGAATGAAATCCCGGCCGACGACGAGCAGTACCCGCCGGGCGCCATCGGCGCGGGCCTGGACCATGCGGACTTCATCCTGGCCTACGCGCCGCGGCCCACGATCTTCCTCGCCCAGCAGGAGGACTACTTTGACCTGCGCGGCGCGCGCGAGGGATTCGAGGACGTGAGGCGCGTCTACGGCCTGTTGGGCGCGGCGCAGAACGTCCAGCTGTACGTGGGCCCGTCCACGCACGGGTACAAGCCCGACAGCCGCGAGGCCATGTACGCGTTTGCCCTGCGGCAGGCGGGCCGGTCCGGGTCGAGCCGCGAGGGCAAGGTGACCGAGCGTCCGGAGGAGGAGCTCTGCGCCACCCCGCGCGGCAACACCCACGCCGCGGGCAGCCGGCGCGTGTTCGAGTTCGCCGCAGACCAGGCCCGCGCGCTGGCCAAGTCGCGCAAGCGGTTGACCGGCCGCCGGCTCGCGGACAAGGCGCGTGACCTCCTGGCGCTCGAGTCTCGACAGGGCGAGCCCGCGCACCGGGTGCTGTACAATTCGCGCAAGTTCGACCCGGACTCTTGCCGCGCGTTCCAGTTCGCGGTGGAGACCGAGCCGGGGATTCTGGCGATTCTGACCCCGGCGGGCCGATGGATCGAGGGCAAGAGCCGCATCCACATGTCTCCGCCCGTGGGGCCGGTGACCGTGTACCTGGGCCACGAGGGCGGACAGGCGGACTTCCACCGGCTCGCCTGGCTGCGCAAGCGGGCGCGACAGGAGAACGTGTTCCTGCTCGACCCGCGCGGCCTGGGTCAGTCCGAGCCGCTCGCGGCCGGGATCAAGGACTCCTTCCACTTCTACGGTCCCGACTACCTGTACGCCGGGTACGGGAACATGCTGGGCGAACCGTACCTCGGCCGCCGGGTGCACGACGTGCTGTGTGTCTTGGACTGGCTGCGCGAGCACGGGGCCACGCGGCTGCACCTCTTGGGGCACGGGCTCGGGTCGGTCATGGCCGCGTTCGCGGGGCTCCTGCATCCGGCGCGTCCGCGCGTGTCTCTGGCGGGGTATCTGCCGAGCTACGAGCTCCTGGCCACCACGCCCGTGCACCGGTGGCCCTTGTCCGTGCAGGTGCCCGGGGTGCTGCGCTGGTTCGACCTGCCGGACGTGTACCGCGCCCTGGGGCGGCGGCTGACCCGCCGCGAGGCCTGGGACGCGCTCATGCGCAAGCCGCGTGCGCGCAAGCGCCGCCGGTAGGCGCGGCGGGCGGACCGGCGCAAGTTTGGGCATCCCAAGGGGAGCTGTGCGCATGCGCACGGGCCGCGAGCCCGCCTCGCCCTTCCGGCCCGCCGGGCCGGATCGTGGCGGCAACGGACGCGAGGGGGAGTCCTGGCGGCGGCCGGTGCTCGTGCTCCTCGCCGGGGCGGTGCTCGTGTTCGCGGCCTTTGAGGCCGCGCACCTGTGGCAGCGCCAGGACGCGGGGGAGGCGATTGCTGAGCTGCCGACCGTGGACCTGGCTGCATTGCGCTCCATGCCGGACGCGCACATCGTGTACCGGGTGATCAACGGATGGATCGTGGTGGCTGTGGACCGCCCGCACAAGGAGACGCGCATCTACCGGCTGGAGTATCCGCCCCGCGAGCGCGAGGCCGCCCTCCGGGCCCTGGACGCACTGGCCGGACGCGGGGAACGTGGCGGTTCGAACGTCTCGGACAAGCCACCAGTCGAGTAGTCTACGTAATCTACGGAACACCCCCCCCACCCCGCGCGGGGTGGCGCCGGGTACAGGGGTGCGGCTAGGCTGGCTCGGGGCGGGCCGTCACGCGCGTGGTCAGGCCCAGGCCCGCCACGAAGAGCCCTGCCAACGCCACCAGGAACCCGGTCCGCCACAGCCACGGCCCGCCCGCGCTGAAGCCCGCGACCCAGCCGAGCTCCAACAGGAGCGCGGCCACCGACCCGATCCAGGCCGCGCGCGCGGTCCGGTGCGCCTGCACCCGGACCGTGAACGCCGCGGCGCCCGCGCCGAACGCGGCCGCGGCCGTGGCCAGCGCCAGCGTGGCCGCGTCCGCATGCACCACGGCGAGCGCCCCGAGCGCGCAGGCGACAAGCGCCACCCCGGCGGCAGCCGGCACAGCGCGGTCCGCCGGGTCCTGCGGCCCGCGCTCCATCAGGCGCGCGGCGGCCGCGTACAGTCCGAGGAGCGCGCACGCGGCCACGAGGTCGGCGGGCGGCCCGGTCAGCAGGAACCCGCCGAACGCAGTCATGCCCAAGAGCAGACTGCCCCCACGGCACGCGCCCCGCACCAGGGCCGAGAGCACGGGCTCGCGCCGGGCAAGCAGGGCGTGGAAGAGGAGCGCCACGCCCAATCCGGCCGCCACGCACAAGCTCGTCCATCCGGCCTGCATGGACAAAAGCAGCCCCGCGAGCGTCAGGCCCGCGGCGGCCAGGAACGTGCGGGTGGTGTCCTGGGCGGGTTCGCGGTCCGGGGCGCGCGTGTCGAACGCGGCCGCCCACAGGCCTTCGGCGAGGAACAGGCACGCCGCGGCCGCGAGCAGGGCGGCGAGGGTCCCGAACACCCCGGGGTCCAGGGCGTCGAAACGGAAGGTGACAAGCGCCGCCCCGGCCACCACGTCCGCGAGCACCACGACCACTCGGCCCGGCCGGGCGAGAGACCACAGACCCATGCGCACACTCCGCAGCAAAGCAAGGACGGGCGGCCTCCGGCACGGAGGGGCGCCCTGGGCACCGCACGGGCACTCTAAAGCGCGCGCGCGTGACTGTCAAGATTCGGGTCGGCTTGACAGACTCGATGGACAAAGGCTACAGTGAGGCGCGTGCGCGCGCGGCGCGGTCCGTCGGGCGCGCGTGTCCATCCCGGAGCCACGCATGCACGTCGCGATCAACTGTCACAGCCTGGTGGGCGCGTTCACCGGGGTGCAGCGCACGACCCAGGGCATGATCCGTGCGCTGGCCGACACGGGCGCTGTGCAGGAGCTGAGCGTCTACCTGCCCTGGGGCGCGGACCGCGCGGCGCTGCCCGAGGCCGCGAACCTGACCGTGCGCAAGAGCTGGGCCCGGGCGGGCAACCGGACCTTGCGCATCCTGTGGGAGCAGTTTGTCCTGCCCTCCAGGCTGCGCTGGGACCGGGCGGACCTCTTACATGCGCCCTGTTACGTCATGTCCCTGTGGAGCCCGGTGCCCACCGTGGTCACGGTGCACGACGTGTTCGCGTTCACGAACCCGCGCTTCTGCACGAAGAGCAACCGCAGCCACTTCACCCGCATGATGCCCAAGACCATGGACCGCGCCGCGCGCATCGTCACGCCCAGCCATGCGGTCAAGCGGGACGTGGTGGACACGTTCACCTCGCTTCGCAGCGACAAGGTGCGCGTGATCCCCTGGGGCGTGGGCGCGGAGTTCGCCCCGGTCGAGGACCGGGCCCGGCGCGAGGACGTGGCCCTGCGTTACGGCCTGCCGCCGCGGTACGTGCTGCACATAGGCCGCAACGAGCCGAAGAAGAACATCGCCCAGGCCATCAAGGCCTACTTCGCCGTGACCCTGGACAAGACGCTCCCGCACCGGCTGGTGCTGGTCGGCCCGCGCGGCTGGGGCGTGCGCCGCCGCGAGCGGATGGTCCAGTCCCTGGGCCTGGAGGACAAGGTGCTGTGCCCGGGGTACGTGGCCGACGAGGATCTGCCCGCGTTGTACGCCATGGCCGAGGCGTTGGTGTTCCCGTCCCTGGCCGAAGGGTTCGGCCTGCCGGTCTTGGAGGCCATGGCCTGCGGGACGCCGGTAGTGGCCTCGGACCTGCCGGCTCTGCGCGAGCTCGCGGGCGAGGCCGCGCACCTGGTGCCGCCCGGAGATCTGCCCGCGCTGCGCGAGGGCCTGGAGCGAGTGCTCCTGGACGAGGGGTACGCAAAGGAGCTCTCGGCGCGCGGGCGCGAGCGCGCGCGGGCCTACACCTGGGCGCGCCACGGCCAGGACCTGGTGGGGGTGTACCAGGACGCGCTGCGCGGCTCCTGACCGGACGCGGACGCACGAGGACGCCATGTACGGACGATTGTTGCGCGTGTTGTGCCGAGTGGGGTTGGCGCGCTTCGCGCGCGCCTGGCGCCGGGCGGTTGCCGATCCGCGCGCCGCGCAACACGAGCGGTTGCACTGCATCCTCCGCCGCCATGCGGGCTGCGAGTTCGGGCAAACTCACGGCTTCGCGGACATCGCGGATGCGGACGCCTACCGGGCGCGCGTGCCCGTTACCGACTACGAGGGCATGCGACCGGCCGTGGACCGGATGCGCGCGGGCGAGCGGAACGTGCTCGTGGCCGAGCGTGTGCGCATGTTCGCGGTCACGAGCGGCACCACGGGCGCGCCGAAGTTCCTGCCGGTCACCCGGAGCATGAACCTGGAACAGCACGCCGCGCACCTTGTGTGGATGCACGCGCTCGTCGGCGACCACCCGGCCGTGACCGAAGGCAAGCTGTTGACCGTGGTCTCGCCTGCGGAGGAGGGCCGCACCACGGGCGGCATCCCCTACGGGTCGGCGACGGGACTGCAATACACGAACCAGGCCCTTCCCGTGCGGCGGCGCCACGCGGTGCCGTACGAGGCCATGTGCGTGCACGACTACGACGCGCGCCACTACGTCCTGCTCGCCTTTGCCCTGAGCCGCAACGTGGCCTGCGCCACGAGCACGAACCCGAGCACCCTGGTGCTGTTGGCCGAACGCATGCGCGCGTGGGCCGAGCCCCTGGTCGAGGACCTGGACGCGGCGGCCAACGGGTTCCCGAGGTTGCGCAACGCCCCGGGCCTGTCGGACGCCGAGCGCGACGCCCTTCAGCGGCGCCTGCGTCCGTCGCGCGGCCGGGTGCGCGCGCTGCGCGAACGCCTGCACCTGCACGGCACCCTGGTCCCGCGCATCGCGTGGCCCAAGCTCGCGGCCCTGTGCACCTGGCACGGCGGGGCGGCGGGGTTCTACCTCGGCCAGCTCGTCGACCCTTGGGGCACGGCGCCCACGCGGGGCCTGGGCCTGCGCGCGAGCGAAGGCGTGTTCACCATTCCCCTGTCGGACGCCACCCCGGAGGGCGTGCTCGCGGTGGGCGGCCACTTCGTGGAGTTCCTGCCCGGCGAGGCGGACCCCGGGGCGGATGCGCGCACCCTGCTCGCGCACGAGCTCGAGGTCGGCGAGCGCTACCGTTTGGTCGTGACCACGTCCGCGGGCCTGTACCGCTACGACCTCGCCGACGTGGTGGAGGTGACCGGGTTCCACGAGCGCGCGCCGGTCATGGCCTTTTTGCACCGCGCGGGAGCGGTGCTCTCCATCACCGGCGAGAAGGTGACCGAATCCCAGGCCGCGGCCGCGGCGCGGCGCGCGGCCCCGCACGCGGCCGGGTGCACACTGACTTTGCGGCTTGCGCATCCGCCCCGGTACCTGGCCGCCGTGGAGCCCGAGGAGGCCGGGCACCTGGCCGGCGCCGACGCGCAGGCGGCCCTCGCGCGGGCCTTCGACGAGGCGCTCTCGGCCGAGAACCTGGAATACAAGGCGAAGCGCGCGAGCGGACGCCTGGCGCCGCTGGAGGTCCTGGTGCTGCCCGCGGGCACGTACGCCGCGCACCGGCGCCGGGCCGTGGACGCGGGCCGGCCCGAGTGGCAGGTCAAGCCGCCGCACCTCGTGCGCAGCGAAGAAGCCCTGCGCGAAGAGCTCCTGGGCGAGACGACCTAGGCCACGGACGATCGTTCTGCCGGATAGCAGGCACGAGCCACGCAGACGCCAGGTACCTCCCCCCTCCCTCCGGGAGGGGGTTAGGGGGAGGGGTCGTTCGAGGACGAAACGACGTGCGAGCACGCGTAACGTCCCTCACCCCGACCCTCTCCCGGGGGGAGAGG
>Ga0180431_10001136_pt1 | contig 37253 bp, 28 predicted proteins | sample SS_ome_11_FD_132459 | JGI IMG/M metagenome (GOLD analysis project Ga0180431, IMG submission 132459) | Hypersaline lake sediment archaeal communities from the Salton Sea, California, USA - SS_1_MS_1 metaG | ecosystem: Environmental > Aquatic > Non-marine Saline and Alkaline > Hypersaline >... | reverse complement strand
GACCTCGGAGGTCTCTGTCGAGCTTGTGCTCGCCCAAAACCGCCGATTCGGGCAGTTTTTGAGCCTGAAAACACATCTCATTAGACCTCCGAGGTCTTACCCAACTCATTTGAAACACACCCGTATGTCATTGACGGCCTCAGTGGCCGTTTTTATCTCTCAATAGACAGCGGTGCGCAATGGAAAGCGAACAAAGCACACTCGTGCGGAGCGCCAAGCCCCGCCAGACAGCCCAGGCGCGGTTCCCTAGCGGGCGGACATTCGAGGCCCCGGTGGGGACGTCAGTGGCGCAATACATCGAGGCTGCGCTGGGTGAAAGCCCGGTACCTGTCATCGCTGCGTTGGTCAACGATGACTTGCGCGAGCTGACCTATCCGCTGCAATCCGACGCCAGGGTGGATCCTGTGTTCCTCTCAGACTCGGACGGCGTGCGCATCTACCGCCGCTCCCTCTCCTTCCTGCTGGTGACCGCCGTACACGAACTGTTCCCCGAGGCTCAGGTTTTCGTGGATCACTCACTGCCCTTTGGCGGCTTCTTCTGCCAGGTGCGGGGGCGGGAGCCGTTCACCAGCGAGGAGTTGCAGCAGATTGAGAGCCGCATGCGCCAGATCGTCGCCGAGGATGCTCCGATCACACGAGGATACGCGCCGCTCGACGAGGTCACCCAGATGTTTCGCGCCCGTGGCGAGGAGGAAAAAGCTCAGCTTTTGGCCCGCCGACGAAAAGGTTATCTTTCGCTCTACACGCTACGCGGCTTGCGCGACTACTTTCACGGCTACATGGTACCCTCCGCCGGGTACCTGCGCTACTTTGCCCTGCACCAGTGGACATCGGGGTTTGTGCTCCAGTATCCTCGCCGCCACTGGCCGACCGAGCTCCGCCCGGTGCGCGATTATCCCCAGCTTATGGCCATCTTTCACGAGTATGGCAAATGGCTGCACCTGCTCGGCGTGGAATCGGTGAGCGGATTGAACGAGGCCATCGCCAACAAGCGCATCCGCGAGATCATCCTCGTCTCGGAGGCGCTGCACGAACAACGCATCGCGCAGACTGCCGATCTGATCGCCCGCTGGCGGGATGAGGTGCGCTTGGTGCTCATCGCCGGCCCATCCGCCGCCGGCAAGACCACTTTCTCCAAGCGGCTCTCTGTCCAGTTGCTGGCTCACGGCATCCGTCCCTTCCCCCTGGAACTGGACAATTACTTTGTGGATCGGGAAAAGACACCCCGCGACGAGCACGGCGAATACGACTTTGAAGCTCTGGAGGCTCTGGACATCCCGCTATTCAATCAGCACCTCCTGGCCCTCGTGGGTGGAGAAGAGGTACAGATTCCTCATTTCAACTTCAAGACCGGCCGTCGGGAGAAGGGCGAGACCGTCCAACTTGGGCCCGATCACATCATCATCGTCGAGGGCATCCACGGCCTGAACCCCCAACTGGTGCCGTCGTTGCCAGAAGAGAGCATCTTTCGCATCTATCTCTCGGCGCTGACGCAGCTCAACATTGACCGCCACAACCGGGTGCCGACGACCGATACCCGCCTCATCCGCCGCATCTTGCGGGACGCCACTTACCGGGGATACACGGCCGAGGAGACTCTAAAGCGCTGGGAAAGCGTGCGCCGGGGGGAGAAGCGACACATCTTTCCTTACCAGGAGCACGCCGACGTGATGTTCAACTCGGCGCTGGTCTACGAGCTGGCGGTGCTCAAGCCGCTGGTCGAGCCGCTGCTGTTGCAGGTCGAGCCGGCCAGCCCCAGGCGCGTGGAGGCCAAACGACTGCTGAGCTTTCTGCAATGGTTCGAGCCTTGCGGCCCCGATATGGTACCCGACAACTCTATCCTGCGTGAGTACATCGGCGGATCAATTTTGCGAGACTACAAACCGTGATGCGACGCGCAACACGCAACACTAAACACCCCTCACGTTTTACGTCTCACGCTTCACGCCTTCTCATCCCCCTTGCTCTGCTGCTCGCGCTGACCGCCCTGGGCGCGCTCCACTGGCTCGCGGTCGACCTGCCCTCTCCCGACCGGCTGTACGAACGGGTCGCTGCCCCCTCCACCCGCATCTACGACCGCCGCGGGCGATTGCTGTACGAGATCCTCGACCCACACTCTGGCGCGCACACCCCCATCTCTCTGGCCGAGGTGCCCCAGACCTGCGCGGACGCCACCATCGCCACCGAGGACGCCAGCTTTTACGAGAACCCCGGCGTGGATTTCTGGGCCATTCTGCGCGCGTTGTGGATCAACATCCAAGGAGGCGAGATTCTCTCCGGCGGCAGCACCATCACTCAGCAATTGGCCCGCAACCTGCTGCTCTCGCCAGAGGAGCGAGTCGAGATCAGCCTGGAGCGCAAGCTACGCGAGGCGATCCTGGCCTACCGCCTGGCGCGCACCTACAGCAAAGACGAAATCCTAACCCTGTACCTGAACGAGTCCAATTACGGCAACCTGGCCTATGGCCTGGAGGCGGCCGCCCGCACCTACTTTGCCAAGGACGCAACTGAGCTCGACCTGGCCGAGTGCGCGTTGCTGGCAGGGCTGCCCCAGTCGCCAGCCACCTACAACCCGCTGGAGAATCCCGCCGCCGCCCGGGAGCGCCAGCGGGTGGTGCTGGGGTTGATGGTCGAACACGGCTACGTCTCCCAGCAGGAGGCCGACCTGGCGGCCAACGAGGACTTGAGCTTTGCCTCAGTCCCCTTCCCCATCGAAGCGCCCCACTTTGTGATGTACGTGCGCAGCCAACTGGAGAGGGAATTTGGGCTGGAAGCGATCTATATCCAGGGATTGCAGGTTCACACCACGCTGGATTTGGACGCGCAGGACGCGGCCCTGCGCATCATGCGCTATCGGATGACGCAACTGGCCGACATCCAGCCGCCCCGCAACGTCAACAATGTGGCGGTGGTGGTGATGAATCCCCACACCGGCGAGGTGTTGGCGATGGTCGGCAGCCCCGACTACTTTGACCCACAGATTGACGGCGCGGTCAACGGCACGGTCACGCTCCGCCAGCCCGGCTCCTCCATCAAGCCCATCACCTACGCGGCCGCTTTCGACCCCACCCGCCCTGACCCTTCGACAGGCTCAGGGCACGGCTCGCTCACCGCCGCCACGATGATGGTGGACGTGCGCACCGCCTTTGTCACCCGCGAGGGCGATCCCTACGTCCCCCGCAACTATGACCGCCAGTGGCACGGGCCGGTGCTGCTGCGGGAGGCGTTGGCCTCCAGCTACAACCTGGTCGCCGTCAAGGTGCTGGATCACGTGGGGTTGGAGGAGATGACCAAATTGGCCCGCGCACTGGGCGTCACCACCTTCGACGACGCCGACCGCTTCGGCCTGGCGCTGACGTTGGGCGGCGGCGAGGTGCGGCTCCTGGAGCTGACGGCCGCCTACGGGGCCTTTGCCAACACCGGCTACCGGCTCGAGCCGGTCACGATCACCCGTGTGGAGGATAGCAGCGGGCGGGTGCTCAAGGTCTGGGAAACCACGCCGGGCGAGCGCGTGCTGGACGAGCGCGTGGCCTACCTCATCACCGACATCCTGAGCGACAACCTGGCCCGCGCTCCCTCCTTCGGGGAGGGGAGCGCGCTGCGCCTCTCCCGTCCGGCCGCGGCCAAGACCGGCACCACCACCGACTGGCGCGACAACTGGACGGTGGGCTACACGCCCGATCTGGTCGTCGGCGTGTGGGCCGGCAACGCCGACAACTCGCCGATGAACCACGTCAGCGGCGTGACCGGCGCCGCCCCCATCTGGCACGACCTGATGGAGGAACTACTCAAAGGCGTGCCGCAGCGCGAGTTTGTGGAGCCGGACGGGATGACGCGGGTGGAGGTGTGCGCCGATAGCGGGCTGAGACCAGCGGAGGAGCAGAGGAGTGGGGGGGCAGACGAGCAGGGGGCGGGAAGATGGCCTGTGCGTTGTCCTCACACGATCACTGAGCTTTTCATCGCAGGGACGGAGCCAGCGCGAAGCGACGACTGGCACTGGACGTACACACTCGACACGCGCAATGGGTTGCTGGCCGGCCCAGATTGCCCGCCCGAATTCACCACCCAGGAGCGTTACACCCTCTACCCCGCCGAGGCCCAGGACTGGGTGCGCTGGCAGAACATTCCCCAGCCGCCGCAGGCGTACTCGCCCCTATGCCCCGCCGCGCAAACTACAGGTGACACGCCCCCCTACTCCCTACCCCCTACTCCCTACTCCCTAATTCTGACCAGCCCCGACCAGGGAAGCCGCTACCGGATCTCGCCAGAGCTTCCCGCGTCGGCGCAGCAGAACGTCGTGGCTGCCCGTCCCGCCGACACCGTCTCGCTGCAACGGGTGACGCTGCTCGTGGACGGCCTCCCCCTGGCGACCCTGACCGCCCCACCCTACCAGGCGCTGTGGCCGATGGCGGTTGGCACGCACACCTTCACGGCGGTGGGGGTGGATGGGGAGGGGAATGTGGCGGAGGGGAATCGTGTCATAATAGAAATTGGAAACTAGAGATTGGAGGTGGCAGATCGCGGCCCCCATCCAACTGATATTCCAGCCGATGAACGCGCAGACGGTGGAGGCCGCCTTTACCATCGAGCCGGCCGGCGATGGCTTTGGGCGAGCCACGCGGTATACCGTCAGCATCAAAGAAGGCGACCTCAGCTCCAAGGCGCAAAGAAATCAGTAGCTACTCGGTCACTCCCACCGGGCCTGGCGATCCGGCAGGCAGCGTGGCTATCTCTTGCTGGCCCGGCAGCCTGCCGACGACGGCGATGCGCACCTGGAAGCAGTAATTCCCGTTTTGAAGCCGCACCGCCGTAAAACAGACGGTGCTGGCTAGTTTTTCCTATGCACCTAAGTGCAGCGATGCATAAATTCGTTCCGCTTTGCGCCGGCCGCGTCGCCCTGAAGAGGCGGCGCTAGGCCCACAAATTGGCCGAAAAGCGCCCTAACACCGGCTCTTTAGGCCGGTGTGAGTGTGAAAAACTCGGCACGAATTTACGGCAGTCTGCACTAAGCTAGAATTGCCAAAACGGGAATTGCTGACCTGGAAGTTGAAGCAGTCCGGGGCGAAGAAATTGCAGGCGGCGGTAGCCATTGACCGGGCCCGGCAGAGCCAGCGTCGCATCGAGGAATTGGAGCGCCTGAGCCAGGTCAGTCGCTCAAGGGGCATATCTTTGGCACGGCGCACAACTATGAGAGCGCGCTGGCTCAACTAGACCAAGAGTCCTTTAACGTCGTTTTCCTCGACATGGTGCTGCACGAATTCGACCTGCCCGTGCGCGGCGGCGCCGGTTGGCTATTGCTCGACTATCTGACAGAACAGCGCCCTCGGACAAAGGTCATTGTACTGAGCGGGCGGGCAACGGCAGGCGAGGCCGCGCTGGAAGTGGACCCTCTCCTGGAAAGCGTCTATCGCCAGTTGATGTACTATCACTATTACACTGGCGACAAGGGGCAAGCGCTCAAGGTATACCGCAACTGCGAAAAATTGTTCGACGGGTTGTTCGGTGAGGGGCCTACCCCGCAGACGAGGCATCTGTTCGAGGCCATTTCCAACAACGCCGAACTCGATCGTTGGGACTGGGAATCTCGCTAGATACAGGTTCGAGGAGCCAGGTGCGCCGCACGCCGAACAAAGCCGCACCTACTGATACTTGCCGAGCACTCCCCAGTCAACGGCAATGCGGGTCAGCGTGGCTATGTCGTGGACGTCGAGTTTGTCCATTAACCGTTGGCGGTGGCTGCGGACTGTATGTATGCTGATGCCGAGCCGGAGCGCAATCTGCTTGTTCGTCAAACCGGCCGCGATCATACTCATCACCTGGCGCTCGCGTAAAGTTAAAAGATCCATCTGGCGATTGCGCTCCGTCCCGCTCGGCTTGATGACGGGCGCATACCTGCGTAGACCCGGCGAAACAAAGCTCTGGCCCTGCATCACCAGGCGCAGCGCATCGGTCAGGTCCTCGACGCAGCGCGTCTTTGAGATGTAGCCATCCACTCCAATTGCCATCGCCTGGTCTACGACCTCGGCTTCGGTGAGCGCACTGAGCACCACGATCTTGACGTCCGGTTGAATGTGGCGCAGCCTGCGGGCCACCTGGAGGCCATCCAGAGTAGGCAACATCAAATCGAGGATGATCAGATCCGGTTGCACCTGCCGGGCCAAATCGAGCGCCTGCTTCCCATCCCCTGCCTCGGCAACCACGACGAATTCGGGATAGTCGGACAGGATCGAGATCACTCCCTCACGCAACACCCCATGATCGTCAGTAATCAGCACTCGCACAGACATGCTACCCCCCTTACACGCGCACTCCCATTAGTCACCCCATCGTTAGTATACCACGCCTTGAAAAGTTTGTCACTTGACATCTCGCGCAATTCGCGTACCATTTACGGCATGTATACAGCCGGCGTAGACGTGGGCGCGATCACCGCCAAAGCAGCTATTCTTGAAGAGGGGAAATTACTCGCCACCGTCGTCATCCTCGCCGGGTACGACCGGGCCGCCGCCGCGCGCCAGGTGCTCGACCAGGCCATGACGCAGGCCCAATTGACCCGCGAGCAAGTTTCCCGCCTCGTCGGCACCGGCTATGGCCGCGTGCAGGTTCCCGGCGCAGACCGCACCGTCACCGAGATCACGTGCCACGCCCGGGGCGCCCACTATCTCTGCCCCAACGTGCGCACCGTGATAGATATCGGCGGGCAAGATAGCAAAGGCATCGCCGTTGGCCCGGCTGGCCGCGTGCTCGACTTTGTGATGAACGATAAATGCGCCGCCGGCACCGGGCGCTTCTTGGAAGTGATGGCCCGCGCTTTAGAGGTAGACCTGGTAGACTTTGGCGCGTTGGCCCTCGCCGCCCCGCGCCGCGCCAAAATCTCTAGCACCTGCACCGTCTTTGCCGAGTCGGAGGTCGTGACCCACCTGGGCCGAGGCGCCCCCAGGCCAGAGATCATCGCCGGCATCCACGAATCCATCGCCGCCCGCATCGCCACCATGGTCGCCCGCATCCCGGTGAGAGAACAGGTCGCGCTGACTGGCGGCGTGGCCCGCAACGCTGCCGTGCCCCGCATGCTGGAAGAGAAACTGGGCTGCCAGGTTTTCGTGCCGGAACACGCCCAACTGGCCGGCGCCATCGGCGCGGCCCTCGTGGCACAGGAGTGAACATGCAATCTCCACTTGGCTTTCTCACCGCCTACATCCCCGAGGAACTCTTCCACGCGGCGGGTTTCACGCCCGTGTTCCTCTTCCACACCTCGGAGGATCACGGCTACGCCCGCACGCACCTGCCCGGCTTTACCTGCTGGGTCGCCGGTTCCGCGCTCGACCGGGCGCTCGCTGGCGAACTGGACGGCCTGGCCGGAATGGCGCTGGCGTACGCGTGCGATACGGTGCAGGGGCTGACCGACCTCTGGCGGCGGAACGTGCCTCACATCCCCTTGTTCCACTTTGGAATGCCCCAGCGATTGGACGGCCCCGCCTCCCGCGCCTACCTGCTGGCCGAGCTCGAGAGTTTACGCGAGCGGGTGCAGGCCCACACCGGTCGCTCCATCTCTGACGACGCGCTGCGGGAGAGCATTGCCCTCTACAACCGCACCCGCGCCCAGGTGCGCCAACTCTACGCCCGCGCCGCCGATCTCAATCCGTCCGACCTGTACACCTGCGTGCGCGCCGCCCTTACCTCCTCCCCCATCCCCCCTTGCCCCACCACCCCACGGCACTCCCGCTTACCCGCCCCCCTGCTCCTCCTGGTTGGCCCCGCCCTGGCGGACCCCGTTCTCTACGACGTCATCACCGCGGCCGGAGCGCGCGTCGCTGGCGACTTGCTGGACCTGGGAGAGCGGTACTTTGGCGTGGATGCCGCCGAGGATGGCGACCCTCTCGTGGCCCTGGCCGACCGGCTGCTGGCGCTGCCCGCCACCCCGACCAAGCACCACTCCCGACGCAGTCGCGCCGCTCACCTGCTCTCGTTGATACAGGAGCGCGGGGCGCAAGGCGTCATCTTTGCCCGCCAAAAGTTCTGCGACCCCCACGGCTTTGACTATGTGCAACTGGCCCACGCGCTGGACGAGGCCGGCGTGCCCCACCTGCTGGTCGAGTTGGAGCAGGCCTCGCAGGCCGGGCAATTGCACACGCGGGTGGAGGCGTTTGTGGAAATGCTAACCTAGAAGACAGACCAATGCCAAAATACCCCCGTCTCAAATCGCTCAAAGAGATCAACGGCGTGATGACGCGCTATTATGTGCAGCGCAAGGCGCTGGCCCGCCTCAAACCGTTGGCCTACGCCACCAGCGGCGCGCCGGTCGAGATCATGGAGGCTATGGGCATCCTCACGCTCTACCCGGAGAACTATGGCGCACTGTGCGGCGCGCGCCGGGCCAGCGTCGGCCTGTGCGAGGTAGCCGAGGCCGACGGCTACCCGGCCGACCTCTGCTCCTACGCCCGCGGCCACATCGGGGCGGTGATGCGGCCCCAGGACGCGCCGCTGAAGGGCATGCCCAAGCCCGATCTCTTGGTCTGTTGCACCAACATCTGTGGCACCGTGCAAAAGTGGTACGAGGCGCTGGCCGCACTCTACGACGTGCCTTTATTCATGCTCGACGTACCCTTCCAGCGCACCACGCCGGCCGAGCCCCACATCATCTCCTACGTGGCGGCCCAACTGCACGAATTCGTCGCCTGGCTGGAGGCGCACACCGGCCGCCGCCTCAAGCCCGGAAAATTCCACTCCGTGCTGACCCTCTCCTACGAGGCGACCGAACTGTGGCAAGAGATATTGAAATTTGGACGCCACGTCCCCTCCCCCATCAATGCCCCCGACCTGTTTATCGCCATGGCCCCCATCGTCGCGTTGCGCGGCACGCGCCGGGCAATAGATTGCTACCGCGGCCTCAAGGCAGAGTTGCAGGAGCGAGTCGCGCAGGGAATCGGCGCAGTACCCGGCGAGCGGGTCCGCCTCCTGTGGGACAATATCGCCATCTGGTACCGGCTCTATCGCTTCTTCCGCCCCTTTATGGACGCGGGAGCTTGCTTCGTCGCCGACACCTACACCAACTCCTGGACCACCAAACTCGACGTGGAGGAACCTTTCGTCAGCTTGGCTCGGGCCTACACCGGCGTGTTCATCAACGTCGGCCTGCCCACGCGCCTGCACACCATCACTGACCTGGCCCGCCGCTTCCGGGTGGACGGGATGGTGATGCACGCCAATCGCTCCTGCAAGCCCTTCTCCATCACCCAGAGCGACGTGCGGGACACACTGCGGGAAGAACTGGGTCTCCCCGTCCTCATCCTGGAGGCCGACCAGTGCGACTCGCGCCTCTACAACCAGGGAGCGGTGGAGGAGCGTGTGGCCGCTTTCCTGGAAATGTTCTGAGCCGGCCCCCTCCTGGTTTTCGCAGCCAGCTTTCATATTCCATCTATTGCCAAACGGCATACAATGGAGTAGAATAAACACGTGAAACCCTATGCCTGCTTGTTGACCGGGTTGCGGACTTGCCGCTGCGCTATTTACGCCGAGAGACAGACATTCTTCGGCGAGACCGGCGCCCTTAACGTTTCAGTGATTCCAGCACCGGCGCGGTAAGACAGTTGCGTAGAATGACCAGGAGGTACAGAGATGAAAGGCCAAAATCTTGCTTCCACGGCGCTATTTCTCGTCCTTGCTCTGACGGGCTTGCTCGTGAACGGCAGGCTCGTTGCGGCGGCCCCTCCTCGTGCGCCGGGGGAGTGGTGGGCCGATTACTTTGATAATCCCACTCTCAGCGGCGCTCCTGTCCTGAGCCGCCACGACGAGGCGATCAACTTTAGCTGGGGCAAAGGCAGTCCTGGGTCGGGCTTGCCCAGCGATAACTTTTCCGTCCGTTGGCAGCGGGACGAGTGGTTCGCCGGCGGCACATACCGCTTCAAGGTGTTAGCAGACGACGGGGTGCGCGTGTGGGTGGGGGATCAACTGGTGATTGACGAGTGGCGCGACCGCTGGGCCGAGCCGCTCGACGTGGACCGCTACATCCCCGCCGGCACCTACCGGGTACGAGTTGAATACTACGAGCACGTCGGTGACGCCACGATGAGCATCGGCTGGAGCCAAGTAGTGGGCGGCGAGACCTGGCGCGGCGAGTACTTTAACTGCCGCGATATGAACTGCCCGATGGTGCTGGCGCGGGACGACGAGGCGATTGATTTTGACTGGGGCGGCGGCAGCCCCGACCCCGCCGTCAACGCCGATAATTTTTCCGTCCGCTGGACGCGCACGCTCAACTTTAACGCCGGCGTCTATCGCTTCTTCGCCAGCACCGACGACGGCGTGCGCATCTGGGTAGACGGCGGCCTGGTGGTGGACGAGTGGGAGGACCATTCACTGCCCAAGACCCACACCGGCGACCTGCAACTGGCGCAAGGCCGGCACACCGTCACCGTCGAGTACTTTGAGCACGAGGTCAGCGCCGCCGCCCACGTCTGGTGGCAGCTACGAGAGCCTTTCACCGACTGGCACGGCGAGTATTTTGACAACCGGGACATGGTCGGCGGGCCGGCGCTGGAGCGGAACGATGCCAAAATTGCCTTCGATTGGGGCGTAGAGCCGCCGGTGGATTGGATGCCCGACGATAACTTTTCCATCCGCTGGACGCGCACGGTGGATTTTAGCCCTGGATACTATCGCTTCGTCCTGCAAGCCGACGACGGCGCGCGCCTGTGGCTAGATCACTCCATCGTCATAGACAAATGGCAGGATATGGACTACGAGCTGCACTATGTGGACGGCACCTACCTGGCAGGCCCGCACACCGTCAAGCTAGAGTACTATGAGCACACCGGCAGCGCCCGCGTGCGATTCTGGTGGGAAACCGGCACAGAGGATAACGCTCCGCCCTCTTCCCTGCCCGTGGTGCCGGAAGCGCCGGTGTCGCCGGCTCCGGCGGAAAAGGTCGCTGTCCCGGCGGGTGAGTGGGATGCGTCCTATTTTGCCAACGTCTATCTGGAGGGCGAGCCGCTGCTGACCCGCACCGAGGCGGGACTGGATCACGACTGGGGTTGGGGTTCGCCCGACGCCAGTGTGCCGCCCAACCACTTTTCCGCCCGCTGGCAGCAAACGGCCCACTTTTTCACCGGTCTCTACCGCTTTACCACCTACACCGACGACGGCGTGCGGCTGTGGGTGAACGACCGGCTGCTGATCAACTCCTGGCGCCCGATGCGTGGCTACCGCAGTGGAACCATCTGGCTGCACGAGGGAAAGCACGAGGTGCGGGTGGAGTACTATGAACGCACCGGGGTGGCGCTGGCCCGGTTGAATTGGCAGCGCATCGTATCATCTCAATAAACCGGGGTAATGTAGGGCGGAATGGCATTCCGCTCTACTTTTCCCCCAACTTGGAAGAGACAGCGCATCACCCCTTGAACCCCAGAGACCCCAGCAGTTCTCATTGCGGCCCCAACAAGCTCAACAGGGCCGCCAGACCAAAGCCCGTGACGACGACGCCGGAAACCCCGTTCACCCATCGCAAGGCGCGCGCGTCGAACCTGGCGCGAAACGCGCTCGCCGCCCCGCTCAGGAAAAGCCACCACAGACTTGACCCAACGAATACCCCCAGAACCAATACCGCCGCCGAGCCATAATCCCCGCCCGCGCTCCCCACTCCCAACCCGGCAAACACCGCCATGAATGAGAGAACGGTCATCGGATTGGTGAGGGTGAGGAAAAAGGTCGAGCCATACGCGCCGGCAAGCCCGCCCCTGCCGGCAGAGACCGGCTGCTCGGACGGCCGCGCCAGCAAGGCATTGACGCCCAGGTAACAGAGAAACAGCCCTCCGACCAGGCGAATCCACATCTGCTGGCCGAGCAGGAGACGCGAGATAAAAGTCAGCCCGAACCCGGCGACGCAGCCATAGATCGCGTCGGCCGTCGCGGCCCCCAGGCCGGAGAATAATCCGGCTGCCCGCCCCTCGGCCAGCGTGCGCCGGATGCACAACACGCCGATCGGGCCGACCGGCGCGGCGATTGAAAAGCCGATGACGATCCCTCGAAGCAAAAAACTGACGTTCACTCGCCGGCCGCCCACAACTGTGCTAGGTTCAGGCACACCTGGGTAGCTCTGGCCATATCTTGCAGGCTGACCCACTCCAGGGGGCCGTGAACGTTTTGCATACCGGTGAAGAGATTGGGCGTGGGAAGCCCCCTCTCGGTCAAACGAGAACCATCCGTGCCGCCTCGAATGGGGTTGACGACGGGCGTTATCCCCGCCTGCCGGATCGCTTCCATCGCCAGTTCGACAGGCCGCATATCCTCTTCGAGCCAATACCGCATGTTGCGGTACTGCTTGGCGATTGTGCACTCGACCTTTGCCTGTGGCTCGGTCGCTTGCAGGGCGTCACAGACTGTCCGAAGCAAATCGGCGTGTGCTTGCAAGCCATCCAGTTCAAAATCGCGCAAGATAAAGTGCAGCTCGGCCTGAGCGACCGTGCCGCTGAGTCTGTAAAGGTGAATGAACCCCTCGCGTCCTGAAGTGGTCTCCGGGGTGCGCTTGCTCTGGGGTAGCATGTTGATCAATTTAGCTGCCAGGTGCAGCGCGTTCACCATTTCACCCTGGGCCAGGCCGGGGTGAATAGAGACGCCCGTGATCCTGACGAGCGTCCTGTCGGCCGAGAAGGTTTCATAAGTTACCTCTCCGCTGGGGCCGCCATCCAGGGTGTAGGCGACGGAGGCGCCGAGGTCATCCAGCGTTAGGTTCTCCACCCCCCGGCCCACTTCCTCGTCGGGGGTGAAACAGATGCGAATGTCCCCGTGGGGTATGGAGAGGTCGCTCAGCAACCGCGAGGCCAGCACCATAATGATGGCCACGCCCGCCTTGTCGTCGGCGCCCAACAGCGTCGCGCCGCTGGCGGTGACGACATCTTCCCCCAGCTTGCTCTTCAACTCGGGAGCACTTTCTACCGTCAGAACCTGATCGGGGTCATCGGGCAGGAGAATGGGCGCGCCGGCATAGTTCCGGTGCACGATGGGCTGCACGTTGGTTCCACTAAAGGCTGGCGCGGTGTCCACGTGCGCCAGAAAGGCCACCGTAGGGACATCGCTGGCCGGCGCAGTCGCGGGTATGGTCGCCAAAACACAGCCATAGTCGGTCAGAACGACGTCGCTGGCTCCGAGCGCCTCCAGTTCGCGCTGGAGCAATCTCAGCAGATCGAGTTGCCTGGACGTGCTGGGGATCTCGTTCGAGTCCTCCGCGCTCTGAGTATCAATGCGCACGTAGCGCAAAAAGCGTTCTTCCAGTTCCTCAAGGTACATGGTCGCCTCCGGGGCAGCAGCAGTGCGTGATCCGTCCGTCGTCTGATTACTCTTCATTGCCTGCCCTCCACTCGTGCTTCAAAAGCCCATACAACAACATGTCATACCGCTCGCCATCCCGCTGCAAGAACTCGCGGTGCGCTCCCTCGCGCCGGAAGCCCAATTTCTCAAAGAGCGCGATGGAGCGCCGGTTGCGCCGCCTCGTAGCCATAGCCCTGGCCCCAGCGGGCACGGTCTCCTATAGCGACGCTGAACCCACTCGCGACGTGCGGCCACAGGATGCCGTCCAATTCGATGTAGCCGATCAGGTCTCGGCTCTCAAGAGGGCGCACCGCAAAAGCAAAGTCGTTCTTTTTCTCCTGCAACTCCTCTAGCCGGCGGGCGATGGTCGCAAGATCATCCACGTCCAAAGCCGTCAGCCGGACGCGATCGCCGCTCAAGAGATTGAAGAAAATCATCGTTTTGTCTCCCGGTACTGGACGGCCACAATTATACCACGCAGCGACCAACAGTGCCAAGCAACTACCCCACCTGAATTTCTGGTGATTGTCCACACCACAGAGACACAGAGCACAGCGAAAACACAAAAATGTCCTATCTCTGCCTCTGTGGTGAAAAAACGATCACCTCGAATAGACTTCTGCATACTTATGGGTAACCACCAATGAATTTGCATTTATCCCAGAATCCTGTATACTGATACTGGATCAAACGTAAATGCCCTGTGAAGCTGGCGGGTGCGGGCTGCGCAGGTACACCCTTTGAACCCCCGACGAGGCTCACTCTACTCTCACGCGACGGCCATTCCTTCACACCAACATCACAACCTGAAATAAAATGAATTTGCGGCGGGCTTGCAATCCGTCGCTTTGTCTGTATCTGTCGCTGGTTACTACTCAGGCTGGTCTTGGCACCGCCGTAGAACAGGCGGTGCTGGACACCCGGTCTGGGCCAGCACCGGCTCTTTCAGGCCGGTGCACCTTTAGCCTGAATAGTATCTGTCGCTACAAGTGATCGGTATGACAGGTAGAAAAAGGAGGTAGTGATGAAGATCAAACGTTTTGTAATCGCATTGACCCTGCCAGCGGCGATGCTGGCACTGCTGTTAGCGGCGCTGGGCAGCCTGCCGCTGCCGGTGGCGCGCGCGGCCACCTACACCGTCACCAACAACAACGCCAGCGGCCCAGGTTCGCTGCAACAGGCCATTCTGGATGCCAACGCGAACAGCGGTCACGACACCATCACCTTCGGCCCCAGTGTCAGCGGGACTATTGTGCTGACCGCCACCCTGCCCCCAATCACCGACACTCTGACCATCAGCGGCCCAGGAGCGGGGAACCTCGCCGTCGGCGGAGGCGGCTCGTACCGCGTCTTTGATATCGCCGGCAGCACCGCCGTCACCATCGCCGGCCTGACGGTCCGGGATGGCGCCGCCCTAGAAGGCGGCGGCGTCCGCAGCGCGGGCGCACTGCTCCTCGACGCCACGAACGTCGTTAGCAACTCTGGCGGCGGGGTGTATCTCAGTGGCGGAGCGACGCTGGTGCTAGGCGGCATGATCGAGGACAACGACACCGGCATCTATGTGGACGGTTCCTCGTCGGGCAGCCTGGTGGTTCGCGACTCTGTCATCAGCGGCAACCTGGCAGCCGGGCTGACTTATGCCACCTCGAGCGACGCCTTTGCCGTCACACTGGGCGGAGCGACGAGTGAGGCCAACACGTTTAGCAACAACGGGCCGGGCGGTGGAGTGAACATCACTGTGACCGCGCCCAGTGGTCGCTTGCCCGTCAGCGCGTTCTACAACGACTGGGGCGTCACCGGGCTGGCCAATATCGAGGCCACGCTCAACCACCAATTCGATGACCCGTCCCTGGCGCGGGTTGACTATTATACGCTGACGCTAGACGCCGCCCCTCCCACCCAGGCGGCCGACGGCCTCTCCCCGGTCACATTGACCGCCGCGCTGACCGGCACACTGGCGCAGCCGGCGGGCGAGGTGATCTCTTTCACCACCAGTCTGGGCGCGTTCAGCGCCCCTACAGACACTACGGACGCCGCACACCAGGCGAGTGTGGCGTTGACCTCCACCACCGCCGGCGCCGCTTTGGTGACAGCCACGGCAGCCGCCGACCCGCTGGCAGCCCGGCCAAGGACGGCCAGCGTGACCTTTCAGAACGTCACGCCGGTGGCCGTAGACGATGCCGCCGCCACCAGCGAGGATAACCCTGTCGCCATCAGCGTGCTGGATAATGATGGAGACGTCAACGGCGACCCCTTGACGGTGGCCGCCGTCGGCCTGCCCGTCACCGGAAGCGCCGTCATCAGCGGCTCCACCCAGGTCGTCTACACTCCCACCAACACCATCGCCAGTTACGACGCCGTCTTTACCTACACCGCCTCCGATGGCTCCCTGACCGATGCCGCCGCCGTCAGCGTCACCGTCACCGCCGACAACGACCCGCCGACGGCGAACGACGACGTCGTCCAGGTGGGCGAAAACGTCACTTCGACGATCAGTGTGCTGGATAACGACAGTGACCCGGACAGCGACGATACCCTGTCCATCGCCAGTGTGGGCGCGCCTGTGACCGGTACGGCCAGCATCAGCGGCTCGGTCGTCGCCTACACGCCTCCGCCCGGCTTCCAGGGCAGCGACGTCTTTACCTACACCGTGCGCGATCTCGGCGGCCTGACCGACACGGCCACGGTGACGGTCACGGTGAAGAATTTCATCCTCCACCTGCCGCTGGCATACAAGAATTATCTCCCTGCGCCCGACCTGGTGGTGCAGAGCTTTGCCGTCGCCAGCAACGACGCCCAAGTCGTCGTCAGAAACCAGGGCAACATCAGCATCACCGCCGAGTTCTGGGTGGACGTCTACATTGACCCCAGCCCCGCGCCCAGCGGCGTCAACCAGACCTGGCAAGACCTGGCCGATTACGGCCTGGCCTGGAAAGTGACGGCCGACGCTTTGCCCAACCTCGGGCCGAGCGGAGTGTTCACCCTGACCATGGGCGACGACTACTACCGGCCAGATTGGAGCCAGTTCCCACGCGACCTGCCCGCAGGCACACCGGTCTATGTCCAGGTGGATTCTTACAGTGCGAGCACCAACTATGGCGCGGTACTGGAGGGGCACGAGCTGACCGCTGGGGCATACAACAACATCAGCGGCACAGTCTCGACACTGGGCGCTACGGGCAGCCTGCGCTCGGCGTGGTATGGTTCCCCGCCGCGCTCACAGTAGACGCAACACAACAAAAAGTAGGGGCGCGGCGGCCGCGCCCCTACGGGGATGCTTGTGGAACAGTAGCTATTGAACTGCGCCGTGCTTCACATAGCATGCTCAAGCGCCGTTCATTTTCGAGGCAAAAACCTGGTTCCAGGGCCAATACGATTTAGATAGGGCTGTCAGAAATCTGGTTTTTGTCGCGTTGCTTACAGAAAAACCGGGTTTCTTTTCCCCTACTGAACCATATATTGGTTCTAGGTCACTAGTCCGCGAACACCGCGTCCAGCGTCTCGTCCGGCACGTCCCAGACGACGTCGTGGGGCGGGAGTTTCTCGTACTTCATGAACTCGGGGATGCGATCGTCAGCCGGGGTGAAGCCGGCGGCCCGGTTGAAGGCGATCTCCTTGTCCAGGATCTCTTTGCCGATGCGGGTCACGTCGTCCGTCGTCCAATTGGTCCCCAGGACACCGTTGACCTCATCAATCACTCCCTGAAAGCCTTCGGGGATGTCCAGGATAGCGAAGGCGATGAAGAGACAGTGGCCGGTGGTGTCCGTCATAAAGGCGGTGACGTACTGGAAGGCGCGCACCATGTCCGCCTTGTCCACGTCGAACTGATCCACCTTACCCATAACCCCCAGGATCTCGGGGGCGATGGTGTAGCCTGAGGTGTGGTCGGCGCCCATCGTGCTGATGGCATAAGTCATACCGATGCCCTTGATGGCGCGCGGCTCGTAGGCCGGCATACCCTGTCCCTTGACGTCGGGTGAGCGCACGACGCCCAGCGCCTTGGCGGCTCCCCCGGTCCCCATGCCCAGGATGTGACCCAGCGGGGTGCCCTGGCGCACCTCTTCCAGCATCCCAATGGCCGCCTCGCCGTCGCCGAACTCGGCCAGACCGGCCTCCATGGCTATGGCTATGACGTCGCCGGCCTCGATGGTGTCCACGCCGATGTCGTTGCACAGCCAGGTCAGCTTGCCCACCACGTCCAGGTCATCAATGCCACAGTTGGCCCCCAGCGCCCAAGAAGTCTCGTACTCGAGACAGGAGACCAGCTCAGTGCCGTCGGGGTTGGGGATGACGTTGGAGCACTGGATGATGCAGCCGGGGTGACAGGGGTGCCCCATGGTGCCGACGCCGCCCCGAGTCTTGCAATACTCAGCCATCGCCTCGCCTGAGATCTTGGCCGCGCCTTCGAAGCGGCCCTCGCGGAAGTTGCGGGTGGGGAGAGCGCCGGCCTCATTGATGATGTTGACCAGGACAGCGGTGCCGTAAGAGTTGAGAGCGCCGCCGGGCTTGGTGATGTCGTGGCTGCGCAACGCATCGTTCAATTTCTTGCGCCCTTGGTCGAGGAGCTCTTTGTTGGCGATCTCTACGCCAGGGCCACCCGCGCCGTCCACGACGATCAACTTGAGGCCCTTCGAGCCTAGCACCGCACCCAGTCCCCCGCGGCCAGCGTAGCGGCTGAGCCGGTTGTCAATGTCGTTGAAGCAGATGCCGGCCATGGCCATCTTGTGCTCGCCGGCCACGCCGATGGTGGCAATGCCCACCTTCTTGCCGAAGCGCTCGAAGAGGCCTGAGGTGATCTCGTAGAGGCCCTTTCCCACGTACTCGTCGGCCGGGAAGAACTCGGCGCCGTCTTTGGTGATGTGCAGCCCCCACCAGCCATCGGCCTGCCCTTCTACAGCGATGGCTTTCAGCCCCAAGCGGGCGACCAGTTGCGGCCAGATGGAGCCAGCATTGGCCTCCTTGATGCCGCCGGTGAGGGGGGACTTGCCGCCCACGGACACTCGGCCCGAGGTCGCTGCGGCAGTGCCGGTGACGATCCCCGGGGCAAAGACGAGTTTGTTGTTCGGCCCCAGCGGGTGGCAGGTGGGGTCCACCTCATCGTAGATCATGGTGGACGTAAGGCCGCGACCGGCGAGGAGCTTGTACTTTTCTGGTACGCCCTCGTAGGCAGCGGTGCGGTCAGTCATATTGACACGCAGGATTTTGGACATTTGTGTACCTCCTTAGATTTGAATGTGAGACTGATTTTCCAGAAACCAGGTTTTTCTGAAAAACCTGGTTTCACAACAAAAGGAGGCCACCCTCTGGCCGAGGCTGGGAATGCCAGGCCAAAAAGTGCCTCCTTTGCGAACACGGCGGGCATAGAGATTGCTCTCTACACCTTATCGCTCACCTATCCCGGGGGGAACTGGGTGAGTCGGAGGGTTATGGGATTTTCTTCCTACGATATGATACGCTAGATGTGCCTGCTTGTCAAGCGATTGCCTCTCGGTTGGCAGGCGGGCTACTCATCCGGCTTGGTGTAAGCGTGGTGCACGCCGCGGTCCCCTCTCTCGCGGAACGCTTCCTGGAGTTGGGGGGTCAGTTGAGCGCCAAAGCGGTACTGCATCGGCCACATGCTCTTGCGATGAGAGATGCCTACCCGGTCGCCATCGTGCAGCACCAGGCCGAGGTCGGCCTCCAGCCCTGGCAGCGCGGCCAGGTTGCCATTCACGAAAGTGATCCCCCGTTCCTCGGCAGGGATTCCCAGATGGCGCATCAGATCTCCCACAGTGCTTCCCTCGGGTATTTCCAAGTCCAAGTGGGCGTGGCTGCCCTGGCTTGCTTCGCCGGCGTACTGCGCCACCGGGCCGTAGAGCCAAACTTCAATGGTCGCCATAGTGTGAACTCCGTATACTGATGCTCAATTACCGCTTCCGTTTCTTGCGTCTACGCTTTGTGCTTGTGGGAGCGGACCGACTGACCGTTCGCTCCGGTGGGTGGGCCCACTCTCCGTCTTTGCCCAATACGAATGGTTTGCCGCAGCCAGGGCAGAGCGGCTCGCCCCAGGGGGTATACCTGGCTCTTTGAGGAGCGTCGAATTCGTCATAGATCAGGCGCGGGTTGTACGGAGCAGGGGTCTTGAGGCGGGATGACTTTTTCCGGGGCGGCGCCTGAACGCCCAGGCGTTGCAGTGCCCAACTGATGTACTCCTGGTCCAACGCATCCGTCCTGCGATCCTCCAGAGCGGCCTGAAGGAGAGGGATGGCGCGGCGGTCGCGCAGGTCGCCAAAGGCCAGCGCCACCATGCGCCGGCCCTGATTCCAGTTGGCATTCTCCCACACCTGGCGCAGGAGGCCGAAAGCGTCCGTATTTCGCCGCCCGATGCGGCCCAGCACCTCGGCCAGGGCGGTCTTGGTCTCGACGGCGCGTCCGTAGCGAAAGTAGGCCTGTACGGCGGCGAGGGCCGGACGGCCAATGGCCATCAGGCTGAATAGGGCGGCTTCTCGGATAATGTCACCCTCCTCCGAGTCGGCGACGGCGCTCACCAGAGCGTCGGCCGCCTGGCTGGCCTTGAGCTCGCCCAGTAGTTGCGCGGCCAGGATGGCAGCCCATCCACCACCTGGGCCTTCCTCGTACCAGTATTGCTTGTCTTCCACCATACGGATCAAATAAGGGATGACGGCGGCGCGCTGGTGAACAAAGCGACGGCGCTGCGCCGGCGAGAGCGTCCCTTGCTCTTGACCGAGAATCGTATTTAGGAGCTTGACCACAGCAGGTGGTGGTTGCTCTTCCTCCATCTCTGTCGCCTTTGCCAGCGCAGCGGTCAGCTCGTCGGATGGCACGTCCGATGCAGGACGCAGGGGGATCTGCCCAACGCCCTTCAGGACGTTATGTAACCTGACCAAGCCCTCTGTACAATCAGAGAGTGGAGAGGCAGTTTCGGCGGGCCAGCGGGGCCAAAATGAGCGTCCGTGAAGTATGAGCGCGCCCGCCTGCCCCAACAGACGCCACGATTCCTCCGTCTCTGCTTTAGAGTCAAAAAGATCGGCGGCGGCGGCCAGCAGTTGGTCGGGCTCGTCGGCTATGTCATAGTCGTCGCCGAGGTAGTGGTAGAGGGGTAGTAGCGCCCCGGCGAGCCTGTCTTTTAACTGGGGGCCAGCACACTCGGCCAGGTGGTCGTAGGTCTCGCGCAGCCAGCGGGGATACTCCTTTGTCGAGGCGTCGAAAGCGAGCGCCTCTGTCTCTTTGAGGAAAGTTTCAGTAAAAACAAGGGACAATTCCAGCGGCAAAACGATGGCCTGTATAGCACACAGGATAATCGTTCTCTCCAGTTCGACGTCGGCATAAACGTGCGCCAGGGTATCCGGGTGGGAACGCCACTCCTCCGGCGACTCGCCTAACATGGCCTCCAGGTGCGCCGGGTCGCCGATCTCTGACATAACGGCCTGGACGGACTGTTCTGCGCCCATAAAGCCAAACCTCTCCAGGGCAGCGGGCGGAGGAGCTTCGACACCCAACTCTGATAGCTCGTAAGCCACCTCGTTATAGTCCATCACGGTTTCCAGTTCGGGGTCTTCCAGGGCAGCCTTAAGCAAGGGGATGGCTTGCTCTCCGCCGGCCTGCGCCAGTGCGTAGGCCAGTAAGCACTTTCCATCCTCCCAGGCAGCCTCCTTCCACACCTCGACCAACGCCCGGTAGACCTGCTCGTCCGGGCCGTCCGCCTCGAGAGCTTCGGCCAGGGCCACTTTTGTCTCCACGTCCCAAGAGTAGCGCATGAACGTCAGTATCTGTTCCCTCACGGGCAGTCCCATCTTTTTCAGGGCATAGATGGCAGAGCTGTAAATGATAGCATCGGAGTCAGTGTCGGCCACGATGTCAATCAATTCTGGGATGGCCTCTACCGCCTCCAACTCTCCCAGCAGTTCGACGGCGCGGATGGGGGCGTACCCATCGCCGGGCGAGTCTTCCATTTGCAAATACTCGTCGGCGGCCAGGCCCATCAGGACGGCGATGGCCTCCTCTCGATGGGTGCGACAGAGAGCCAGTTGCTCCGGTGTGAAGCGTTGCTCTCCTTGCTCGATCAGGTCGTCAACCAAACCGTCCACCGGCGACGGTTCGAGTTCCGCTGCCTCCGTCTCTTGCACCATTCCCCCCTCTTGCAGCATGGCCATCTTCTCTTTCACTGTCCGCAGCAATTTCTCTGCATCCGCGCCAGCTTTTTCGAGGGGGCCAAGAAACGTCTCGCCGCCGCCAGTGTACCCCTCGACCAGTGCGAGGGTAGCGGTCAGGCGAGGCTCGACCAGGCCATAGGCCTCCTGCTCCCAGCGCCACCACAGGGGGCGGGCGTGGAGCGCAATGGCTCCAGCCTGAGCGACGAGGTGGTGGGCGCGCTCCAGGTCACCCTCGGAGATTTCCAGCGCCTCGGCGACGAGGCCGTCGGGATTGGCTTGGGGGTCATAGTCGCCGGCGACGTAGCAGTTGAACAATGCCTCCATAGCCCGGCCTAGCTCGGGAAACGTCGTAGCGGCCAACTGAGCAAAGCTCTTGTAGTAGCGGCGCTCATTCCGTTTGAGGCGCTTTTGCTCTCCTTCAAAGTCCAAATTGGTCAGCGTCTCACGAATCTCGACCAGCGCGGCCGGGACCTCGGCGGGCGGCAGCCGGAGGGCCGCGAACAGTCCAGTGCTCGTGACGAACCAGTCAGTCAACCTCTCATTGTAGACCCAGGCGATGAGGTTAGGGCTGTCTCCGCATCGCTCGCGCAGCCAGACGAGCTCGTCGCGGAAGCGGTCCGCCGAGACAGCGTCTACTACCACGTTCAGAGTGTCACGCCACATAGGGGAAGGTTGGTCGGTCATGGAGCTCCTTTCCGGATTACAGTTTCTAGGTACCCTTTCAATAAATCAGCCTTGTCCAAGAGACCAACCACGAGAGTTCGCCCCTACGTCTGTGTTCAACCCTGCACTAGCTTGACGACGGTGACACCTTCACCGCCCTCCTTGTCACCGCCAGCCTCGTAGCTGCCGATGAGGGGATGATCGCTCAGGAAGCCGCGCACGGCCTGGCGCAGCGCGCCGGTACCCTTGCCGTGGATGATGCGCACCCAGGGCAACCCGGATCGCATTGCAGCGTCCAGATGGCGATCCAGCCGTTGGAGCGCTTCTTCGACGGTACAGCCCCGCAGGTCGAGGCGGACTCCGGGGGAGGTCGCTGCGCTGACGCGAATGGCCGGCTCTTCCGGCTCCGAGACCGGCGTCGCGAGCAGTTCCAAAGCCTTCAGGCTCAAGCGGGTGCGCGCCGGCCCCACCTGTAACTCTGCTTCCTCGCCGTCCACCTCGATCACGCGCCCCTGGGTATTCAAGGGGCGCACCCACACGCTGTCGCCTGGACGAATGGAACGCAGGTTCAGGTCGGGTGCGGGAAAGAGTTCCAATTCTTCGGGTTCTGCGAGTTGGGTCTCTAGCGCTTTTGCGGCCTCCTCGACCTCGGCCACAGACTCTAACGGCGCGGCGGCCGCTTGTAGGCGTAAGCGCAGGGAGCGCACCTCGGCCCGCACCGTTTCCAGTTCCTGCGCCGCCTCTTCCCGCGCCTGTTCCAGAATGTCCTGCCGTTCCTGTTCGATGGCGCTCAATCGCTCGCGCAGGTCGCGCGCCAGGCTTTCTGCTTCAGCGCGGGTCGCGTGGGCCTTGTCTCGCGCCTGGGCCTCCTGGATGCGCAGCCGATGGATGTCGGTCAGCATGTCCTCGGTGCGTATATCGTCCGGCGAGATTCTTTGGCGGGCCTCCTCGACGATCTCGTCCGGCAGTCCCAAGCGGCGGGCGATGGCAAAGGCATTGGAGCGACCGGGCAACCCGATGGTCAGTTTGTAGGTCGGGCGGAGCGTCTCCGAATCGAACTCGACGGAGGCGTTGCGCACACCGGGGGTGAGCTGGGCGTAGGATTTGAGTTCGGGGTAGTGAGTGGCGACGAAGGTGGTCGTTCCGTTGAGACGGAAATGCTCCAGCAGGGCATAGGCCAGCGCCGCGCCCTCGGCCGGGTCGGTGCCAGCGCCCAGTTCGTCCAGCAGCACCAGGCTGCGAGAGTCGGCCCGGTCGAGAAACGAGACAATGTTGGTCAGGTGGGAGGAAAAGGTGGAGAGGCTCTGTTCGATGGACTGCTCGTCGCCAATGTCGGCGTACACGGCCTCGAAAGGAGAGAGGGCCGACCCCGGCTCGACCGGCAGGTGCAGGCCGGCCTGAGCCATCAGCGTCAACAACCCCACGGTCTTGAGGCTGACCGTTTTGCCGCCGGTGTTGGGGCCGGTGATGACCAGCACGCGAGTGTCATCCTCCAGCGCGACGTCAATGGGCACCGCCTCCCGCGGGTCGAGCAGCGGGTGGCGGGCAGAGATGAGGCGGATGGTTGGCCGGTCTGCTTGTCTGTTAGAGACGAGTTCAGGAGCGGCGCCGTTGATGGCGTCGGCGTATTTTGCTTTGGCAAAGACCAGGTCCAATTCTGCCAGCGATTCTACCGTCCGCTCGATCTCGGTCGCGTGTTCGGCGACGAGGTCGGAGAGCTGGGCCAGGATGCGATCCACCTCTTGTTGTTCTGCGAGTTGAAGCTCGCGCCAGGTGTTGTTCAGCTCGACGACGGACAGAGGCTCGATGAAGGTGGTAGCGCCGGAGGCGGACAAGTCGTGGACGACGCCCTTGATGCGGCCCTTGAAATCTGATTTGAGGGGGATGACGTAGCGCCCCTCTCGTTGGGTGATGATCTGCTCCTGTAAAAAAGGGGCATTGCGAGCCGACCCGATGATGCGCTGAAGTTTATCCTGTATCCGGTCGTAGGCGATGCGCGTTTCGCGGCGGATGCGGGCCAACTCGGGAGAAGCATTGTCGCGCACGTTTCCGCCCCACCCCGACGGGCCGCCATCGTCCAGGCAGCGGTTGATCTCTGTGATGACGCCGGGACAGGATTGGATTTGCCCGGCCAGTTGGGCCAGGCGAGGAAATTGGCTCTCCAGCCGGGTCAGGGTGCGGTGGAGGTTGCGGGCGGCGACGAGCGTGTCGCGCACGTCGAGCAATTCCGGCGGCGGCAGTGTCGCTCCTCGCTGCGCGGCCTCCACCTGGGGACGGACGTCGCGCGCGCCGCCCAGGGTGGTCTCTGGACTGGCTTCCAGCAGGGCGCGGGCCTCGCTCGTCGTCCGCAGCCGCCAGCGCATCTCCCGCAGATCAGTCTCTGGCAGGAGAGTGCGGGCCAGTTTCTCCCCGGCAGAGAAGCTGGCATAGGTCGCCAGGCGTGCCAGCACCTTGGGGAACTCTAAAGTCGTCAGGTGTTTAGTGTCCACGCGGCAGACCTAGGTCATAGACGTAGATGGCGGGAGGGTTCTGGGGGAACCAGAACGACTGGCTAAAGTAATATAGGCGCATCACCTGGTTGAACAGCGGGCGGAACAGCGCCTTGTCGTGCACGGCCCGCTGCCGGCCGTAGCCTATCGCGTTGAACAACAGGCTGGCGACCAGGAGACCGACGATCAGGTGGACGATCACACCGCCCAAATTGTCCAGGATACCCAGACCGGGCAGGCTCGTATCCTGAAATGAGGCCCGGATGGCGATCTCTAATATGCCCCAGACGAGCAAGGTCAACAGGGCGAAGGAAAAAGCCAGGGTGCCGTTATCCAGTTGTACGTCCAGGGAGAAATTACCGGTGAGCGGAAGGGTCAGGAGCAATTTGACGACGCCGGTGTAGGGGGCGGCCACACGGTAGAGGAGGGCCGCCACGCCGGTAGCGATGTACAGGGTGATGATGGTCGTGATGCCGCGCACGATTCCCTGGGTATAACCCGCAGCGACGAAAGCCGCCGTGATCAGCAGTACCAGTTCGATGGATTGGAAACCTTCCACCAGTACGTAGAGCGCCACGACTCCGGCGATACCCAGAGCGCCAATTATCATTGGAGGGACTATTTCAGCCGACCGTTCTCTTGATTTGGATCGAGCCACAGTTTTCTTCCTTTCGCTTTGCTAACGGGCACTTTTGCCAAGCTCTTGATTACAGAGGTTCGCGGAGAATCCACAGAGGCGCACAGAGGTTTTTTGAGACCGGTGTGAAGCAGTTCTTTCGCCAAATGATCCGATTTTCAACGTCTCTGTAACTGATTTTGGCACCTCTGAGGTGTCCGGTAGTGAATGGTGCAAATGTCTCTATAGCCCCGCGAGTTTTATTATACCACAAGCATGCCATTGTCAAGGGCGGGCGCAACCCTCATCCCGGTTGAAGAGCACGGTGACGGCCCCGTCAGTGGCGACCTCGGCCGGCTGGACGGTGGTCACTTCCAGGAAGCCGAAGGTGGTGAAACGCAGCTCGACAGGCTCGTTCAACGGTAACGCCTTTGCGGTGAGATTGCGAACGGCAACTTTACCAATAGCCCTTGAGAGGAGGGGCTATCACGGATTGACTAGCGGTTCAACAGCAGCCACGCTTTGCGCCCGTAAAGGCCAAATGCACTGAGGAGCGCATCGGCCAGCAGAAACCAGCCGAGGGCGGCATAAAGCAGTACCCATCCGGGTCGTAGAGCAGCTTGGGGCGACATTATCATAGTCCGCATTCCACCCATCAGCATAGCTCCCAGATCAGGCTGGGGCGGCGGTGTTCCCAGTCCCACGAACCCCATCACTGATTGAGTGATGACCGCCACGCCCGTGCCAAGGAGGAGAACGCCCAGGGAGACGCCTGCCAGCCGCAGCCAGGGAGATTTTCCTGGCGTGGCGGTCATCCACCAGTCCCGTACCATACACACACTTCGGGGTAATAGAAAGGCCAGGCCCAGCCAGACCAGCAGGTTCACTATGCCTGGCCCGGCAGCGACCAGGATAAAGGTTAACAGGACCAATCCAGGCAGGGACATCAGCGCCTCGGCGGGGAACATTATGGCGTCATCCAACAGGTCAGCCCACACCGCTCCTCTGCGGGCCAGGTAGCCGGCCAGCAATCCGCCCGGTAGGGCCAGGAGCAGCACGGCCAGGGCCACCAGCAGGGAAGAGCCGAGGTTGACCCCCAGGGCGTAGTGGGCGCGGGCGCGTATATCCCGTCCCAGCGTGTCGGTCCCCCAGGCATAGACGGAGCCGTCGGCCGATTCGCCCCCCGGCGGCAGATTGCGGTCGGCCACGTTTTGCTCCACGATCTTTTCCCCGCCCGTCAGAAACCCGATCATCCCTTGAGCAAAGGGAACGACGACCAGGAGCAGGCAAAAGCCGATCCAGACACGCCGCAGAGTCCGAACCGAGGAGAACGTTTCCGCCGGGAGCGCTTCCGCTTTCGGCTCGCTGGGTTGGAGGCTGGGCAGAACAAAGCCATCGAGTCCCTGGACAAGATCGGCCCCGGCCCTGAGAAGCAAGGAGAGGAGAAGAAAGAGGTTGGCCAGCCCCAGTGTTACCGGGCGATCTATAAACATGATGGATTGGATAAAGAGACGCCCTGTCCCCGGCAGGGAGAAGAGCAGTTCCACGATCAGTGTCCCACCCAGCATACCGATGGCCTGGATCAGACCGTGATGGAAAAAGCTCAAGGCAGCGTGGAGTATCAGGGCGCTGCGGTTCCCACCGCTGGTGCGATAGCGGGCGATCTCTCCCAGCATGGAACGGGCCACCAGGCAGGCCGGCAGAGTGGCCAGGGCGAGCACGGGCAAGATGGCGTGACGCAGGCTAAAACCGCCGTCGGGGCCTGGCTCGCCCCATCCTCCGCTGGGCATCCATTCCAGCCCGAAGGCAAAGAGGCGCAACAGCCACAGCCCCAGCACAAAGACCGGCGCAGCCATCCCCAGTGTCACTCCCACCTGTCCCAAGCGTTGAAGGATCTCGCCGGGGATAGCTGCTCGGTCGCGCAGGACGAGCACCAGGCTACCTGCGAGAATGACGAGCGCGGAGAGCACCATGCCGGCCAAAGTAGCCAGTCCCAAGAGTTGCAGGGTCATGGGCAGGCATTGGCCGATCACCTCTGTAACCGGTTGCCCTGAGCGCAGGGAAAAGCCCAGGTCGCCCCGCAACATTCCACCCCAGTATTGGAGATATTGTCTCCACACCGGCTGATCTGAGCCGGGTATCTGGACAGGAGCGCCGCCCCACGTCTGCGCAAGGGCAAAGACGACGGTCGTCATGACCAGGAACGCCAGGATGAGCCACAGTATGCGGCGCGGGAAGAACAGAACTGCCCTCAATTTTGGGTTACTCATACTTTGCCTCCTCAAACGTGAGCTTTGCCTGAACTGTATTGGGTTTAGGTCGCACCACCGTAGAACAGGCGGTGCTGCAAAAGAGCGATTTGGGCTGAACGGCAGTTGCGATTATACTCGTTTAGGAGATGAAATGCAAGAGGCTGGACGCTCGTCCTACTCGCAGAGTGCGCCCGCTTGCCAGCCCCCCACCCCTCAAGTATAATGGGCCGGAGAAACGGAGGGGAGAGCCGGGTGACGCTAGAGTTGAACAAGCTTACCGCTCAAGTGCAGGCGATGGGCCAGGAATTGGCCTCCCGCCGGCGAGAGTACGCCGACCTGGTGACGTTGGCGCGCGGCTGGCTGACCGAGTACGCCGACCAGGGCGAGCGACTGCGCAGAAGCGAAGCGGCTTCCGTCCGCGCCGCCATACCCACCGGTGAACCATTCGATATTCCCCATCCTCTGCCTGCGATCCCGGAGCGATTCACCTTTATCGCCGCCGACGGCTCGCAGATCCAGCCAGATCGGCACGGAGCCGCGCTCTACTACCTGATCAACGTCGGCAGCCTGGTCTACCGGCGCGGCAGCGGCGAGACCCCGGAGGCCAAGAGCGAGCCTGCCCTGGGCTACACCGAGGCCAACCTGTACGAGAGCGGGCGGCTGGTGACCGGCAACCTGCTCGACGTGCGCCGAGACCTGGCCGAAATCACCCGCCTGGCCGACCTGTGCGCGGCCGAACCGTCAGGCCCAACGGTCGCCGTGGTGGACGGGACCCTCCTGCTGTGGGTACTGGAAGAACGCTCCGCAGAATGGCAGCACGCCAAAGTGATGACCTATCTCGACCAACTGAACCGTATCCGCGAGAGCGGCGCAGCCGTGGCCGCCTTCACCAGCCGTCCGCGCCGCGCCGAAGTGACCCAACTGCTGCACCTGGCCAGCCTGGGGGGAGACGCCGGGCGCGCGAGCCAGGAGACCAACCCGCTGAAGCGCCTGCCAGACCGCGCCGTATTCGAGATGCTGCCGCCGGGCGCGCGTTCGGCCATCTTTATCAGTCCGTCGTCCATCAACCACGAATATTACCAACCCGCCGGTCACGCCGTCCATTTCTTCTACCTCAACCTGGCCGCAGAGGAACGAGACCCGGTCATCGCGCGGGTAGAGTCGCCGGCCTGGGTGGTCGAGGATGCCGATCACCTGGCCCTGGTCCACGCCAGCATCGTCGCCCAGGCGCGCATCGCTGGCGGTTACCCCTACGCGCTGGCCCGCGCCGACGAACTGGCCTTCATCGGCGGCTCGGAGCGGGAGGCGTTCGAGGAGATGGTGACCACCTCGTTGCTGCGCGCGTCCGTCCGGCCGGCCCTCTCACCCAAAGCATATTACAAGAGCCTGACCCGCCAGGGCAGGAGGAGGCACCGCGTATGAGCGAGGGAAACCTGCGAGTGGGGCGCGTGCTGCGGGCCAGTTCGCGCGGATTCGTCGTCGGCTGCCGGGTAATGACGCCCGACATCCCTGTCTTTGGCTCCTTCGTGCGGGCGGAGGGACTATCGCCGGGCAGCGAAATCTATGGCCTGATCTACGACGTCAGCGTGGAGGATGACCCGTTCGTGCGCCAGTTCATCGGCGCCGACCCTCCCGACGAGATCGTCAAAGACCAGCGCGAGAACCGCCAGATACCCATCGAAGTCAGCGTGCTGGCGGTCGGTGCGAGGCAATGCCTCGACGGTGACGGCGAAACTATGCGCCACTGTCTGCCCCCGCAACCTCCGGTGACGCTCGATTGGCTCTACCAGTGCAGCGACGAGCAAGTACGCGCCTTTACCGCCCGCTTCGACTACTTCCGCCTGGTGTTGGAAGCGCGCGACGCGCCGGCCGACGAACTGCTGGCGACCAGCCTGCGGGCTGCGGCCGCCGCCCGACCAAAACACGAGCGTGAGGCGTTCCTCGTCGAGGCCGGGCGCGAGCTGGCGCGGCTGCTGGCCGGTGACCCGGTGCGGCTGGAGGGATTGCTGCGGCAACTACGAAGCGAGGAAACAGAATGAGCGGAGCGTTGGGAAAACTAGGGCTATATCAACCAGCATTGAACGAAACCTTTGAGCGTCACGGAGTGGTATTGGCCTACCTTTATGGCTCCCAGGCCCGGGGTGACATCGGGCCGCTTTCGGACGTGGACATAGCGGTGGCCTTTAACCCCGATATGTCGAAAGGTGAACGGTTCAATCACTTGTTGCGTCTCACCGGCGAACTTGGCAGCGTGTTCCGCCGGAACGATGTATACACAGTAGATTTGGCCGAGGCCCCGGCGTTGTTGCGCCATCGCGTCTACTATGACGGTCGCTTGCTTTACTGTGCGGACAAAGCCACCCGAGTATGCTTTGAGACCCAAGCTATACGAGACTATGTGGACACCGAACCGCTGCGCAAAATCAAACGCCGGTACATTTTGCAGCACTTTGAGACCCGAGGGGGAAGGAGACCTTGATGGTAGATATTCAAACTGTCATAGAACGCCTGGAAGCTCTGAAAGCCTATCTCGCCGAACTAGACCGCTATGCCCGATACTCCTTTGACGAATTAACGTCCGACTTTGTGAAATACCGCGCGGCCGAACGCAGCTTGCAACTCACTGCTCAAGCGATAGTAGACATCGCTACACACGTTGTCACCGCTGACTATGACACTCGCGTTCAGGACTATCGCCAGGCCATCGAGAGTCTCGGAGAGGAGGGAGTATTGCCCCCTGCATTCGCGGAGCGATTGTCCCCCATCGCCAGCTTCCGCAATATCCTAGTGCACGAATATTTGGCCATTGATCCGGTAAAGCTGTACGACATTCTGATACACGGGCGAGCGGACGTTGAAGAGTTTGGGCAGAGAATCGCCGTGTACTTGCAGCGCACGGGCGACGTGGACGACGAGGTTTCGAATGAATGAAGGGCCGCCGGAACGAGAGCTGGAAGCCTTTTTCGGTCCCCGCCCGGGCGAGCCTCAGCCCCTCCAAAGGTTGGGTATCGTCGTCGCCGGGAGCCTCTCCAGGGGGCTGGACGTCAAACTCGATCCCAGCACCGTCATCGAAGGGCTGGCCGTGGGACGCTACGTCGTTGTGCGCGGGCGGACCGGACGGCGTTTCTTTTCCATCGTCAGCGACGTGCAATTGGACGCCCTCAACCCGCTCATCGAAAAAGCCCCGCCCGATACCTCCGACCCCTTCCTGGCCCGCGTCTACCAGGGCAGCGCCGTCTTTGGGCGCATCCACGTCACACCGATGCTGGTGTTGGAAAAGGACGCCCGCGAGCCAAAGCCGGTCAAGACCATCCCCTCCCACTTTGCTCCCGTCTTTCCGGCCAGCGAGGAAGAGATCGGCCTCATCTTTGGCCGGGAGGAGGAGCCGGGCTACTTTTACGTCGGCGACCCGCTGGAGATGGAGGGCGTCCACGTGCCGCTCAATCTGCGCCGCTTCGTCGAGCGCTCGGCCGGCGTGTTTGGCAAGACGGGCACCGGCAAGACCTTTCTCACCCGCACGCTGCTGGCCGGGTTGGTGCGGGAAGACGTGGCCGTCAACCTGGTGTTCGACATGCACAACGAGTACGGCTGGAAGAGCCAGGACGAATCGCGGCAGGAGGTCAAGGGGTTGCGGCAACTCTTTCACACGCGAGTATCCGTCTTTACGCTGGATGCAGAGTCGTCCCGTCGCCGGGGAAGCAAGGTGGATGGCGTGGTGCGCATCGGCTACGACCAGATCGAGCCGGAGGACGTGGACAGCCTCGCCAGCCTGATGGCCCTCTCCGACTTGCAGGTGGGCGCGCTTTACTTTCTGCGGCGGCGGCTGGGGCGGCGCTGGATCGCCCGGCTGCTGGAGGAAGGCGACCCGCTGGAAGAGTTGAGCGGCGCGCTGGAACGGGGAACCCTACATGGCGGCACATTGGGCGCCATCCAGCGCAAACTGGGCTTGTTCCGCCGTTTCGACTTTCTCCAGGCGCGGGCGCCGGAGGATCCCGTCCGCAATATCCTGGACTATTTGGACCGGGGCGTCAACGTCATTTTAGAGTTCGGACGCTACGGCAGCAGCCTGGAGGCTTATTTGCTGGTCGCCAACTATCTCACCCGCCGCATCCACGCTCACTACGTCAGGCGCACGGAGGAGGCGCTGGGGGAGCCGGGGCGAGAGCCGCGCTCGCTGGTCATCACCATTGAGGAGGCGCACAAGTTCCTCGACCCCGCCGTCGCCCGGCACACCATCTTTGGCGCCATCGCCCGCGAATTACGCAAGTACAACGTCACGCTGCTGATTGTGGACCAGCGGCCCAGCGGCATTGATCCGGAGGTGATGAGCCAGATCGGCACCCGCGTCACTTGTCTGCTGGACGACGAGGCGGACATCCGGGCGGTCTTTTCCGGCATCAGCGGGGCGGGCGCGCTGCGGGAGGTGCTGGCCCGGTTGGACACTCGCCAGCAGGCGCTCATCATGGGCCACGCCGTGCCCATGCCGGTGGTCGTCAAAACCCGCACCTACGGCGCGCCCGAGTTCTACGCCGCGATGCAATCGCGCGCGGTGCAATCGCGCGAGACGGGAGTCCGAGAAGAGGATGACCCGGAGGCGGTGCTGGCGCGGGGGCGGTCGCTTTTGCACGGTGAGAAAGACGCGGAGGAAATTTGAGCCAGTTCCTCCCCCTGCTATCTGATTAGTGGGGATTTTGTCCCGTCGGCATCGGCGCGACTGAACGGAGTGGCGCGCTAACGCAAGATCTCCAGGTTAGCCAGGGGGATAAAGACCGGCGCTTCTCGTCCCAGGTCCACTTTTGCACCACGCGCTCTGGCCCCGGTCGCTATGGAGCGGGCCTGGGCAGGTAGCTCTACCACCTGGCCCGTTTCACCCGCGTAGGGTGCGCGTACCGCCCGCACCCGCGTCCCAACCGTCAACGGGGAGCCCGGCTCGATCTGGGCCGACACGCTGGTATCGGCAGGCAGGGGAATGATGACCTCGGGGCGGATCACGTCCCACTGTAGTTGAACTTTGCCGCTGATTGCAGCTTCACGACCTTCGTTCGTCTTGAGCAAGCGAAAGATCGGTTCCGCCATGGGCACACTCCCAATGCCCTCGGTGACGACGATGGGAAAGGGCGACCGCTCCAACTGGGTAAAGAGTTCTGACGGCAGGCTCCCGGTCACAATGCCGCGCACCTGCAATTCCCGAGCCGCCTCGAGCGCCGCGCTGTTCAGTTCTGAGCCGCCGACGAGAATTGTCCCGTGGCAGGAGGGATCAATGGCTCTGGCTTGAAGCGGCGCGTCCGGTCCTTCTACCAGGCACTTGAGTACGCCAAAACTTTCGCCGCCGCACCCCCACATTCCCTGGATCAGGGCAGCGGTTGTCTCGACGACCACTCCATAATCGGCCAGTACGTTGCTGACCATACCGGGAATGTAGGCGTATAGCTCGAACAGGACGGGACCTGTCTTGATGAGCAGCCGGCCGCTGCCGCTGGCCGCTACTGTGCCATTGGCGGGCGACGTGACGGAGCGGCCGAGCCGCCTGGCGATCACCTGCCCCTCCTCCAGCGCATCTTTGGGCCCTACACGCAAGTAACGCTCGACCCGAGAGGGCGAGACCCCCAGCATACGGGCCAACGGCAGAATGTGGAAATCACCGGGCAGTTCCGCTTGAGCTACAGCCTGAGTCGGTTCCACGCGCTGACCGCTCTGTACCAGTATCCTGCCCGGCACCGGCAGTATACGCTGGCGACGCACGTTGGTAAGAGGAATAACTTTTGTTTCAAATGGGTAATACATCTCGTTATCCCCCCACATCCCGGCGCCATTGCTGCATCTGAGCCTGTCGTCGCTCTGGGTCGCGAGAGACTCGCAAAGGGCGGCCACGTGCATCAATGACCAACCCTAGCAGTCCGCCGTGGATCTCTCGTTTGCCCCCTTTGCCCGGCCCGCCGAGACCTACGTCGAAGCGACGCAAGGGATGCAGCTCCAAAATCGCCTTTTGGCCGGGCAGCAAGGGTAATACCTCCAGCTCGCCATAACGCACTTCGGCGCCGAACGAACCGCCGTCTCGATACGTCACTCGTAGCTTGAGGACAGTGTCGCCGCGCCGGGCACGCCCCTCGACCGGCGTGACTACCGTCGCCAGGTTGGCAAAGCTCCCGTTATCCAACGTCTCCACCGCCGCCAACGGCTTGATCTTGGCCGCGCTCCCCAGGAGCGGAGCCAATCCGTACTTGTCCAACACCAGCGTGGTGATTCCGGTGGGCTGCAAGCCATCGAGTATGATCAATGTCGCCTGACCGGGATGCGGGGCGTGCGTCAGTACCCCTCCACTGGCGATGATGGTATCACACAGTGGCAGGAGGTGCGGGTAAGGCTGCGCGGCGTCAGTCTCCCAACCCGGATGAGCCATTTCCAACGTCGTGCGGATCGCTTCGCGGGCCACTGCTTGTTCCAGCCATAACTCGCGCTCTACCTGCGGGATGCTCGTTGGGCGCATCTCCTTGTTGATCAGCAACCCGCGCGCTTCTCCCTCGCGCATCGGTTCTGGCAGCCAACGGGTGATGTTCTCGGCGCCCCGTTCCCGCAACAATTGGTCTCCACCGAAAGCGATGCCCAGACCGCTGCGCACGGTCAGGAACAACTTGCCGTCGAAAACCGCGGCCAGCGTCGTGCTGGCAGCGCCCACATCCACGCCCAAAACCCCCTTGGACGGATCGCCCAGGTGCCAAATGTACTCCACCAGCTTGCCAAACGCGCGGGCAGTGGGAGTCAGCGGCGTCGGACTCCAACTCTCCACAGTTTCGATGCCGGACAGCGTCTTCATTTTATTCAGGTAAAGAGCGTCCAATTCTTCTCGAGCTTTGAGCGGATTATCCTGCGCTAGGGTAGGGCACACATTGTCGGCGGAGCGCAACTCGGCGCGTCCCTCCACGATCTTTACCACTCTCTGGCGCAAGCGGGAATTGCCGGCGTAGAGTAAAAAGGGGCGCGATTGGGGATCAATCAACGCGCAGGCCAACGCGGCCGTCCTCACCAACTCTAGCACTGGCGCTTCTGCGCCGCCTTCTACGCCACCGGCGATGCAGATCGCGTCGGGCGCTGCCCGGTGGATCATGCGCACGAGTTCTTCTTCCTTCAAAAAGCCCCGCTCCTCGCCAGAAAGGATCGTGTTGACCAGAGAATAGGTCCCGGCCGCCGCCCGCTCAGCGGCGGCGACGCTCAGGTCCCGCACCAGGCCGCCCACCACGACCCGCAGCGGAGGGCTGACGCTCGCGGTCGCAGCAAACACGTCCACCCCCTGCCGGCCCGCCAGTTCGGGACAGATCAGGTTGCCGCTCCCGTCGAACAAGCTCCAACCGGTGACAGCCGTGATCTCTTCGGCAGCGTGAAGGATGCCGGCCGCTACGTCGGACCAAGGAGCCTCCGCCGTGGTGGGTGCCTCTCCCCGCGCTATGAGGCGGTATTGTCCCCCAACCTGATCGAGCAACACGACCTTTGTCATCGCCGTGCCGCAATCAGCCAGGAGAATTGAGCCGATCTTTTCCATCTTTTTATCGTCAGACACCTAATAGGTTGACCAGGAAATCAATGATATACTGCACGCGGCCAACGAGGATCGAAAGGGAGGCCGTCAGCGCTCCGGCAAAAACGACGCCGAAAGCAAAGATCAAGAATATGCGTCCTAACCAGGCCAGCAGTCCAACGCCCCGGCCCCACGCCCCCGTTATACCTCCTTGCTTTGGCACGGCAAAGTTAAAGGCCATCAACGTACAGATCGTGCCCACGACGATCAGCAGGCCGTCAACGAGGGAATCGCCGCTCAAAGCGCGAGCGGTCGCTGCGACCTGCGGCACGAGGGCGCCCAGCAACGCGCCGCCCAAAGCCACCGCCGCCCCAACCCCGACCAGATAGGCCACCGCAAAGTTGCCCACGTATGCCAACCTGGGCGTCCCCTTGAACGCAAGCAACCACAGGCCCATCGCCAAGGGGATCAACAAGAGACGTTCGTTTGGCAACTTTAGTAGAGTGAGCACGATCTCACGGACCACTACGCCAAAGGAGTAGCCCACCAGCGCGCCGACAAAGATGTGCAGCGCCAGTTTGTAGAGGGGATTGTCGCCGAAAACCAGATAGCTCAAGATCAATAACGTCAATCCCGCGCCCAGCGGCGCGCCAATGGCCTCGACGATTTCCATCACCGTTCCTCCCTGCGTGGGCGGATGAGAGTATGGACGATGCCACCTGCGAACATCAGAATAACGACGGCCACGTGTCCCGCTGCCAGTGCATTGAACCGTTTTGCGGCCTGTCCTTCCATTGTGCGGTGGCTCTCATAAGCGGCCGCCCCGCTCAACCCACTGATCGTTCCCCGCAATTGTCCGGCGCTGGCGTCGAAATACGGGCTGGCGGCGGCCTCCACTGCCGCACTCACGCCAGCCGAGATCAGTGGGGCGGGATCATATCTGGCGTGCGTCTGCTCGACCCACCAGCGCAGCGGGGCAGAGCGGCTGGCAAGCACGACGATCAGCCTGGGTCGCTCGCCCGTTTGGGCCAGTAATTGAGATACACCCGTGGCGTCGCCCGGCTGATAGTTTGCGCCCGGCTCGTAGTATTGGAGAGATTCTTCCTCCGGCGTGGGGTTGTCCTGTACCACTTGCCACGTCTCTTCCCACGCCCGCTCTGCCACCGCCAACCCGTCCGGTCGTGTGCTGGCGATGGAAACGTCCGCTTCCCGGTCAATCAGATGGCGCAGGATTGGTCTTGCCACCCAATCGAGTTCATCCGCCTCCGCCGGCCCATACTCAAAGGCGACCAGGACCGATTCCCCGGCGCCCACGCCCTCGATGACATTGTACAGCGTTTCCCCCTCACGGCCGAGTTGACCGGGACGTGCCAGGACTGGCGCCTTGCTGCCCATCAGAGGCTGCCAGGCCAATATAGCCAGCACGGATAAGAGAAGCACAAGCCCAATCGCCAGCCGTTGGAGCCACTCGCCCACGGCGACACCCGGTTCGCCTGCTCGTGGTTGTGGCGCTTCTGTTGGTTGAGAGATCAAGCGCTGGAGCAATTGCGCCCGGGCCAGACTCGCCTCGCGGGCCTCGGCGGGCAACGCGCTCTCACGAGTCATGGGCATCTCGATGGCTGCGGCCTGGGGCAAGAGGGCGCGCAGTCCTTCCAATAACCCTTCGGTTTCCACCGGCCCTTCCAGGGCGACCTCGGCCGCTTCGCTCGGACGCATTGCCTCCAGCCAGGCGGGAATCTCTGCGCGCACCAGACCCGCCTTTTCAGCCGCTTCAATTTCTGGTTCCAGTGGCAAGGGTTGCTTGAAAACGGGAACCCTCGCGTCGGTGGAAGGCTCTGTCTCGGGTTGTAGTTCGGTCAGCCACCCTGAAGATTCAGGCGCGACAGGTGTGGTCGTATCCAAGAAGGGGGAGATTGTTTCTTTGGCCTCGGCTTTGACCTCCTCCGCCGCCGGCTCCGCCGGGGCAATGTCCCGCAGCCAATCGGGAACCTCGGCCGGCGCGGGGGCCGGCTCGACCTCGGCCACCGGCGGCGCGACTTTCTCCTCCGGCGCCGGCTCCGCCGGGGCGATGTCCCGCAGCCAATCGGGGATCTCGGCCGGCGCGGGGGCCGGCTCGACCTCGGCCACCGGCGGCGCGACCTCCTCCTCCGGCTCCTCTGGCGCCGCCGGGGCAATGTCCCGCAGCCAGTCGGGAACCTCGGCCGGCGCGGGGGCCGGCTCGACCTCGGCCACCGGCGGCGCGACCTCCTCCTCCGGCTCCTCTGG
>Ga0180431_10001135_pt1 | contig 37262 bp, 29 predicted proteins | sample SS_ome_11_FD_132459 | JGI IMG/M metagenome (GOLD analysis project Ga0180431, IMG submission 132459) | Hypersaline lake sediment archaeal communities from the Salton Sea, California, USA - SS_1_MS_1 metaG | ecosystem: Environmental > Aquatic > Non-marine Saline and Alkaline > Hypersaline >... | reverse complement strand
CTAGTAGCAATGGGAATAGGCGCACTAGTATGGGGATTCATGCAAGAATACACAACAGAACAAACAAGCACGGCAGCGACAACCTCGCAAGAACTCGCAGACTGCAGCAGGTCATCATTCAAAATACTCTCATGCAGTTACCATCCTGATGCTAATGCAGACTACGTATCGATAAAGCTTGAAAATACTGGATCGGTGGACATAAACGACTTTTGGGTGAATGTGCAGTATGCGGACGGAAATGCAAGCCAGAGAAGAGATGGAAACGACTTACTGGCAGGAGCCTTCGGGGTAATCGCCGGAACAGCAACAGCAGCGCCAACAAAAGTTAAGGTGCAATCAGTCTCGTGCTCAGGAGTAAAAGACTCCACAACAAGCTGTCCAGAATAAAGCAAAAAGTTTTTATAAATTAAAAACCTATTAAAAAAGGTGATTGAACAATGAGAATCGGAAACAAAGGAGTGAGCCCTTTGATTGCAACAATTCTGCTGCTCTTGGTGGCAATGGGAATAGGCGCACTAGTATGGGGATTCATGCAAGAATACACCACTGAACAGACGAGCACTGCGCAGGCAACAGCGTCAGAACTGGCAACCTGCAGCGAGGGCGGAATAAAAATTACCTCCTGCACTTACACTGCAAGCCTCCAGAGAGTCAGAATAAAGGTTGAAAACACAGGCAAGAGGGACCTTAATTCCTTCTGGGTGAACGTGCAGTACACCGACGGAAACGCCACGCAGGTAAAAACCGACAGGAACGTGCTCGCTGGAAGCTTCGACTATATCGACGGAAACGCACAGTCAACCCCTTCAAAGGTCAAAATACAGTCAGTGCAGTGCTCCTCAATAAAAGACTCGGTAACAAGCTGCCCTGCAGGCTGAAGTGTTAATTCATGGCAAGGCTGACGCCACTGGGAAAGGCAGTGATTGCAATAATTGCACTGGTTGTTGTTGCGTTCATTGCCTCGAATTTTCTCTTTTTATTCAAGCCACAGGAAGAGCCGGGGGAGTCAACGCAGGAACTTAACGTCATACTGGTGGGAAAAAGCTTTGACGAAAACACCAATTACCTGCAAAGCCTTTTTTTGGAACTGCTCGAGGACAGAGAACTGGGCGAGCTCTTCAGGCTCACGGTAATCGACGCAGAACTCGAACCCGGAAAAGTGGAAGCGCTGGGAATGAACGCGGAAGAACTGCCCTGCTATGTGATAGGGACGGAAAAAAAATGCGAAATTTACACGAGGCAGTGGTATGAACTCAAAATCAGGGAGCAGAGCGACATCCTCCAAATGACAAAAAAAACAGGAAGCAAATAGGGTTTCCCGAAAAAGAGAGCAATATGAAATAACCTTATATATATGAAACACAATCATTAATATTGGTTCAAATGAAATTGCTCGGGAAAGTGGTTTTTGCCGCGATAACGCTTCTCTTGGCGCAGTGCGGCAATGCAGCAATAAGCATTGCGGATTTTAACATAAATACCGATGCAACATACACCAATTCCGCGAACGTCACGCTTTACATTCACGCAACAGATGCCAACAAGCTAAAGTTCTCGTGCAACAACAGCACATGGGGTTCCTGGCTCAATTATTCAAGCACGGCAGCATTCAATATCGCCACCGGCGCGGGCTGCAGCAGCGCCGACGGGCTTAAAACAGTTTACGTTACGGCATGGAACACTGACAGCAACACTGAAGCAAAAAGCTCCGACACGATAACGTACGACACGACAATCGACATTAATTCGGTGTGGCACGATGCAAACTCGCTTGATTCCAATTCACTGCTCGGACCCGGAAAAACGCTGACTGTGAGGGCGGTCGGGGAAAAAGACTGCAATGTGACATTTGCAATAGGTTCAACCATAACGGACCAGAACCTTTTCGATGACGGCGCGCACGATGACGGTGCAGCCGGAGACGGAACATACGCGAACACTTACGACGTGAGCGCGGGCGCGAAAAGCTCGAACGGCGTGGTGTACCTGACCGCAACATTCAAGGATCCTGCGGGAAACACTGTTTCCAAGAACTCCTTCACAAAACTCGCTGTTGACGTAAACGACCCGGTAAAAGCAAGTCCGAGTCCTGCAAACTACACGAGGGACAGAACGCCGGCAATTTCAGTCAAAGTGCTGGACTATGCCTCGGGAGTGAATGCCAACAGCATTCAAATGCTTTTAAACGGTGCCGCGGTTGCGAGCGCGGACCTCACGATTTCAACGACAACAAACGGCTACAACGTGCAGCACACGCCGGATTCAAACATTGCAGTGGACAACGTGGACGTAAACATTAACGTGCTCGACAACGTGGGCAATGATGCAAACCTGCACTGGGACTTCATAATAGACCTCAACGCTCCGGCAACAATAAGCGACCTGAACGCTGTTTCAATAAGCGACACAAACGACATAAACGTGAGCTTCAGCGCCACAACCGATGCCGGCTCGGGCGTGACAACATACTATCTCTACAGGAATACTTCCACGCTCACAAACCAAAGCGCCAACACAAACAAGCGCATTGCTACAATCACGCCGCAGGCATTCATGACCTACACTGACTCGCCGGGCAAGGCGCTTGAGGGGGAAACCCTTTACTACGCTGTCAGGGCACTGGACGGCGCCGGAAACCTCTCCAGTGTTTCAAACATAGCAAGCGTCGAAGTGGAGGACGTAACGCCGCCGACGGACGTTAACATTTACTTGGCATACTACGTGAACACTTCGACTCCGACAATAAACATTTCAGCCAACGACCTCTCATCCGCGAAACTGAGCTGCAACGACACAAACTACAGCGAGGGATTCAGCAGCTTTCCCATAACAAGCTTCAACATAAAGCAGGGACCCTGGTGCCCTACCACGGACGGAAACAGGACACTTTACCTGTGGCTTTTTGACGACGTGGACAACAACGTAAAAGTGACAAGGAGCATTCTGCTGGATTTGACCGCGCCGAGCGCTCCAAGCGGGCTTTCCACTGCAATCAACGAGGAGGACAAAAACATAATCGTTTCATGGAACGCGTCAAGCGACTCGGGAAGCGGCATAAACCATTACTATTTGTACTACAAGAGCGGTTCCGGGGTGACAAATTTGTCGCCAAAACTGGTTGCACGCGGCTTGACATACGGATACGTGTACTCCACGAGGGGAAAATACTGCTTCAGGGCAAGAGCGCTTGACAAGGCAGGCAATCTCTCGGATTTAAGCGAGGAAATATGCAGGGGAAGCGACGCCAACGTGCCCGTGCTCTCCCTCACGCTTTCCGGGGGAAAGGACGTCAACGGAACGCTTTATTTCACGGAAAATGGTGTGGTGGCAATAAAAGCATCTTCAAACAACGCCCTGGAGGACATCAACGGATGGGTGAAGCAAAAGGACTGCAACAAGTTCGACCTGAACTTTGAGGGCTCCGGAAAGGAATTCACCGCAGAATATACTGTAATCGAGGGATACGACGGGAATGCGAAAGTATTCATCAACGCGCTCGACGAACTGGACTTAAACGCATCCGCCACAGCACACTTTATCGCCGACACAATAAAGCCGTTTATTAAGAGCTTTGATTTGAACCACGCCGAGCCGGAAATACTGAGAATAACCGCGGAATTCAACGAAGACGCCAAAAAAGCGGGGTTTTATTACAGGAGCACCAGAGAATGGAAACTCCTGAAAGAATTCTCAATAAGCAAGAACAATCTTGCTGCGATACACGATTTCAATTTTTCCGAACTCACGGACTTAAACCTAGAAATAAAGGTCGAAGCAGAGGACTTGGCGGGAAACAAAAGGGGAAAAACAAGCCAAATAAAACTGCCGAAAGGAATACTGACAGAACTCGTGGAAACCGAAAAGCAGAGGGCAAGAGCGATTGAAATAGAAAAAGAACTCTTGGAGGAACTCATTGAACCCTCAAAAGAATTCACAGCAAAACAAAAAGAAGCCGCAGTGCTCTACGAAGCGGCTATGAAAAAATACAGGGCATACGACTTCAACGGCTCGCTGCAAAAAATCAGCGCATTAATGCAGGTGCTCGAATGGCTTGAATCGAACAAACCAAAAATAACCCGCGGGGAAAAACAGGGAATAGACTACGAAAAGGAAAAAATCACTTTCGCGGACAGGTTGAAGGAATACCTGAGCGGCGAAGCGCTGGAATCCTCGCGCGAACTCTGGAACACCCTTTCCTTTTCCAGAAGGATTGAATTAATAGAAGTGGAGGACGAGCGGGGAAAGAAATTCCAGGTATTGTGCACCCTCGTGGTGAAAAACTCCTCGGGTTCTGCGCTTGGCGGAATCAAAATAGTCGAAATCGTGCCCAAGGCGCTCGCACAGAATGCCGCGGAGATAAGAACGAACACAATAATAACCGTAATAAGGGAAGACCCCGCGGTAATGTTCACCATAGGAAAACTCGGGGCAGGGCAGACAGCAGAATTCAAATACGCAAACAGGGAACTAATGAGCGAGGAAGACGCAAGGCGCCTTTATTCCTCAATCCCGGGGGAATTCTACCTGCCCATTCCCGTGAAATCAATCGAGGAAGCCGAACAGATAGTAATTCCCTACCGCGGGATAAGCCCTGTCGCACTGGCACTCGTTGCCGCATTCGCGGTAATTGCCTTCATTTTAATAAAAAAGAGGCGGTTGGCATAATAAAAACATTCGAAGCAGTGATAAGCTCGATGATGGTACTCCTGGTGTTGCTTGCCGTAACGCAGCCCATAATGATTCCGAGGGAACAATACACGCTATTGAGGGAGAGGCAGGAACTTTCAGTTCTTTCCCTGGCGCAGATTTCGGAGTTCAGGACACTTGTAACGGGCGTTGACAGCAATACAGAAGCGGAAAACGTAAGGGATTACATGAACGACTACATAGACGAGCCCTTTTCCGTGCAGGTGTGCGATGAAAACAATGACTGCTACGGAAGCCTGCCCTCGCAGGCGAACTATACGCTTGTATCGTACTTAATGGACGGCAACACCTACGAGTTCTCGCTCAAAAAATTGAAGGTTTACTTCTGGGTGTTCGAGGCAGGCGATTGAATGGAAAAAAACGCACAAACATACATTGCAACCGCGGTAATAATCAGCGCACTAATAATCACCTTCGCCTTCTTTCTCAGGACTGCGGTAATGAACCCCCACAAAACCGTTTTTCTCATGGAAAACGTAAAAGTGGAAATGCCCTCAGCATACATCGCGGGCATTTACCTGGATGACGCGAACACGACCCTTTACTCCACGGCACTTGAATTCAGGGAATTCGCAAAGGAAAAACAGCAGCCGATGAAACTCGCGTTTATCGCCTCGTTGCAGGACAAAAACAGTTTTGTGTTCGGGAACTTCTGGGGAGAAGACTGCAACTACTACAACGCGCGCATGAGCGGCGGACCCATCGCCGACGGGAGCACAGCGATAATTTCCAAGCAAACCCTTAAAAACAACTACAACATTACTTTTTGTGGAAAGAGTTTCAGCCTGCAAAGCCCCAAAAAAAAGGGCTTTCAGTTTTATGTTGAAATTAGAACAGGCACGGATGTGAGCCGATGGGACAACACGGACAAACCCCTTTAGTGAGCGCAATACTTTACATTCTGCTGAGCGTGGTAATACTGAGCATTATACTGCACACCACAATGCCCATGCTCGAGGAAATGCAGGAAATAGGGGAAATACGCAAATCACAGGAACTGATGAAAAACCTGGACGAAATAATATCAATTGTTGCAACCGAAGGCGAGGGCTCAAGCAGGGATATTTCCCTAACAATAAGCGGCGACGACCTGGTTGTGGACTCCGACGCGGAATCAATAAGCATTTCCACCAAAACAACCGCAAGGCTCGTTTCCCCGCGGTACAAGAAAAAAGAGGGAAACTATTTCATGGGAGCGCACGCGGACATTGACGCCTTTTCAACAACCGTGGGAGACATCAATGTTCTGTTGATGCGCAGCGCGCACCTGTGGTTCGCGGTGAGGAGCCTAGACTCCAACACGGAAATGCAGCTCAAAAACCTCGTGGTGAAAATGCGCGCCCTGGACGAAAACACCGACTTGAACGCCCAGCTCGATTTTTATGTGGACAACGAGCAGGGAAACGACGTGAACGTTTACACCTCCTTTGGCCCTGGAAGGAGCGGGTACAACATCGGCAGGGGCGAAATAATCGCCTACGTGCACAAAATGTCCGGAACAACAATGGAATACAATTACAAGATTCACTTCTGGCTCGAAACAGGGTTCGATTTCGTGCGCGTGTATATCGACGACGCAACATGGGGTTGAATGTGGACACAAAAGCAATAGGCGAAATAAACGAGTGCTTTTCGCTCATAGGGGAAGTGAGAAAAACGGAAAACGAGAGAACGAACCTGGAAAGGGAACTGCTGCAGATAAGCCTCATGAAAAACCGCGGCGAACTCACGCCGCAGCAGTTCCAGAAGGAAAAGGAATCGAGGAACATTCAAATAATAGCAATGAAGGAGAAAAAAAAGAAAACGCTCGCCGAACTGGGAAAGAAAATAATCTCAATCGATGCGGAAATGGAAAAAATGAGAAAAGAACTCTCGGAAAGAGCGGAAAAGGAAGGAATCGGCCTCATAATGGAGACTGGTTGAAAATGGAAGATTCAATTGAATCGCTGGAAACCATTGAAATGGAGCTGGCGCAAATAAAAAGAATGCTCCAGAAAACAGCACTGCTCGAAAGGATGGGAAAAGAGAGAAAAATAGGAAAGGAAACAGAACTGGAGAACGTCGACGAGAGCTTCAGGAAGGGGGAGATAGAGCGCGGGGTATACAACACGCTGCTCAAGGAAATCCAGGCAAAAAACCTGGATTCAAAGAGGAAAATAAGCACTGAAAGCATAAAGGTTTTCACAGAAATGTACAACTCTTTCGGCAGGGTAAAGAGGGAAATGCAGTTAGGCGCAAAAACAATTTCGCTGGCTGAAGGAAAAATGCGCACGGAAGCCGCGCTGGAAAAGGAAGCAGCAACTGAAAGCATTGAAATCCCGCCTGCAGAAGGGGGGCTGCCGCCTGTCACAGGAGGAATGAGCCCGCTGAAAAGAATGAAATCCCTTTTCATCATAGAAGAGGCAAAGCCCAGAGGCAAAACAGGCAAGCCCCTGTCCGCAAAGAAAAAGCGCGAGCTGCCTGTTCCGCTTAAAAAAATAATAAAAAAGGCGTCTTCAATAAAGGCAATAAAACCGCTCACGGAAAGGTTTATCAAAAAAGGCACTGCCTCGGTGGAAACAGTGAGGGAAGCATTCAATGTGCCCGCATTTGCAACCGATTCAGGGCTGGTGGAAAGAATAACGAGCAGTGAATACGAAATCACGCAGGCAAAAGAGGAGAAAGCCGGCAGGCTGAGTGCACTCAAGGAAGACCTTTTTGCCGAGGGAAAAACGGCAGACGCACAAATGAAAAAAGAGGAGGGGCTCATTTCCCTCATTCCGGGCTATGCGTACGGCAAGGTTTTGAAGGACAAAAAAGGGCAGAAAACCTATTACGTAATCGAACCCGACATAACAGCGGAGGACAAAAAAACAGTTGAAATGATAAAAAACGAACTGGTGAATGTCCTGACAATCGAGGAACTGAGCAGGGAAAAAATGTTCGCGGAAGTGGACGAAATAATAACAAAAAAGAAACTCAGCATCACAAACCAGCAGAGGCACAAACTCATGTATTTCCTTTCAAGGGACTTGCTCGGACTGGACAGGATTGAACCTCTAATGCACGACCCCCTCATAGAGGACATTGAATGCGACGGCGTGGACATTCCCGTATACGTAATCCACCAAAAGGAAGGACACCTGCCCTCAAACATTTCATTCAAGCTGAAAGAAGAACTGGAGGACTTCATAATAAAAATGGCCCAGCTTTCGAAAACATACGTTTCATACGCTTCCCCGCTCGTGGACTCCATTCTGCCGGACGGAAGCAGGGTGAACGCTGTGCTCACTTCAAGCGTTTCAACAAAGGGACCGAGCTTCACAATAAGGCTTTTCCCAGACAAGCCGCGCAGCCCGGCAGACCTGATTGCGAATGGAACAGTAACCCCGAAAATGTTCGCTTACCTCTGGACAGTGCTCGAATTCAAAAAATCAATACTCATCACAGGACCGACGGCAAGCGGAAAAACAACAATACTCAACTCGCTTGCAATGTTCATTCCCTACGCGAACAGGGTCGTTTCAATAGAGGACACCCGCGAACTCAACATAACGCACGAAAACTGGCTGCCGCAGGTTGCAAGACCCGGCTTTGGTCCGCCGGACGCGACTGGAAAGCGCTTCGGAGAAATAGACATGGTCCAGCTCATAAAGGAATCCTTCAGGCAAAGGCCCGATTATCTGGTTGTCGGGGAAGTGAGGGGAAAAGAAACATTCATCCTCTTCCAGGGAATGGCTTCCGGTCACTGCGCGCTTGCAACATTCCACGCCCGTTCCGTCGATGACGTTGTAAGCAGGCTGACCACTCCCCCCATAAACCTGTATCCCTCCCTGCTCGAATCAGTGGACATAATAATAAACCTCGGCTTCGCCGGAGAAGAGGAAATAAAGAGAAGGCTTAGGACAGTCGCGGAAATAAAAAGGTACAACGCAAGGGAGCAGAGGCTCGACTACAACAACCTGCTCGACATAGGGCACGAGCAGATAAAAACAAAGCACAAGGGACTGAGGCTTGACGAACTTGGCTCGGAATACTATCCTCTCACCCAGAGGAGCATTCTCCTCAAGCAGATATCCCTGGAATACAATATTCCTCTGCCCAAACTCGAGGAAAGAATAAACAAAAGGGCAAAATTCCTTGAAAAACTCGCAACGGAAGGCGTAAAGGACTACAAGGAATTTGCAGACAAGATGGGGGAATTCAAGAATGCTGAAAGAAAAAGCGGTTAAACTCCTCTACTTCCTCAGCGATCTGGGCATAGGGAAACTCACAAAAAACTTCGAATCGCAGACGCTCAGAAGGAAGCTGAGCGCAGTGGATTACGCATACAGTACAGGGCGATACATCTCCCTCGCGATCACATCCGCAATACTCTTCACAATAATCTCCTTTGCGGCTGTTTTCCTACTCTTCCATTTCCAGGTAACGGAAATGCGGCTTTTGTGGTTCGCTCCTTTTATCGTCCTCATGGGGGTGATTGTCTTTTCTCTCATGTGGCCCTCTCTAGACCTTTCGAAGAAAAGAAAGCAGATTGACTCCAACCTGCCGCTTGCAATCCTCACAATGTCCACTGTAAGCGAGTCGGGAGCACCGCCTCACCTGATGTTCGAATCAATAGCAAACAACCCAGACTATCCGAGGCTGGGCAAGGAATGCGCAAAACTGCAGAGGTTCATGCGCCAGCTCGGTCTGTCATTCGGAAAGGCAATAAACAAAACGATTGAAATAACTCCCTCGCCTTCCTTCAAAACATTCCTCAAGGAACTGAACACTACAGTTAAAAGCGGCGGGGACCTCAAAGAATTCATGGCGAAAAGGGCGGATAACGCTTATTTCGAGTACTCCCTCGCGCTGGAGAAAGCGGGGGAGAGAGCGGAAACACTGGGCGAAATCTACAGCATTATAATGATTGCCGCCCCCATATTTTTCTTCTTTGTCGTAATACTGCTCGGCATAGTGGGAAGGGGCGGGTTTATGGGTTTCGATATTGACACCTTGCTCAATATAGGAATATTCGGAATAATTCCAATAGCGAATGCCGGCTTTATAATGGTAATGCACATGCTCAGCGCGGAGTGAAAAAAATGAATCCAGCAATAAAATATTACGCAAGATTTGCCGCAATAGGGGTTGCGGCATTTTTGGTGTCCCTGATTTTCTTCTGGGGAACCAACCTCGTGGTCATATCCTTCCTGCTGCTCGCAGGACCAATAATGCTGGGCTATTATCTGAGGAATATGCTGGTGAAAGGATTGGAGGAGAATTTCCGCGTGTTCCTCGACGATTTGAAGGATTTGCTCCAGGCAGGAGTCAACATATCAGACGCCCTTGAAATAAGCGCAAGGAACGATTACGGTCCACTAAGCGTTTACGTTAAAAGGCTTGCGGCAAAGGTGAAAATAGGCATTCCGCTTCAAAAAGCGCTACAGATGACATTCGGCGGGATAAGGAGTCCGCTCATAAGGAAAATAATCCTCGTAATAGACCAGACGCTGAGAGCCGGCGGAAACTTCATGAAAGTGTTCATTACAAGCGCAAAATACGTGGACAAAATAGAAAGGCTTAAGAAGCAGAGGACCGCGCGCACAATGAGCACACTTTTCAATTCCTATTTAATGTTCTACATTTTCGTACTGCTCATAATAGTGCTGCAGACCTTTTTTGTTCCAACGCTCATGGAACCCATTTCCCAGATTGACATGAGCATGCTCAACCCGGCGCAGGGACTGCAGCCGCCCACGGAACAGGAACCGCTGGAAATAGATTTCTCGACGCATTTTCTCAACTTGCTCATAGTGCAGAGCATTTTTGCGGGCCCGATGATAGGCAAAATATCGGAAAACAACCTCGTGGCGGGAATAAAGCACTCCCTGATTCTGCTTAGTACCTCGCTAGTGGTTTACCTGACCGCGCTGCAGGTTGCCGGTGCAGCCGCTTGATTACTGCGCTTTTCTTGGAATCTTAACAAGCAGTGTTCCGATTTCGAGTGTTCCGTTGGGTCTCAACATTGGAATTAGCCTTTCCTCAACAACGACCACGGAATAGTCCTCCTCGTCTCCCTGGCTCGTGACAGTGCGGCTGGCGCTTGTGAACTTTATGTAATAGTTGGGGTCCGAGAACGAATTGATGTCGGTTTCAAGCACTACCTTGATGTCCTTGGGGGAGGAAACATACACGTCGGGTCTTAAAACAAACGCGCGGTTGTAGTCCTCGCCGCGCTCCCTGATCCTTATGGTTGTCTCGTACGGGCAGTCCACGGTAATGTTGGCGTCAACAAACCTGAAACCGCACACGTCATTCAAGTCCGCGGTGGCGACAATCTGTGACTCGCTTGGCCTCTGTGAAATCACGTAAACGGGGGGGTCAACATGCAGCTGCTCGGAAACAACGCTGTCGCTGTTTCCCGCGTTGTCCTCAAACCACACGCACAAGTAATCGGTGTGCGATGCCGCAATCAAAAGCGTGCTTCCAGTGGTCGAATTGGTGTAATCGCCCTCTGTCTCCGAGCAGGACTGCGTGGCGGAGAAATAATACTTCTTTTCCGAAACGCAGCCGCTCAGGTTGTCGGTGCAGGCAAGGAAAACAGTATCCTCGTAAACGGTTTCACTGGAAACACCGGCAACAGAGCCAGTTGGAGAAGTGCGGTCTATTGTGAAATACGCGTCCGATGAATCGGCATCTGTCTCATAGGAGGCATTCCACACATTAATGTCAATGAAATACAATCCCTCGCTTACCCCGCTCGTGTCCCAGCTGTAAGTGCAGTTCGTGCTGTCCTCCCAGTTGGTGTCCTCGCAGTAAAGCCCTTCAATGACCGCATAATTGTCCAAGTAAAGGTCTTCATTGATGTCAATGGAGAACTGCCCCGCAATCTGCGAATAGGAAACCCTTACATGCATGTCCAAGTTCGAGGTATTGTACACATCGAAGTCGATTGCGTGCTGCTCGCTCCAGCACTCCCCTCCGTCAGGGGAATTCACTTCTCCGAATATTCCCACGAGCTTGTGGAAAATCGATGTAGCGGTTGCCTCGCGCCCCATCCCGTCCTGCGCTGTAATGAAGAGGTTGTAATCGTTTCCCCCAATAAAAGCCGTTTCGTTGTAGGAGCAGTGGTAGGAGCCGTTTCCGTACGAGTTGCAGTGCGTTGACGCGTTAAAAACGCTGCTGTCCGTTCCGTTTATGTCCACGGTTATGGAGTCAATGTTTATCGGGGAACCCCTGCGCCTGTCAACGTTGAAATCCACGTTAACTGAAACAACGTTCAGGTTGCCGTGCTCCGGTCTGTTGATTGTTATTACCGGGGCAAGCTTGTCTATGAGGATGTAATGGGTGTTCGTAGTCTCAACATGCCCGAAGTTGTCCGTTGAATTGAAATCTATCGCATAATTCCCGTCGCCGGAACTCGTTACAACAATTCCTGCAGCAGGATTGTAAGACTGCCATGAACCGTAATTCACGCTGTCCGAATTGTCGTCGTCCAGCCTGTACATTGTCGAATAACAGCCGGAGCCATTTCCATCGGCACACGCCAAGTGCACGTTGACGTCGCCTGCCTGCCATTCGCCGTTTGCATCCCATGTAGTGCTCGGGGCATTGTTGTCCAGTGTGAAATGCGCATCGCTTGAATCCGAATCCCAGGCCTTTTTGGCAACATCCCAAACGTTTATGTCAACGTAATAGTTTCCGTCCGGCACCGTGTGGGTATTCCAGTAATAGGTGCAGGTTCTCCTCAGACTCCAGTTTTTGCCGGAACAATCAAGCGCGCTTATTTTATTGTACCTGTTTATAATTATTCCAGAGTTTATGTCGTTATCGAAAGCGCCCGGGCTTGAGGAATAAGCAATTGTCGCGTAAAGCCTTGACGCATCCCTGTCCTGCACGTTGAAATCTATCCCGTAACCCGTGCCGTAAACCTGCTCTCCGCCGTTGGGGTCAACCAAGTTCACGTCCGGGGCAAAATTGCCTATCCTGCGCGCAAAGCCCGCGTCCCCCGAATAAATCGAGCCGGACATTCCGCTCAAAGCGGGTTCGCCCACGCCTATGTCCAGCGCGGTGTAATTGCTGGATGAAGCGCTTGAACTCGGCGTTACTGTACAGCCGTTCAAATCATAGGTTTCGCTACCCGGGTTAGCGGAAAAAGCCACTGGAACAGACAAAAGCACCAAAAAGAACAACGCCTGCATCCTGCCACTATTGCCCATTTTCTCCACAACCGGAATGGTTTTTTTCAAGAGTGAAATAAACATGCATATCAGCTCGGCAGAATGCTCAACGCCTTTACTCCCGAAGGCGTTTGCACCCTCAGATTTGACGCGGAAGGATCTGATGGATCAACAAGCTGCACTCCGTAGGTAGTGCCGTCTATACTGATTCTCAGGACTGCTGTTGACAGGTCTCCCTCTATGCAGACAATGCCGACAACCCCTGTTCCGTCATAGACCCTCAAACCGCAGTCCACTCCCCCCGAAGTCGTGTTAAAGTCCCAGGTGCCGTCGGACCAGTCGCTCCAGTCAGTGCCGTCAAATACCCTTGTCTTCCAGTAATACTTGGTGTCATAAGAGAGACCGGAAGCGGAATAAGTGATGTTAGAATCGCTCTCCCACGGACCGCCCGTAGAAAAATCGGTCTCGTTCACTTCGGCGGAGGAAAAATCCGAATTGTTGTCAACCATCAAATCGAACTTCGTGCAGTCATGGGAATCCGAGTCAGAATAATAAAAGACCAGGTCAGGGGAAGTGCTTATGCCAGTGGCTCCGTCCGCTGGAGAGCTCAGCACAGGCACGTCCGGGGCGTTGTTTACTATCTCGCCAGCCCCTGTCAGCGGCAGGTAATCCCCGCCGCTTCCAATATTGCCCCCGGAATCGTAAGGCAGAAGCGTGTTGCCTATGTAATCGCTGTCGGTGTCCTCGCCGGCGTAATCGCTCCAGTAATTGCCGCCCATGTAAGGTCCGCCGACTATGTTGTTTCCAACTTCCTTTGTCGTATTCCAGTCCTGCGCGTTGCCGCTGTCGTCCTTTGCGTTCAGCGTGTTTGAAAAATAGTTGTTGTAAATGAGGTTGTCTTGGGAACTCGACTGGGTTACGTGCATGCCGCCATCGGAGTTGTTGGATATGTTGTTGTCCGCGAATTTGTTGCTGTAAGCGTTGTACAGCCGCACTCCGTAATACGTGCTTGACTTCTCGCCGTTGCCGAATATGTTGTTGTCGACCACGTTGTTGTCGTGTGCGTTGTAAAAGTAAATTCCGTCCTGGCGGTTGTTTTCGATTAAATTATCCTGAATGACGTTTTTAACGCCCCTTGTCGAATCCCCGTAAACATATATTCCGTAATCGTCGTTGCCGCTTATGTTGTTGTCCCGTACCACCAAGCCCATGCCGTCATCCTCATAATTCCTGCTGATATAAATTCCCGAGCCCCAGCGGGAGTCGACGAAATTGTTGTCGATTATGGTGCAGTCCCTGGCATACGAGGTATACACCCCGTAATTGCCAGCGGAGCGCATGTCGTTCTTTTCAACGTGAACGTACGAGCCCAGGTATATGGCATAGCTGTCGTAATAGGATTCGTTTGAATAAAAATTGATGTCGCAGTAACTTGAACTGCTGTTGACATAAAAACTGTAACTTCCGGAATTTTCGGCATAGTTATCCTTAATCAGTACATAGGGATACGTTTCCGCATAGTTGTAAAAGTAAGAGTAAAAATTGAATGTATTATCGGAGAAGTAGTTATCAGAAACAAGGCAGCTTCCACCCGCATACAAATAAGCCCCGTAATAGGTGTCCGTAAAACGGTTGTTCAGCAAATTGTAGTCCTTTCCCAGGTAAGAAGAGGAAGAATAATTGAGCCTGAAACCGTACTGCTGGTTGGAAATAAAATTGTTGTCTTGGATTAGCAGGCTGTTCATCCTTGGACTGGAAGTGCTGGCATAGAATTCCGCCCCTGTGTAAAAGTTCTCCACATGGCAGTTTTTGAGCGTTATGCCATGATGGTTTTCGCTGTAAAAACCTATTCCCGAGCCGTTCCCAATCAACTGCATTCCGTTGCAGTCAATCGTTATATTGTCCGCGGCAATCTTTATCAAGCCGTCGCCGTCCTCGTCGGCAGATGCGCTGCATGTGAGATTCGGGAAAACCGTGTCGCTAGAAAGAACCAGATTGTTTTGGGGGCAGGAAACAAAAGGCAGTTCGTTGTCCGCTGTAATCTCGGAATAATCGAATCCCGAGGAAACACCGTTGTCCGCGCTCACCAAAAGGTAATAGTCCCCGTCAGGCGAAACTGGAAGCACGTTGAAGTCGTAAAAGCACTTGTATGTGCCTGCAGACACTTCCGTGCACGGCGTTATATGGGAATACCACCTCAGGTCCTGGTCATATCCCGCAAGTATATCGATTGCTCCGTCGCCGTCCAAGTCGTTCGTGTCGAGGGAGTAAAAACCATACTGCTCCGAGTCAATCGAGTGCTTTGTGAAATTCATGCTCCCGTCGTTTTCAAGCCAGGAAAGTTCTCCCTCCAGAAAATATACGACATCAATGTCGTTGTCCTCGTCAAAGTCCACGGGAAAGACCCCCCTGTCCCAGGAAGAGTCAGAAAACTCAAATAACGTGCTCTGGGAGAAATTCCCCTTGCCGTCGTTCTCGTGATAGTACAAGCGGGTGTAATAGGCTCCGAGCATGTCGAGGTCCCCGTCTCCGTCCATGTCCACGACAGGCCTGTTGCAGCGCCCGCTGAAGCTACCGCTGCCCGCCTGGAAGTTTTGCGACCCGTCATTGAACCACACCCGGTAATCAACAGACGATGACTCGTGGGGTCCCACTATGTCCATGTAGCCGTCGTTGTTCATGTCGGCAACAATAATCCTCGCTCTCCTAACATATTGGTAGGCAGAACTTGTAACCGTCTGCCTGGTGAAGCCGCCCGTGCCATTGTTGTCGAACCAGTAAAGGGGCTTGCCGCTGTAGGTGCCCTCTCCTGAAACCAGGTCCAGGTCCTCGTCTCCGTCAATATCGCCTACGCCCAACCCATTCATATAATCGCTCCCTGTGTACACTGTTTCCCTTGAAAAGTTCTCGCTTCCGTCGTTTTTGTAGAGGTAAATGTCGTAATAGTGCGCTAAAACAATGTCAATGTCGCCGTCTCCGTCAAAGTCCCCGGTGTCAACCCCGCCGTAACAATAACTGGAGAGCGTGTCGTCAATAAGTGTTTTTGTGAAGTTGCCCGAACCATCATTCTCGTACCAGTAAAGTTTGGGATAGGAATCGTCATCCGGCGCTACAACGTCAACATCCCCGTCCTCGTCCAGGTCAACTGCTCTAACCGTCACAACATCGTAAACGCTGGAACTGTCAAGAATGATTTCGTTGAAATCGTACACCGCCTTTGAATCCAAGCCGAGACTTGCACCGCTCGCCAGGCTGGTTCCTGTGCCCTGCTCGGAACTGTTGGAGTAATTTATGTCAATAAGCCAGCTCGTGGCATCGGCATCATTGATTGTCAGTTCAAGCGCGGCGGAGGTCTGCACATACTCCTGGTCCGGACTGTCTATCGTTACCGAAAGCGCATTGGAGCAAGCGAGCATCAAAAGCAGGAATAATGCTGTGAGAAAACCGCGCAGTTTGTTCGCTTCCCAGCAAAAGCCGGGCTTTCCCGCTCCCGTGTTATTGCTCTGGTTCATTTTAAAACACCGCCTTCGCATTCCTCCCTCATATGTCGGTCCTCAGCCACATCTGCCCTGTCACAGGACTGGACGGATCGGATGTCCTTGTCTCAATCACCAGACCGCCAGACGTAGTTGTGATTCCCGAAACCACCAGGTCGTAATTGTAGTCTCCGCCGCCCAGGGAAACCTGGTAAGTATCCGTAGTTTCAGCATCCCTGCCCAAAGCAACAGAACCCTCGTAGGGAGCGTTCGCATCCCTGCCCAAAGCAATCGCGCCGGAAGCAGTGGCATCAGCATAAGAACCCTGCGCAATAGAATAAGAACCGGAAGCAAACGCATCCCTGCCCAAAGCAATGGAATCCTGGGCAGTGGCATCAGCAGAATTGCCCTGAGCAATAGAATAAGAACCAGCAGCATTCGCGTCCATACCCAAAGCAATAGCACTATCGCCAATGGCCTGAGTATCCCTACCCAAAGCAATCGCTTCAGAACCAGTGGCGTCAGCAGAATAACCCAAGGCAATGGAAGTGGAATTGGAAGAAACCGCAAGCCTGCCCAAAGAAATCGAAGAAGCACCGGAAGCATTCGCACTCTCGCCCAAAGCAATCGCATAATTGGCAGTGGCGTCAGCAGAATAACCCTGAGCCATGGAATAAAGACCGGAAGCAACCGCATCCCTGCCCAAAGCAACCGCACTCTCAGCAGTTGCATCAGCACCCCTGCCCTGCGCAATGGAATAACCGCCTGCGGCATTAGCATCATAACCCAGAGCAATCGCATAACCGCCAGCAGCATCAGCACCCCAACTCAAGGCAACAGAAGAATAACCGGCAGCATTCGCGCCCTCGCCCGCAGCAATTGCATAACTGCTTGTACTGCTCGCGTCGCCCAAAGCGATTGAAGTGGAACTGGTGGCTTCAGCCCGCTCGCCCACGGCAACCGAACCACTGCCAGATGCCTCGGCATACTTGCCAATTGCAACCGCATAACCGGAAGTGGCATCTGCCGAATAGCCAACGGCAACTGATTCCTGCCCGCTCGCGGTTGCCTGCCTGCCCACTGCAGTTGAGCGCGCTCCGGAGGAATTGGCAGAACGACCTACAGCGGTTGCATTAATACTTGTTGCAACTGCGGCATAACCCAAAGCTGTTGTGCCCTCGTGAGTGGCCCTTGCATTATAGCCATAAGCAGTCGAACCCCTGTTCCAAGCATCTGAATACACGCCAAATGCGAGTGACCCCTCCCCGTTGGAGTCCGAATAACTGCCAAATGCAGTAGCGCCCCCATAATCGGCACTTGCAGTATAACCTATAGCCACATCATAATTGTGAGACGCCTGAGCCCCATAACCCTGAGCAATCGCGTAATCGCCAGCAGCATTCGCATCATAACCCAAAGCAATCGTACGCTCGCCAGTGGCGTCAGCACCCCAGCCCTGGGCAAAGGAATAACCACCGGAAGCAACCGTAAACGCACCCAAAGCAACCGCCCCATCAGCAGCCGCCTCAGCATCATAACCCTGGGCAATAGAATAATAGCCAGCATTTGCATCCCTGCCCAAAGCAACCGCGTAATCGGCAGTGGCATCAGCAGAATAACCCTGGGCAATAGAATAAGAACCGGAAGCAGTCGCTAACCTGCCCAAAGCAATCGCACCGGAAGCAGTGGCGTCAGCATCATAACCCTGAGCAATGGAATAATTGCCGGCAGCATTCGCATCATGACCCAAAGCAATGGAATCCGTAGCAGTGGCATCAGGAGAATAACCCAGGGCAATGGAATGATTGCCAGTAGCTTTCGCAAGTCCGCCCAAGGCAATCGCATCAGTGGCAGTCGCATCAGTATTATAACCCAAGGCAACCGTATACCACCCCGTAGCATTGGAAGCATAACCAAGGGCTGTAGAGTAATAATCGGAAGCAACCGCACTCCTGCCCAAAGCAACCGCGCCAGTGTTAGTGGCATCAGCATAAAGCCCCAGAGCAACAGAATAATCGCCGGCAGCATTCGCATCCTTGCCAAAAGCAACAGCACTGGAAGCAGTGGCGCTAGCATCCCTGCCCAAAGCAATCGCAGAAGAAGCAGTGGCGTCAGCAGAATAACCCTGAGCAAAAGAATAAAGACCGGAAGCTTTTGCATAAGCGCCTAAAGCAATCGCATGCTCGGCAGTGGCTTCAGAACTTTGGCCTTGGGCGATAGAATTAGTGCTGGACGCATTCGCGTCATAACCCAAAGCAATCGAAGAACCGCCGGAAGCAAGTGCCTCCCTGCCCAAAGCAATTGAACCCCAGTTAGTGGCTTTAGCACTCTCACCCTGGGCAATGGAATAAGAGCCGGCAGCATTCGCGTCCATACCCAAAGCAATAGCACTATCGCCAGCAGCATCAGCAGAATAACCCTGAACGATAGAATAATTACCGGAAGCAACCGCGCCCTGTCCAATGGCAATTGCCTGAGTGCCAGAAGCATTCGTTCCAGCAGTGCCAATGATTACATTGCCGTCAGAAAACAGCACCTTATCAAAAGTCAGGGTATCGGCAACATTGGCATCAGCCCAAGGCGTGACAGAACCAAGATCAGACCAGGAAACACCGGTGGAAAGACCAGTCAAATTAGAACCATCACCATAAATAGAACCAGTAGCATTGATGTCGCCTATTACATTCAACGCGTTCTTTGGCGTTGCGGTGCCAATGCCCACGCGGTCGTTTGCCGAATCCACTACAAGAGTGCCCTGGTCAATATTCATGTCGCCGCGGACATCAAGCTTTGCAGTAGGCGAACCAGTGCCAATACCCACATAGCCCGAGGAGTCTATCGCCATGCGCTGTGCATTGGAAGTGGTGAAAAAAAGGTAATCTGGATAAACGCTGATTTGCCCCATTTCGCCGGTACTCGACAAATTAACCAACTTCGCGTCATCCCAAGGGTCAAGGCCCACATAGACCTTGTTTCCCGATCCATCCTGCGATCTCAATGTAACCTGTGCATTCCCGCCGCCATAATCGTGTGAAATCGTAAAATATGGGTTGTAAGGACCGTCTGCCTGTATTATCGTTTCATTGGAGCTTGAATAAAACGAAAGTTTTGCTGCGGGACTCGCTGTCCCGATTCCTACGTTGCCTGAATTGTAGTAAATGTTCGAATCACTCTGAGTCCAGTAACCCGGCGAAATCTCGGAGCCATTCATGTACACTGTGCCAGTAGCATTAATGTCACCGATTACATTGAGTTTGTTTGCTGGCGAAGCGGTGCCTATGCCGACATCGCCTGTAACGGTTAGGTCGCCGGTGGTGCCCTGGTCAGTGAAAGTAAAGAGATTGTTCGAGCCATCGCTTATATTGAAACTGGAGTTGAATTTGATGTTATTGGAGCCAAGGTAAAGGGCATTAACAATGTCTGAATCAGAGGCATCGATAGCATTGGTCATTGTGCCCAGTTCGTAAAAGTAGATGCCGGTGGCATTTGTTGCATCGGGGTCCTCTTGGTCAATGTACAAGAATATGTTGGGTGCCTTATTGGCAGAAGTATTCGCGTTGTAAAGTTCAAGAGAGCGAACATTGTCACTACTGTCGTTGATGGCTGTTGAGATGCGCATACCGCTTATTGTATCAAATGAGGCATCATTAACAGTGGTAACATCCAGCAGCACCCCCTGCACATTATTGGAGGATGTATCAAAATCAATGTCCAGAACTCCGCCTGTGACAGTCGAATCCGTGGTTGAAGCATCAATAAGCACCTTTTCCGATGCTCCAAGCTCAACTTCCAACTTCTCCGCCGGATTCGTTGTTCCCACGCCGACCCTGTTGTTTGAAATGTCCACGTAGAGAGTGCCTGCATCTATGTTCAGGTTGCTCGCTACATTCAAGTCCTGTGCGGTCATTGCGTATGGCGTTGCTGTGAGCTTTATTCTCGGAGTCATTTCAGTGTCTGTTCCCACGGTTACGCCGAGCCAGTACTGATTTTTGAAATCGAGGTCCAGCGCTGTCAATTCCCCTAAAACCGCGCTGAAGAATCCATCGGACACGGAAACCTGGTTGGTCCCGTCATGGGTTTCCGTGTACAGGGCTGTGCCCCCTGTATTCACGTCATAGATCTTGAAGACCATGTCATAGCTGCCATTCAACAATTCACCGTCCGTTTCCAGTCTTCCTTGGACGGTCAAAAGTTGCGGGACCGCAGCTCCCGCGGTATTAAACAACAGCATCACCATAAAAGCAAACAAAAAGAATCTGAATTTTGGAATTTTTGAAATGGGGAATTTCATTTTACCTCGACCTCCGAGAATTTTTTTTGGCTTGCGCGCGGGCCGCTGTCCGTATGCCTGTGCTCATTTCACAGAATGCTGCTTTTGTGGAATTTTTTGTGAAATCAATTACGCCGGCCCTACGGCGCAATGCCGATACAATAAAGTAAGTAAGAAATATAAAAGCATTTCTTTTTCGCTGGACTCCCGCGGACGTTTTACGGGAAACGCGGCAAAGAAGGGGTTTTGAGGGAAAAAAATCGTTTCACTTTCAGGCGAAAGGGTTTTTTGCAGGGGACTTTTTAACGCCTGCGCTGCCTGGAAGTGCTCCCAGGGGAAAGGTTTTCTGCAGGCGATGGAATGGGTTTAAATTAGTTATGCCGTAGATTTAAATCTATGGGCAAACTGGGCGATTTGAGTAAAAAGAAGGGAAAAGAAAGCAAAAAACCAGTGCTGTTTGCCGCGGCAGTGGGCGTAATCGCTGTTGCCGCTGTTTTCGTGCTCCTTTTCTGGAAAGCGCCCTGGCTGCCGGAGGACATGAACGGAGCGGTTGGGGCAGGAGAGGTTGAAATAAGGGACGCGGAAGCGTTTCCTGGAAAGGTTTCATTGAGCGTTTTTTCCCCTGAGGAAATAGGCGTTGCAATAATACAGTTGCTGGACCCAGAGGGCTACGCTGTCTGCTCAAAAACAACTGCCCTGGAAAAGGGCCTGGCTGACTATGAAATAAAATGCCCCCCAATGGAAAAAGTGAGCGTTTTAATAATGCCCGAGGGCAGAAAATCCGCCAAAAAGGATTTTGAAATGGAAATTCCCACGCTTGAATTCGGAAAGGGAATGCTTTACTCTTACCTTGGAACAGGGGGGGAAAGTATTGACGTTTATGTGACAGAGGAAAGCGATGCCCTCTGGAAGGGAGTGATTGCAACCGTTGTGGGAAACTCTGTTGCGTTCAACGAATTCGAGCTCGACAGGGAAGTTCTTTCCCTGAGGGCAACAGGAGTGCTTAAAAAAGAGGAAGTGGGAAAGAATGCCGCAATGCAGCCCTCACTGCTCAGTTTGGCAACCCCTTTCGGAATCCTTTCATTCCAGCAGCAGTTCGGAATCTCCGTTGCGCAAATAATTGAAAGGAAATCCTTTGAACTGGAATCAGGAGGACAAAAAACAGGGAGGATTGAATTCCTGGGAAAAGGCATTAAAAAGGAATTCAGCGCCTACGGTTTCGGGTATTCCGCAAGAGTGCAGTTGCAGGACGGCAACTTGCAGGACATTTTCCTCGAAATCTGGACCGCCAAGGAAAAACCGTACATGCTCTTGAGCATTGAGGGCAACGGGGAGATTTATTCCCTTGAAAAAGTCGAGGAAAGGGAATTCTCAATGAATGAATACAGGGAATTCCAGTCATACGAGCCGCCCAAAACGCTTATAGAGCTTGCCGGACAGGAAGTGCTTGAAAACGGGCAAGTGGGGATAGCACTCAAAAACAATTACTCAAAGAAACTGGTGCTCAAATACCTCAAGTTCGGGGAACAGACGCTCGAGGCAAACATTGCACTCGAACCGGAGCAGACAACCGTTATTCCCCTGCAGTTGAACACGCAGGCTGAAGTGGGACAGCAGTACCAGTTCGTGGTCGTCACGGGAATTGAAGTGGAGGAACAGGTGCTCGAATTCAACATCGTTCTCGCAGGGGAAGTGAAAGGCAGTGAACCCGCCCAGTGAAAGTAAATGCGAGAAATGCACTAATTTTTTAAGAACAATGCCCGCCCTATTCTTTTATGAAGTCAATCGATTTTTCAAAGCCCGTGACGTTCAAAATAGTCGAAGGAATGCTCCGCAGGGGAACGTTCACCCAGCTTTCTTTGAGCTCCGAGCTCGGTGTTTCATTGGGGCAGGCGAACAAGGTCGCAAAGCACCTGCTCAGGGAAAAAATGATTGAGAAAAAGGACTCCTTTTACAGAATAGGGAACGCGCAAAAAATAGTGGGGTGCATTGCCCAGCACAGGGAAATGAAGAATTTGCTCGTCAAAAAAACAGGTGTTTCCCTTTCAAAGGAGGAAGTGCTGCAAATGCTTAACGGCAAAGGCGTTCTCTGCCTTGATTCGGCTCTGGAGAGGTTTGTTCCAAATGTGGTTTCGCAGAGGGTGTGCGTTTACGCGGGAAAGGACGCCGAGAAGGAAGTGCTGCGGGAACTCAGAAAAGTGAGCGGGGAGAACTGCAGCGTGTATGTTTACAGGGAGGACCTGCCTGCAGAAAGCGTTGAATGCAGCGGATTGAGGGTAACGGAAAAAGTGCGTACAGCAATAGACCTGGGCTGCGACAACATGGACTTTGCCGCGAAGGAACTCTTCAGGGAACTCTGGAAGGAAAAAATAATCTGATTCTCGTGAATGCAGCGAGGTTAAGCGTTGTCGAAGTAGAAATAGTAATAGCGGTGCGTTCTTGTGGGGGTTGTGCCTGTAACAATCCACGAAAGCGTGCCGGTGTTGTCCTGCGAGTCATACGCAAGGGAGTAATTCGAGGCTGAAACAAAGGAGAGTATTGCCCCCTCGTCAAGATTGTTGACCTCGATGAGTCTTATGCTTTCCTCGTCCAGAACGCACGAGGAACAGTTGTGGCTTGAAAACTCGGCGCCGAAATCTATTGTTGCCTCAATGTTCTGGTCTGTTCTTGATGAAAGCCCTGAATCAAAATCGAAAGGAATCCTGTACTCCTCCTCGGTGTAATCCCAGCTCCGCGTGTAAGCGTTTTCCGCCTCGATTGAAATGGTGTTGGGGTTGTGGATTACAACGCTTGAAACCACTGCGCTGTAGTCGCGGGACTGGGCTTCCGGCTGCGCTTGGGAAATGTAGACAGGGTCTTCCAGCTCGACGTAAGTTAAATCGGTCTCGGTTGCGGCTGTTTTAGGATAAGTGGTGAAATCGAAGTAAAGGGCGTATTCTCTGAGGGTGTTCGCTGCCGTTTCGCCCGTGAGCTGCCATTTGAGTACTGCCGGGTTTCCGTAGCCGTAGTCCATTGCGAAGGGAACGGAGGAATCCGTTATCTCGCCATTGGAATATTCAATCATTCTGAAACTGTCCGTGTCAACCGAATAGCCGCCCATCCCCAGGAGAGCCTTAACTCTCGGGAAATTTATGTCCTGCTGCAGCACTGTGCCGGTGCCTGAATGGTCGAGGGAGTTTACGGTAATTGGAATCCTGTAATGCCATGCGGTGTTGCCTGATTCGGTGTACCATTCGTTCTCCGAAATGCTGCCGGTGTTTGCGTCGGTGCGCCAAGTGCGCTGCGCCGGGTTTATCTCCAAATTGTAATCACTGGTTATGTCAATCCAGAATTCCGCTGAACCGGGAAAAAAGTAAAAATAGAATTCCTTGTTCTCGTCGCCTATTTTCACAAGAGACTCTGTGTCGACGAAAACGTTGAGGTCCATTTCATCGTAGCTCATGAGGAGGTCTGTTTCGCTTGAATCCGAAAAATCAACCGAGCCGTGCCTCGGGTTGAGAGTGACCGTGAGGTACTGGTTTGTTATCGTGCGCGTGTCTCCCTCGGATGAAAGGGAGAGGTCGAGTGAGGAGGTGTTGTAGTCGGTTGTGAGCTTTGACGCGGGAAACAGGTATATTTTCTGCTCTTCTCCTATCGTGCCTATCGAGTAGAGCTTGTTGCCGGAAGAGGAAAAATACTGGCTGTACATGTTAATGTAAGCGGAATTGATGTCTATTTCTATGGGGTAATTGTAATTGCAGTCGTACAATTCGGAGTCGCAGTCGGCTTTCAGCACCACTGTCTGCACGTCAATGTCTGTTGTGACTGAATTCATTACCTCGTCTATCTGGCTTTGAATTGGTGTTTCCGAGGGAGCGGGGAGGAAATGGGGCATGCTGTAGAATACGAAAATAATCGTTGCGGTGAACAACACCGCGCTGAAGATAAAATCTGTGGGCTCCATTTACCATTCCCAAATAAATATGCCGCGTTTGGCTTATAAAAATGTTTGTTTTTCCCTGCGTTTCAGGCTTTCACTATCCTCTCGAGTGAAATCGTTTTTTTGAGCTGTTCCGCAGAGGAAACCCTGTTCGAGGGTATGAGAAGTTCCTTCTTCGAGTAGTTTGCCTTGACCGCCTTTATTGAAAGCATTTTCCCCTTCAGGTGCAGCGGGTTGACGGGAATGAACGCAGTGCCCTGGGGTGCGCCTTCTGGCGCGGGTGTTTTCCATATAAAGTTAGAGTGAATGTCCACCACTTTTTTGTTTCCTGTGGTAATGTTGATGAACGCGTCGTCCAGCGGCTTGTCCTCCGCATCCGTTACTGAAATGACGAGGTCGTGCGACATCTTTGCGCTGAAACTCGAGGGGGTTTTTGAAACGCTCAATTCAATCTGCAGATCCAGGAATCCGAGTAGCCTGACGAACATTGGATGGTTTCCTGGCTTGAGTTTGAAGAACGCCTTGTTCTTTTCCGTGCCCGCGGACTTCACTTTTTTTCCGAGGACGAAGAATTCCGGCTTTTTTGCGTCCAGGGGGTTTCCGAGTTCGTCCTGCAATTCTATTACAGTGTTATAGTCTGCTTTTTTGGCGGATTCCTCGGTTTGGATGAATTTTCCAATCAAACGCGGGGCTTTGGGAAGCTTCAGCCTTGAAAGAATTTTCGGCTTTTTTTCTGGTGCAGCTTCTCCCTCTTCCGCGACCTTTCCCCCTTCCTTATCTTCCTTCAAAAGCTGTTCCTCTATGTCCTGTATCATTGACTCGATTCTTCTCTCTTCAACTATTTGCTGCGGGGTCTTTTTGACCTCCTCCTCTTCTTCGGGGGGCTTTTTGGCGCCCACAAGGCTCAGGAGATAGGAATTCAGCGAGGAAACGCCTTCCCTTGCCATGTCAAGGGCGTGCTGCCTTGAGCCGGGCTGCTGCGCAGAGCTGGCAATCCGAAATCTTTCAACCTTTTTGGAAATCTGCCTTTTCATTTTCTCCATCTCCATCGCCCTGCGCTTGTGCGGTGCAACCTTTCCGAAGAACCTTTCCGCAGGAAAGGGAAGTATACTGAAGAATTCATGCGTTTTTGTTCCCGCCTTTCCTTTGCCCATTTTTTCCTTTCCCTTGAGGAACCTCACAGAAGCGACGAGGAGGAGAACGAGCACCAAGTCGGTGAACATTGCGGGAATTATCTCAAGACTGAGGGAGAGGAAAAGGGATATGAGCGAAAGGGAAAACCCGAAATACGCCGAGAAGAAAACAGGGAACTGCGCCGGCGGATAATCGGGACCCATTGTCTCGAGGAGCCTGCGGAAAGCAGTGAAGCCCAGTACGCCTATCGCAAGCGAAAGGAAGTAAAGCATCAACCTGAACTGGGAGGAAAATCCGCCGAAGGAAGCGAGCTCGGTCTTGCACACCGGAATGAATTCAGTGTGCACGGAAAACGCGCCCTTTTTTGCTCTCACGGTGTGAAGACCGCTTTTTACAACTTCGTACTCCACGATTGAGGACGAAGGGAACTCCTTCTCATAACCTATTGCCTCCACACTGAAATCAACGCCCTCAATTGTTCCGAGAGAAGGATGCCACAAAGAAATTTCCACCTTCTCGCCCACTGCTGCAAGACCTTCAACCCTCAGCTGCAGCAGGTTGCTCTGCGCATCGTTTGGATTGGTGCCATCAGCGAGCTCCTGTTCATCTGGAATGCTGTCGTTATCGGAGTCCTGCATCTGCGCATGAGCGCCCAGTAAAAAGAATGCTAAAAAAATCAATGCAAAAAGCCATTTCTTTCCAGCAAGCAGCATGCAGAGCACCAGAAAAATAACTGCTTTCACCTATAAAAACATTCCTGAAAAGGGAAAGGAAACAATTTTAAGTTGCTTGCACTCAATTGATGTGAATGGAGTTCAAGCAGGCACTCATTGTGAGAAAGGACCTCGGCATGGGCAGGGGAAAAATTTCAGCGCAGTGCGCGCATGCGTCGCTCGAGGCATTCCTGAAAGCGGAGAAAACGCATTCCGGCTGGGCTGAAAAATGGCTGCAGGGGGGACAGGCAAAAATAGTGCTCAGGGTTGAAAGTAGGAGAGAACTTTTCGCGCTTTACAATAAAGCAAGGGGGCTGCCCAGAGCGCTTGTAAGGGACGCGGGAAAAACGCAGGTAAGGAAGGGCACTGCAACATGCGTTGCAATAGGTCCTGCCCCGGAAAAAGAAATAGACAGAATTTCAGGCACACTAAGCCTTCTCTGAAGCCCCGGAATGGAAAAAGCAAAAATTTAATAAAAAGGTCAATTTAATACATTTATGATTAAGGAAAAAAAGCGCGCTGTTGCTGCATTCGGCCTGATATTCCTGTTCTTCTTCCTTGCGCTTATTTATTTCCTTTTCACGCCCGGTCTCAGGTTTGCCAAAATGGGCGACAGGCTTTTTATAAAAAACGAGAGCATAAGGAGCATACGCGGGATAAGGATTTACGACGAGCACGGGCAGACAATAGACTGCATTGCCGAACTCGGACAGGAGAACAGCGCGAATTACAGGAAGGAAATATTCCTGCCTGAAAGCGAAACAGTGGAGGTAATAAAGGCAAGCGCGGCTTTTCACCCGGAGATATCCACAAGGGTCGCGAGGTCGGAGGAGGAACTTGGAATAACGCTTGCCTTCAGCGAAAAGAATTCCGCTGTAGTCGGCGGGGAATACCTGTTCAGCGTGGAAGCATGCAATATGGCGGAGGACTTTGCATCGGTGAAACTGGAGGAAGAGCATGACCTGGACTTCTTCCAGGGCGGGGGAAAAAGCGTTTCCTTCCCCCTGAAAAAAGGGGACTGCAGGAAAGCGGAGTTTTCCCTCACGCCTGTAGCGCGCGGCAGAACCGTGCTCGGCATGGTTCTAACAACGCCAAAAGTAATAAAAAGAGAGGAAACAATAATAGAGATAGGATAGCGAGAGGAGCTGATGGGATGCCGGAAAAAAGCCAGGCAAGCATTATTAAAATAATACAGGACATGGTGAGAAGCGGGGAAAGCGAGAAGAAAATAATTGACACTTTGAAAGAGCTCGGCGTGCAACCGGATCAGGCGAAAAAGCTCGTGATGGTCGGGCAAGCCGACACCTTTGCATTGCTCGAGGGCGAAATAGGCAAGCTTTCAAAAATGCAGGTGGACAAGGCAATGCCCGAATTAGAGGCGCGTGTTGAAAAGGAAATAAAAAAAGCCGAAAAAAGACTCGAGGAAACGATTGACGAATACGTCGGGGAGGCGGCAAAATCCCTCAAGAAAAAATTCAGCGACGAAATGAAGCTGGTGAACGAAGTGAACAGCGCAATGAACGAAAAACTGGACAAGGTGAGAGAGGAAAGCGCTAATGTGGGCAAGGAACTCAAGGAAATGCAGCTGCGCAGGCTGGGCACGAAAAACGAGTGGGTTACGCTGCTGCTCGTGCTCGGCGGAGTTGTGTTCCTGGGCGCGGCACTCTATTTCTTTTTTGTTGTGGCGCAGGCAATAACCCTCGACTCCATTATCATTTTCATAATAATGTGCCTCACTGGAATAACGATGCTTTTCAGTTCCACTATCGTCTGACGCTGAGGCGCTTTTGCTCTCCCGTGAGCACGGGCAGGAGAACGCCCCTGTTCTTTGCTTCCTTTTTGCTTATTGAATAATTCTTTTCGCTTTTATGAAAGGCATTCTTGCCCAGGAAAAGCCATCCCTCCCTGGGAATCTTCCATGCGACGAAAAAGTCTATTCCTGCAATCTCTGACCAGCGGGAAAGCTCGTCCATCTGCTGAACCGGCAGGTGCAGGTAATTCCCGCTCCACGCCTTGCACTCAAATGCAAGCTTCCTTTTTTTGCTCAGCGCAAGGCAGTCTGGGCACGGCAGACTCGTGGCACCTGAACCCGCCACGCGCACAACTGCAAAGCCCTTTCTGTAGAGCATTTGGATTAATTCGCGCTCTGCATCCGCGCCTTTTTTGTATCTAGCCAAAATGCCGCCTCCGCTCGCCCTGAAAAGGGGAATTGAAATAAAAAAAGGGCAAAAAGACTAAAAAAAGCGATGTTTTGCCTTGCTCTTGAGGGGAGCAAAGGGTTTTTAAAGACCACTGCGGGGTAAATATATACATAAAAAGGATTAGTTTCCGTTTTAGAATTTCATGCTTAAACTCAGAAAGACAAAAAAAGGAGCAATAATAAGGGCAAAGGTTGCCGCTTGTTCTGATGAATTCGCCGTGGCTGGATTCGACCGATGGAGCAGTGCCTTTAAAATAAAGGTGAAAAGCCCGGCGGAAAAGGGAAAAGCGAACCTTGAAATAGAAAGGAAACTCGGTGAAATAACAGGTTGCAGGGCGGAAATAATAAAAGGAAGGCACTCAAGGGAAAAAACAATAGAACTTCAGGGAAACACGGAAAAAGCGGCTGAAGCCCTGGAAAAAGCCCTTGCGGAAAACTGATTCTTTTAAAAAAACTGGAAAAAGTCAAAAAAAAAGAATGACTTATACATAATATGGCAATATAATTCAGGAAGTGATTTTTAATGGCTAAAACATACATTGACACGGTAAAATACGAAGTGTCAGCTACCTTCAAAATAAGCGGAATAGTGGACAAGCACGACATAGTCGGGGCAATATTCGGGCAGTGCGAAGGCCTGCTCGGCGAGGAACTCGACCTGAGGGAATTGCAGAAAAACGGAAAAATAGGCAGGATCAAAATCCTGCCGACAACGCATGCAGGAGTTACAACCGGAAAAGTGATAATTCCGAGCAGCATGGACATGGCTGAAACAAGCATTCTGGCAGCAGCCCTGGAGACAGTGGACAAGGTGGGACCGTGCAGTGCGAACTTCAGGGTCTCGCTTATACAGGACACACGCAGCCTCAAAAGAGAGGAAATAGTGCACAGGGCAGAGGAGCTTCTCAAAAGACTTATGAACGAGCAAATCCCCGATTCAGGGGAAATCTCCACAAGAGTGCGCAACCTTGTGAGGAAAGGCGAAATAATGGAATTCGGCAGGGAAAAAATTCCAGCCGGGCCTGCAGTAAAAAACTCGGATTCCATTATCGTTGTTGAAGGCAGGGCGGACGTAATAAATCTGCTTAAAAACAACATAAAGAACGTTGTGGGAATGGACGGCTCAAAGATTCCGCAGGCAATAATCGATTTGTGCAGGGAAAAAACAGTAACGGTTTTCATTGACGGAGACAGGGGCGGAAGCCTGAACCTCAGGAAGCTCCAGCAGCTGGCCGAAGTGGACTACATTGCAAGAGCGCCCGAAGGAAAGGAAGTCGAAGAACTTACAAGAAAGGAAATAGTAATGGCTCTTAGGAAGAAAACCTCTGTCGTGCAAGAGGACAAAAAAGAGCCCGCGTCAGGAAAGCAGGCACAGAAACCCCAAGCACAGAGAACTGAAAGAACGCCTGCAAGAGTTCCACAAAAAAACGCGCAGAGAAGCCAGCCGGCAGGCGGCGGCGCGCAGCCCAAACAGGCGCAACAACAATTCGAGAAGGAAAAGGAAAAATTCAAGCCGGTGATGGATTCCCTCAAGGGCACCCTCAAAGCCAAACTGCTCGACGAAAAGGGAAAGGAACTCGCAACAGTAAGTGTTCGCGACCTGCTGAAATCAATAAAGAAAGAGGACAAGGCAAAAACAATAGTGCTGGACGGAATAATTACAAACAGGCTCCTGGAGACAGCCGAAGCGAACGGCATTGAATTTTTGGTCGGAGTGAAAGAGGGAAAAATAAGGAAAAAGTCAAGGAAGACAAAAACCATTATTTTGAGGGAATGATTACTTCCCTTTCCTCTTTCTTTTTTCCTTTATTTCCCTGACCGATTCCTCCACGGGAATTGTCAGCCTGCCGGTATTGTAAACCATTACACCGAAAGCCATCAAAGCAATCCAGAGAAACATTCTCGCTACTGGTCCAATGAGGGCTACCGCAAACTGCTTGTTGGTCAAATGCGTTTGCTCCGCGCGCACATGGAAGGAGAATGCTTCATTCGCGGCTTGCTGGCACTCGCCCAATTCGACAATGGAGCTCGCGCTCTGCATGCAGCCGTTAACATACTTTATGTTCTCCCAGCTGTCGAACATCAGCGCAGCGGACTGGAAAAAAAGGAGAATGCCCGCGAACACTATGAACGCGCCAATTGTTTTGGGCAGGTGCAGGTCTTTTCCACCGACCCTGAACAAAAAAAACCTCTTCATTTTCAATCCTCCAAACCCCAAAGGGGAAAAACACTGTAAAGAATGCAAGGCAAAAAAAATAAAAAGCCCTTTCCGCGGCGGAATGAGCGGAAATCAACCCCTTTTAAATCTTTACGCGAAAAAATCTAATGGGAGGGCCCGTGGTCCAGTGGTTAAGATGCCACCCTTACACGCATTTTTAGCTGGGATAGGTGGAGGTCGAGAGTTCGATTCTCTCCGGGCCCAATTTCAGCCAAAAAATAAAAACATTGCTTTGGAGAAATTATATCCTGGAAGCGACCGTAGTTTAGTGGTAGAATTCCACCTTGCCAAGGTGGTGACTCGGGTTCGAATCCCGGCGGTCGCATTTTCTTTCCCGAAAACTATTTCTTTTTGAGCCATGGCTGTTTGGTTTCCGGCTGCTTAAAAGAAGTCCGCCTGGGGCGCTCTCCCCTGACATTCAATTCGTATATTTTGGCTGAGAAGAAAGACCCTGCAATGGAAACCCATATCTGGACAACGAGCTCTATGAAAAACGAAACAACAATCCACAGAAGGAAAAAAGCAACTGAGCCAGCAGCCAACGCGCCTGTCAGGCATTCAATGCCAGAGCACCCCGTCAGGGAAAATCCGAAAAAGAGATAGGGCGCGAATTCCACGAACAGGAAGATTGCCATGGGAACAACAAGCACGAGAGCGAAAAGAAAAATAAAGGACAGGTTCAGTGAATAGTTTTTCCTCCCCAGCCCCAGCACCCTCTTCACTGATTCGATTATGCCCCTGTCCTCGAACAAGGGCACCTGAAAGGAAAGAACAAAAAACGGGCTTAAAAGGAAGGCAACAATCACGAAAACTATTGCCCCGACAACAAGCCATATCAATGCCGAGCCCAGAGAAGTTATCACTGAAAAGGGGCCGGCGAGGGCTGCGGGAGACTGCAGCAATGGGGCAATGGATAAAAACACAGGCAGCAAAAGAACCAAGCCCAGAATGCCCAGTATTACAAGCACTATTATGGATACTATTAACTGGGTGCCCAGAATCGCCCAAAACCTGGCAAGCGTTCTGTTGAATGCGTTTGAAAGCGCTTTTGTGAGAGAGGAAACCCTTCCGGCCAGAAAATCCCTCGAAAAGTGAATTCCGAGACCCTGAACAAATACCGCCACAGCCAGCAACGCCAATGCTACCACTGCAAACACCAGAAGAAAAACAATTGCTGCAACGGGGTTCAAAGGCGATTGCGATGAAAAAGAAAAAGCAAGCCCGAGAGACATAAAAATCACGCCGAAAATTACAATAGACCCCACAACAAAGCCTACGACCAATTGTATGACCCAGAGAAGGAAGAAATAAATCCACGCCTTCAAATCAAAGCTCTTTTTCAGAATTTCCGCCATCGAATCTACAACCAATCCCATAAAATCACTCCAGAACAATAGAAAAACACATTATAAATTCCTTTCTTTTGCACGTTTCACTTCAGAACTCCCGAAACCGCCCTTTTAACCTGGGAGAACACTTCGTCCTCGGGCAGCTCTGCGTTAATCACTTTAATGTTTTCTCCGGGGAGCTGTTTTTTGAGAGCGAGGTAATTCTGCCTCAGTTCTTCCAGAAAGAATTTTTTCTCGAATTTTTCGTACTTTGCGCGGTTTTTCCCAATCCTTTCAAGCGCGGTTTCCGCGGAAACATCGAGAATCAGCGTGAGGTCAGGAACAAGCATTCTTTCATGGAGGGCAATTATTTTTTCCAAGGGAATGCCCTGGGCCTGCTGGTAGCATATTGTGGAGTGCTTGTATCTATCGCACAAAACGAATGTGTTCAGCTGGAGAGCGGGCTTTATCACTTTTTGCAGGTGTTCCTTGCGGTCCTCCAGATATAGGTTCAGCAACTGCTTTGCCTTGGTCATGGGCTCCTCGTCTTTCTGCAGTAATTTCCTTATCTGCTTTCCGTGGCTGGAATTTGTCGGCTCGCGCGTGAGCAGAATTTTGTCCACGGCATGCGAATTGAAGAGCCATTCCGCTGTTCTCGCTAACATTGTTCCCTTTCCGCTTGCATCCAGTCCCTCGAATACAACGAAACAGCCCTTGTTGTCAGCCAATCAAAAACCCCCTTTTATACGGAGAAAGAAAAAGAATAAAAAGAAAGCCACTGGGAAGGAATAAAAACAACTTGGGGCAAGATTGTTAATATGCCTGTCCCAAAACCACTAAGGAGGTTTGCAAAACAAAACTGGATGTCCCTGCGAAGACGGCTCGGCGTAAGCGGATATTGCAACATCACAACAAACGTAGTGAAATTTATTGAGCAGACCCGGAAACAATTGGACAGGGATACCGGAATAAAAAAGAGCACGGCAAAGAGTACCGCGGTTGCCGCCGAGCGAGCCAAAGAAAAAATGCGGCTGGTTGAAGAATGCTCCAAGAGGCCAGGCACCGCGCTTTCAAGGGAAAAAAGCGGCCTTATTTTAATCAGGCCAAAAAAGAGCGGCTTTCCCAAGACCGAAACAAAACAAGTTATAGCTCACGAACAAGCTCACACAGCCAACTATCTCGCCTGCAGAAAACGTGGAGTGCACCCAGACCCAGCAGTGTCAGAATTCATTGCTTACTGGGGCCAATTGGAATACATGCGACAGCACAACAAGGCTTATTTCGAGGACTTGCTTGAAGACAAGCCCGGGACCGAGAATGAAATTAACCAAACGAGAAACCAAAAGCACAGGCAGGGTTTGTCACTTGCAATAGAACTCTTCCGCCGCCATCCAAAAAAGGCAAGCAGGCTAAAAATTATAAGGTTCGCACTCAATAAGGGTGCCAAAGAACTGCCCTTCGGGCATCTCACGGAACTCATAGAACAAGAAAACAAATAAAAACAAAACCCGGCACTCTTTCAATACAAGCGACCGTAGTGAAGTGGTTATCATTAGAGCCTTCCAAGCTCTCGTCCCGGGTTCGAATCCCGGCGGTCGCACTCAACTGGTTCTGTGCGCGAGGCAAAAAAAATGGGCAAAAAGGAAGAGATAAGGAAGATTGCAACCGAGCGCATTCACCGCTTGTTCGAATTGGCAGAAGAGGAATTCGCCCTGCACCCTGAGAGGAGCAGGCGGTATGTTGAACTCGCCCTAAGGATAGCGAAGAGGAACAACGCAAAAATGCCGGGAGAACTCAAAAAAAAGTACTGCAAGAAATGCGGTGCTTTCCTGCACAGGGGAAAGAACGCGGAACTCAAAGAAAGCGGCGGAATACTCGAAGTGAAATGCGCGGAATGCGGTTTTGTGCGAAAACTGAGCGCTCAGAGGAAGAAAACCTCAGAGAAAAAGTGCGGGAACAAAAGAGAGAATGCCACGCCGAGCAGGAGGAAGGGCGCAAAAGGCGGAAGACCGCGGTAAACCGGCACTTCCGAAATTCCCGCTTTTTTTAATCGCAGTATCTCTTTTTTTGAAAGAACACCCTTGAAACTGGAACCGAGCGCGGAAAGGGCTTTTTTGGAGAGAAAGTCCCTTGCAACAATTTCGTCCTCTTCGAGTTTGGAGAGCGGCACCCTTTTCAGGAAGAAATTCCTCTTTATTCCAGTCTGGAATGCCAGAAAGAGCAAGCCAAGCAAAACAGGCCAGAGGAGGAAGTAGAAGGCGATGTGGGAAATCAATTCCATGTAGACCATAATTGAGAAATAAATTGTCACAAATGCTCCGAGGAGAAGCGCCTTTGCCATATCCTTTGAGTTTTCCCTGAAACGAATTCCCTTGCGGCAGTACTTGGAGAAGTAGAAAACCGAAAGGAAAACAATGCTTGAAATCGCCGCAACGAAAAGAACGTTGAGAAGGAAAATCTCACCTTCGTAAACCGGCAGGAGCAGGGCAATTGCAGTGAACATTTTAACGTCGCCGCCGCCTATTTTTCCCAGGAAATAGAGAATATAGCCTGCGGCAAAAACCACTATGGGAACCAGAAGGAACAGATAATGGAAATTCCCGGCGTAGAGTTCCGCTGCAAGGAGGAACAAGCCGAGGAAAATCATGGGGTAAGTTACTGAATCGCGAATCATGCCTGTTTTAATGTCTGTGTAAGAGGAATAGAGCGCGCCGAAAAGCACTATGACCTCGCGCCAGAAAATCAATTGCAGCATTTTTCACACCCTTACCTGAACCTCAGTTTTTTCGTTTTCCTGCGGGAAAATTTCTTCATCAATTTTTCAACGTCCAGTTTGTCCAAGTCCTTCAAGTCCTTGCCTTTCCCGAGTTTTTTGAATTTTTCAAGGAACTTGCTTGTCTGCCTGTAATGCTTTAAGAGTTCTCGGACTTCCGCCTCTGTTTTTCCAGAACCTCTCGCAATCCTGCGGATGCGGTCCCTGTTTATTATGCTTGGATTGCGAAGCTCCTGTTCGGTCATTGAATCCATTAACACCTTGAAGGAATCCAGTTTTTCCTGGCCGAGTTCAAGCTGTTCTTTTGGCAGCTGGGCTTTCAAGCCCATCATTTCCGCCACTTTTGAAATTGGGCCCATTTTTTTCGCTGCTTCAAGCTGCTTGTAGAATGCTTTGAGAGTGAATTCCCCGCTCAGCAAGTCCTGGGGGGAAAACTCCTCTTCCTCCGTGACCTCTCTGGCGCGCTGCAGCAGACCCTGCAAATCACCATAGCCCATTACAAGGCCCAGGTAACGCTGCGCGTCAAACTCCTGCAGGTCAGGAAGCTTCTCGCCTGTGCCTATGAAGTATACCGGCGAACGGGTTTCGGCGCACGCCGCTAGGGCTCCTCCGCCCTTGGCGGAGCCGTCCACTTTTGAAATAATTATCCCGTTTATTGACGCGGTGGAATGGAACGCCTGTGCCTGCTTTTTTGCCAGTTGACCTATGTCCGCGCTCAAAACGAGCCATGTTTGCTCCGGCTGGAAAACTGACTTAACTTCCTTTATTTCGTCTACAAGTTTTTTGTCAAGGGCTGACCTGCCGGCGGAATCAACTATTGTCAAATCATGCTTTTTCATTTCCTTCAATCCGCGTTCCACGATTTTCGCGGCGTTCTTTTCCTTTTTGTCGCCGTAGTATTCCACTCCCGCCTGCTCCGCCAACTGCTGCAACTGCTCGAAGGAAGCCGGCCTGTGCACATCAGCGCAAATAAGCGCAACGCTCGAACCGCGCTTTTTGTACCACTGGGCGAGTTTTGCCGCTGTAGTCGTGTTATGCACTATTATGCCGTTTGCCACAAAATTGTGATTGTCTTTTACTGTTAGGTCGTAAACCCACTTTTTTGGCTTTATTTTTTTTATTTTTGCAACTTTTGGCCAAAAAACGCCAGAATTTGCCAGTTTTTGTAATTCCTCAAATTCCCTCTCCCCTGTTCCGTTCCCCAAAAGCATTCTTCCGCTGCGGCTCAGAACAAAATGTTCTCCCGGGTTTGGTGAGACCACTTTTCGGATTAACCCCTGCTGTTGTATTCTGAAGAGAATGGCATTCAAGAATTCTATGGAATATTTTGTTTCTCCTCGCAAAAGGACGTAAGTGTTCTTTCCTTCTTTTACCGCTTTCAATATCTTCAGCCAGTTTTTGTTTTCTTTGCTTTTAAGGCTTTGAAGCATTTTTTTCAGTGAGTTTCTTGAAATAATTCCTTTTTTTTCATACATTCCGTAGCTGTTGACCGTTTGCTGGATTTCGCCAATAGTTTGTCCAAAAAGCTCCCTGGCAGTTCTCAGTTTTGTTCCAATTGGCAGCATATCGGTTTTTCCGCTTCCCTGCCTTTCTCCAATACGTGCTACTTCCTCCAATCTTTCTCTTTTCCTTGCCATTATTGAACCAATTCTTTCGGAGAATTTTTCTGCAGAGGTGCTCCTTATCGTCAGACGGTAATAATCTCTGTTTTTGACTTTCTTTCTTGAGTAGGTTGCCGAAATGCCAAACCTTAGCAGCATTTGCTGGAGTTGAAAAGCCAATTCTTCGCTTGCAGTTGTCGCCTCAACGGTTCTTTCCCCCCCATAAACGCTTCCATCGCAGTCAAAATATGCCTGCAAAAAGGATGACAGGTTTTTATTGTTTTGGCACAAAATTAGGTTATTGAGCTTTACTGTGGCGCTTTTTTTGCCAACTGGAAAGCCGAAAACTTTGCTGAAAAAATCCCTTAACAAGACTGAGTTTATTCTCACCCTTCTCAGAGTCTTACTTCTCTTGTCTTTTTCTACTTTTGGACATAACCCAAACAATTCAATCGAAAGGTTTTCTATTTTCTTAACGACCTCTTTGTCTGCACTAAAAAATTCTATACCCGCGGTTGACAAATGGCCATCGCCCACAAAATAACCCAAAAGCAAGTTTAGTTCTTCCGTCAGCGCGGTAGGCAGCCTAACGGGCTTATCGCTTTGAACTGCTTTAGCGTAAACAAATTCTCTTTTCGGGAGTTCCACATCAAACGCTCTGAGATGCTCGCTTCTAACAAACTTTGCATTTTTAAGTTCGTGTGAAAACCCGCAATAGGGAGCCCTGATTCTTTTATTTTTGTGCGCTTCTTTAAGCGTTCCAAATTTCCTCAGTG
>Ga0180431_10001134_pt1 | contig 37267 bp, 30 predicted proteins | sample SS_ome_11_FD_132459 | JGI IMG/M metagenome (GOLD analysis project Ga0180431, IMG submission 132459) | Hypersaline lake sediment archaeal communities from the Salton Sea, California, USA - SS_1_MS_1 metaG | ecosystem: Environmental > Aquatic > Non-marine Saline and Alkaline > Hypersaline >... | reverse complement strand
CCTTTGTCGTTCTTAATTCCTAGTAATGCAATAAGTTTCTTATACCGTTCAAACCAAACATTCCATGTTTGGTTTTTGGGATAACCTCCTCGAAGAGGATATGGTTTAATCCTTTCAAGTTTTGTTATTTTAATTTTAGATTCTGATTCTGGTAAACTGTTGAACTTAAAGGCCATTTTGCGAAAGAGAGGTGAATTCTCCCCTTTTACCATCTTGAGATAAGCGATACGACCTTTAAGAACATTACGTAAATTAACACAGGATTCGTCTATTCCCAGTTTCCGTGCATAAGTTTTATTAGCAGCCTCATCTCCAAAATTCTCCAATGCGTATATACCACTTGAAATCGAAAGTACGAATGGCCGTTTAATATTTGGAAATTCGTTGACTGTAATACCAGTAACTTCCTGCCGAAGGTCTCTATGTATATATTTAACTTTATCGAAATTTATATCAAAACTATTGTTGTGAATAATCGCAGTAAGTTCTTCACCGAGTATTACATCATCTGTGATACTTGCTACTCTTTGGTTAAATTTTGTTTGAAAAGTTGAAAACGTTATATCATCTGCATACCGAGAATACTGACATTTCACTTCTTTAGCAAACTCCATTAATTGTGAATCTAATTTTCTGCATACCAAATTTGAAATAATCGGTGAAGTGGCCCCACCCTGTGGTAACTCGCCGCTATCTAAACAACATATCTGCGCGACGACCTCAGCTGCTTCCTCTCCCATATTGTATGGCCCTCTTTTCAAAGCTCCTTTTACACGCCCAATATGAATTGAGGGGAAAAAATCTTTTAAATCTATATTAAGCAAGTAGTGCCTTCGGCAATGGTTTTGGGCATTTGATACGATACTTTTTTTGCGAACAAACCCATGGACGCATTTTTTAGGATTGTATATTAGACTTAAAGCATGATGAAGTTTAGATTGTAGAATCGCTATGTTTTTTGGTGGCTTATTTATTATCCGTATCTTTTTAGACTTCTTCTGTATCCCAAAGGTAGAATAGTTTTTTCTTTCTTTTATACCGTACAGTATCGTGCATAAAAATTTATTTTCTATTTCTAATAAATTTGCTACGTCTGTACGGTTAGTTAATCGAGTGATTTTTTGTCCAATTTCTGCATCTGATGCTTTAAGTTGGGTTTCCATTTTTCATCATTTTATTAAACATTAACCCGACCTATGGTCCACCTACTGCGAGCTCAGGTCATGGCTATCTCAATAATTTAACTAACTGAGCTTGGAAGATAATAGTAAAGCTTATAGTGAAACATTAGTTCCACACTGTCGCATATTGTCGACCGTGAAAGGCCATAGGCCGGGTATTATTATAATTATTCTATAAGACCGACTTATTGAATTATCACCAATAAACTCAAATAGTCAACAATCGCTTTATTTACTCAATTCTCTTTTCCTATTCGATAAGAGTTTATCCTGGCTTTTCGAAGATCCCACTATTTCTAATAAAACTCCGCCACGTTGTCTCCCTTAAGTTCGCCCATTCATCCTACCACCCAACCAAACATTACGCAATAACATTTTCCCCCCTCTTTTTAAGAATTGATCGGGGTCTCAAACCCCTTTTGCGCGGAGTTTCGGGTTAGTACAAGGCGTTTGCCTGCTGCCGCCCGGAGGCGTACTGTAGTACATCGAGTACGTGCGGACAAATTTGACAACTAAGTAATCACCCGAAACAACCGCAAAGAACGCTTTTTTTGCAAAATTTGCCAATTTCTTGCATTTTTTTACTCTTTTTTGCACTATTTTTCACTTTTTGACGCTTTTTTTCTTACCCATTCTACCTATTCGCCCCAATTGAAACTTGCATCGCGATGCAATTTCAACCCAATAATTATTTATTTCCCCGCGTCACAGCTTCTATCACCTTGACTTGCCGCTCAAACCGCGATAAATTCTGCTGCGAACACCTAAAATAAGCCGAAAATAAATTGTTAAACTGCCTTTTTACACCTTGGCCGGCCGCGAATTAACCGGTACATAACTCTAAGAAAATAAAATGGTTACGAAAAGCCAAACCAATCCTGTTGCCGATTATATACCGGCCGTTGTTGTTGTCTTGATGGCAATCGGAACCGTCTTTGTCTTCTCCGCCGATGTTAACCTGAGCCAACAGCACAGCTTACGAACATTTTATGATTTTACCGGACTGCGCCAAATCCTCTTTTTTCCCCTTGCCTGTATTATTATGTACTCTGTTTCATCCATCAATTATCGCAAATTCAGCTTCGCAAACAGATGGTATAAATCCCCAACCCTCTTCCTATTAGTCCTTAGTATAGCATTACTTATAATCGTTTTATTTCCGCAACTCGGCACCGAGGTAAACCGTGCCCGACGTTGGCTGAGAATACCGGCCGGCCCGGTTACAATTAGCTTTCAGCCTTCTGAACTGGCTAAATGGGCAATCGTTCTCTTTCTCGCCGCCTTTTGTGACAAGTTCAATGACAGCTTAAACTTATACCGCAAAAGATTCATCCCCATCTGTTTGACTATCGGCGTTGTTGCCGGCTTAATAATCATCGAAGACTTTGGCACAGCAGCATTTATAACGCTTTTGGCTTTTCTTATTTTAATAATCGCCGGCGTAAAATTCTTGCACATCTTAACCCTCCTTCCATTTGGCGCAGTTGCTTTTTGCGCAGCTTTATTTAGCTCCCCTACCCGAGTTCGGCGGATTGCAGCTTTTTTAAATCCCGAAAAATGGGCCGTTTCTACCGCTTATCAGGCAAATCAGTCTTTAATCGCACTCGGTTCAGGCGGACTGTGGGGCAAGGGTTTAGGAAGGGGAATTTGCAAATATGGGCACCTGCCGGAAGATACAACAGATTTTATTTTCGCCATCATCGGCGAAGAACTCGGTTTTGTCGGCACCGCTGTGGTAATCGGGCTGTTCATCGCTTTTGTATGGCTGGGGGTTCTTGTTGTTCTTCGCTGCAAAGACAGGTTTGGGAAACTTCTTGCGTGCGGTATTGTTCTGGCAATCGCAATCCAGGCTGCTCTTAATATAGGCGTAGTAACAGTCGTGCTGCCAACAAAAGGGATACCGCTTCCGTTCGTAAGTGCCGGCGGAACAAGTATGCTGCTATCGGCGGCCGCGGTGGGCGTGCTGATGAATATCGCCAAACAATTGCCAAAACCAACGGTGGGAGAAAAGAAACGATGAACGGCAGAATCTTTTTCTTTGCAGGCGGAGGGACCGGCGGACATATTTATCCCGCTCTCGCCGTTGCAGAACAAATAACCAGACTCGAACTGGAAGCAAAAATACATTTTTTTGTAAGCAGCCGTGAAATCGATTCTAAAATCCTTTCACAAACCGATTTTAAGTACACACAGCTTCCGGCTAAAGGCTTTTCAGCCCGGCCGGCCAAACTAATCGAATTTGTCCGTGCGTTTTTGAAAAGCAGCCGAATCGCCGAAGAAATAATTTCAAAAAGCGAAAATCCGACAGTCATCGGTATCGGCGGATTTGTCTCAGCATCGGTTTGCAGGGCGGCACATAAACTCGGAATTGATGTTAAACTTTTGAATGTTGATATTGTGCCGGGACGGGCAAACAAAATAACATCGCGATGGGCGGATGAGATTTTTGTGCAGTTCGAAGAAACAGCCAAATATTTTACCAGGCGAAAGGCCGAAGTTCATACCGTCGGATGTCCGCTGCGAAGCGGGTTTAAAAATCCCCAGCCTGCGAAGGCGATGGAGCGGATAGGTCTTGATAAAAATAAAAAGACGCTGCTTATAACCGGTGCATCAAGCGGCTCACAAAATATTAACGATGCGGTATGTTCGCTGCTGGATAAATTGAGCGCTTTTGCCGATACCTGGCAAATAGTTCATCTGGCGGGCAAGGGCAATTTTGAAAAAGTGAATGAAAAATACGCTGGTGCGAAAATAAGCTATAAGATTTTGGATTACTGTGATGAAATGGCGGACCTTTTGGCTGCTTCGGATTTGGTGATTGGCAGAAGCGGGGCGGTGAGCGTTGCTGAGTACGCTGCGGCGGGTGTGGCGAGTATTTGTATGCCTTATCCGTATCATAAGGACATGCACCAGTACTTAAATGCGGGCAAACTGGTTGCGGCCGGAGCTGCGATAATCGTGGATGATTTGCCGGATGAAAAAGAGCGAACGGAATGGCTGGCCGAAGAACTGGAAGGGCTGATGAAAGATGATGTCAGGCTGGAGCAGATGGGGAAGAATTGCGAGGCGGCCTCAAAGAAAGATGCAGCTTTTATAATTGCTGAAAAGCTGTTAACAACACAAATAAAATAATAAAAATCAAAATCAATTCGGGTTTGAAATTGGGTTTGAATGGGGTTAATGGGTAAAATGGGAAAGATAAAAATAACGAAAAATTGGGTTTGATTGGGGTAAATAGGCAGTATGGGTAAGGAAAAAGACGTGAAAAATTGGGTTTGATTGGGTTTGAATTGGGTTTGTTTTTCTTCGACACCAGCGTTTTTGGCGCAGAATCGAGGGAAATTGGGTTTGTTTTGCATAATAGAGTGAATTTGTAGAGCGTTCTCGACAGATGTAAAGGGGAAATTCGGGGCCCGCTTTTGGTTGCCAGTTGTCAGTTGATAGAAATTCATAGTTCGCAGCTTCCTTTAACTTTGAACTTATTTTGGCGTGTATCTGCTGATACGAAAACGTGCGGTTCTCCGCTATATCTATCGCCTGCCGGCCCCCGACAGGGAATCGAGGAAGCTACCATCGAGGGTAAACTCCCTGAGTTAGGTTTCTACCTAACATGGGGGGTATTATAACATATTATCGAACAAAAGTCAAAGAAAAAGTGCTTTATAAGCACATAAATAGAGCTGCCGGAGGGCGGAATGAGGGGCGTGCAGTGTTACGCAGGAGTTTTGGTTAATTTTTGGTAAATTCAAGGCAGCAGCCGTCAAAGAGCGCAAAATCTATAAAGTCAACTGTCCCATCCTGGTTTATATCGGAGCCTTCACACCAATGAGGTTTTTTGCAATCTGTACTTAGCCAGTAATATGTCAAAATAGCAAGATACTCAAGATTGTTGGTTTTTATTTTGATAGTATCTGTTCCGTAAAAGTATCGGCCGGTAGTGAGTTGGCCCATAACGACAACATTTCCCTGGGCTGAGCCGTTACTGCAGAAATCGGCACGGTCAAAAGCCGCCAGAATCTCAACCAGGCCATCTTCATTGATAAAAACATCCATCCAGCTTTATGTTCGACCGCAGCGTACCTGGTGCGATACAGGACGATTACAGAGACCAGTTAGAGGACGAGGACGGCTCTGCCTCGACAATGGATAAGTACAATTACCGTAAATCAACCTGCTACTGGAAAGAGTGGAAGAAAGGGCTGTATATCCAGAGGTTAGACGACCCGTTGTCTTTTGTTGCTGCCACCACACCGTCTGATATGAAGGCTGCAAGGTGGCAAAAGACGGCCCGGCGGCGATGGCACGTTACATAGCAAAGGTACATACCGATAATACCCATTTTCTGTATGCAAGGGAACGAAGGTCGCCGGCAGAGCAGACCAAAGTAGGCCGGTTGATGTGGAATTTGTTTTTGTTCAGAAGGGCGGCTCTTGAAAAAGCGGCATTACAGCTCCGCAAGGCCTTTGAACGAGGGACGGGGTTTGGTGCAAAGAGAAGGGCGGCTTGGGTATTCGCTACACTGATAACATCGAGCGCATTAGTAGGTCTTTTGTGGCGAAAAATCACCGGACAAACCTATGATTCGTATAGCTTTATAAACTTTTTGGAAATCAACACCGGTGGTCTGGAACTGGCGGCGGTCAAGAACCTTGAAGAAGTTATCAATAATATGCTCAGGGCGGCATCAGGCGATGAGGGTGCAATCGGCAAGCTCACAACATCCATACCAAAATCTGCTGATTATATGATACCTTTTTACGATTTAGGGACGAGGTTTGTTGAGGCCACCTTAGACGCTAAGAACCTTGACCGCAAGGCGTTACGTAAAATACGTATGATGATAGATAAGGAATACAAAATCCGAGAAGGTGCTTATCACGTTGACAGGTCTTTGATTGAGAAATTACAGTACACTTTCGGCGGGGCCGGAATTGACAAACAAATTGGTGAACGCAAAAAAACAGAGACAGAAACTTTGATACTCAAATAGAGGGAAAACTTATGGCAAAGAAAAACGGAAAGTTGATAATTTATACGGTAGTAGCGGCAATATCCATACTTGGTGCTTATACCGCTATTGTCTTGGCTTGGGGCGACCAGAGAACGCAGGATGCGCTGCTCGAAGTCCAAATTACAACTGAAAGTGCGGCAAGGGAAAAACTCGAAACTGACGGATGCAAGCCAGCGAAGGAGCATAAAACCCAAATCGCTGTTATCGAGAGCCGACTTGATACTATTGTTGAGCAGAACTCTTTAATTCTTAAAGAGATAAAAGAGATACGGAAAAAATGACCGAGACTGAATATGTTCTAAATGAGCAGTTGAGGGTCACGACATTGCTACAGGGCGAAAAAAAGAAAGCGAAGAGGGAAAAACTCCTCGATGAACTTGTCCGGCTCATCAACGAGCAAAAGCGGCTTTTGGGGATATGCGATGATAATGAGGGTGGTCAATAACGAGGTATGCCCCATTTTTTGTATTGCGAATCCCAATACTGCTGCCTTGCCCGTTCTTCCTGCCAGTAGTTTGACTGAGGTCGTGGCGGAGTAACATAAACCCCTGGGCGGCTGTAATACATTCTATCAAGTTGTCGTTCTTGGTGTTCGGCTACATCCCGGAAGGCACTTGACCATATTTGGCGTTGTTCAGGTGTAAGTTCTCCGCACCCCACAGCAAACAGTAAGACAACTAAAATCATTTTCCACATTTTTTCTCCTTTTATTCTTGACATTGTGACATTTGCCCTTATATTATAATTCCAAGTCGGACAACGACAAAACGAAACCAATTCGGCGGAAACCGTTGTCCGACATAAACCCTTGTCGGGAAGGAGTTTAGCAATGCGTAGGGACGATGTTTTTTTTAAAGAACTTACCTTTTTGGAGATTTTTTCTCTTTTGCTTGCTTTAAGAGAGCAAGAAATTTCTCTTTTGCAGGCCCAAGCTCGTCAAGATGTTTCCGAATCTCAGTCTCAACCAAGCCACGTACAAGCATAGCATAAACATCTTCGATTTTGTTATTCATAAGCTGAACTTGTAATTTTGGCTCAAGAGCCATAAAGGCTCTTATTGCGCCCTCGACAGCCCTGTACTTTGTGTACGCTCTTTCATCAACTTGAAGTGAAAACTTTTCTGACAATTCCGTGTCCACATCAACAGTAAATGGTTTTTTATACATCGCCATAAAAAAATTCCTACTTTTTAAGTTCAATAACTATCAAGACTTATAACAAATACAATCATTGATAGCAAAAATTTTCAAGAAATCTCAAATAATTTCATCTCGTCAAAAGCCCAACAGAGGCGAATAAAGCCGCTTTTGCCTCCACTATTATATTATCGGTATAATTATAACACAAATACCCGGATTTGCAAAAACTTTTTTAATTTATTATTTAGTCGAGATTGCCACGGCCTTTCAGGCCTCAAAATGACAAGATTGTGGATTCGGTGCCCGGTTTGGTCAGAGATTTGGTCGCGACAAGCGGGACTTACGCACGAACAAAAAGAGGGTGGAAAATGTTTTCCTTTGTCTTATTTTGCAGTTATAATGGCGGGGTGAAAAAATGTTTCTGAAAGCGTTTAAGTGGGAAATGTCAGATTACAAAAGAAAAGGAGATAGAGGAGATAGAGATGAAGTATAATAGACGACAGTTTTTGAAAAAGACAGGCGTTTTTGCCATTGCCGGCGGCGTGATGCCAGCAGCCAAAGTCTGGGGTGCCAAATCCCGTTCGGTATCAAGGCCTAACATAATCTATCTGATGTCCGACGACCAGCGATGGGATACAATGGGCTGCTACGGCCATCCGGAGTTCAAAACGAAGAATCTCGATGCCCTCGCCGCTGACGGAGTTCTGTTCGAGAATTGTTACTATGCCGTGTCTATATGTATGCCTAGCCGGGCCACAATACTGACCGGCAAGTATATGTCCACGCACCGTTGTGGTTTCGATAGGCCAACAAATTACACAATCAGCAGAGCTGAGTTTTCACTCACATACCCTGCTATCCTGAAGAAAGCAGGCTATCGCACAGGCTTTATCGGCAAGGTTGGGTTCTCTGTAACCGAAAAGAAGACTCTCAGGAAGAGACGAGGGGAAAAATCAGTTAAGCTGGCATCCGAATATTTCGACTACTGGCAGGGTTGGCCAGACCAGGCACCGAAGGGTGGGTACTGGCCTCCAAATTATGGCTTGAAAAGCTCATATCAGAAGAATTCGCGTCCGCACCTTACGGATATTGTTGGTGATTTAATATGCGATTTTATCGATACCAACAACGCAGACAAGCCATTCTGCTTATCGGTCAGCTTCCACGCCCCAAAGGGAGCTCTTAAGCCGGCCGATGCCAAACCAGAATACAACAAAATTTTTGATGGCGTAACTTTCCAAAAGCCTGAAAACTATGTGCCGGGATTGAATGAAAAGCTTCCGGACGTTATAAAGCGTAACTGGCGAGGACTGTTTCCATATCACAAACGATACACATGGACGCCGGAACTTTACCAGAAGTTCGTTCGGCGACAGGCGGCTCTTACTTATGGCATAGACGTCCAGGTGGGCAAACTTATAGCTAAGCTGCGTGATAAAGGTCTGCTCGACAACACTGTGATCATCTTTACCAGCGATAACGGTTTTTTCAACGGCTCTCACGGTTTGGATGGAAAGGCCCTGCTTTACGAAGAATCAATGCGAGCGCCCCTGATAGTCTGGGATCCTCGTCTCGATGGCAGCAAGCGTGGTCAGCGCTTACCACAACTTGTTTCGACCGTTGACTATGCACCAACAATAATTGACCTGGCAGGGGCCAATATACCCGATGCTATGCAGGGTATGAGTCTAAAGCCATTGATCCAGGGGCAAAAGCATCCCAAATGGAGAGATGTGGTATTTATGGAGAACAATTTCACACAAAACAAAATTGTCCCCATCGAGGAGGCTAAGAACGACCCGGAGGCATTAGCAAAAACAAATACCGACAGTCTGCGTTGTCACGGCATTAGAACCGAGCAGTACAAGTACATCAGATTCTTCGAGTTGGACCCTGTTTTTGAAGAGCTTTACGACCTGAAAAGTGATCCACTTGAACAGAAAAATCTCGCAACAGATCCGAAGCATACTAAGTTACTCCAGGAACTGCGAAAAAAATGTTCCGACCTAAAACGCTATGCTTCGGGCAAAAAATAGCCCGAATCGTCCTGTCTTTTGTAGTTATTTTTTGCAGGACATTTTTTTTCGACTCTGGTGCAAGATGCATTCTGAAGTTATTGCTCTTCCATCTTAAGTCCCCTTGCCTCGGCGTTTCAGCCATTGCACAGGATAATCCAACAAAAGCAATTGCCCCTATGATTAAATAATTTTTGAGCAATTAAATACAATATCCTATATGGGAAATCCGAAATGTGAATGGTGAGTTGCTGCCGGGGGCCGGAATGAGGGACATACAGTATTACGCAGGAGTGAAACTCAGAAGTAAATAAAAACAGTACCGAACCGCAGGTGAGCACGAGTAAAAAGAGGGCGGAGGATATTGGCAACTCTGAAATTTTTGTGATTTTGTGAGATATTTGGGGTTTTGGTTGTAGTCGGGTTGTAGGGATTTTCTCACTTATTACAGTCACGTAGAGAAAATCTTTCCACCACACGGCTTTTAAGTCAAGAGCTGCAGGTCTTCGGCAAAAAAAACACTAATAATTCTTTAATTTTGCTTACTTACCAGAGCAGGTTTTTTCGGCCTTAGTTTTTGAGCAGGTTTCCTCCTTTTTTTCTTCCGATACCTTAGGACATTTGGGAGGGCAAGCTTTGAGCTCTTTATTTTTTGGGCAGGTTCCAGTTTTTTTCCTGGCAGCACAACATGACTTAATACAGCCTGGAGGGCAATTTTTTGACTTTGTGATTTTTTCACAGCCTTCATTATTGTACATCTTCTTTTTTAGCAGTTTAGCTTTCTCATGAGACTGTTTATGAGTCACCTCGACCAATTCATCTATAGCTTTTACGGTTTCTGTCGCATTTTCCTTAGCAGCGAGAACACGTATTTTTTTCAGTCGGAAAATCATGTCTTTGTGGTATATCGTGAATTTATCAAAGCCGACCTTGTGGTCCTTTTGGGCCCATTGAGAGTGTGTCTTGGCCCCTTCAACATCTTTGCATTTTAATTGTTCCTCAACCTTACTATGAGAACACCCCTTTGGTTTACAGCCCTTCTTTTCCACAGTTGCTTGGGCGGTAGAAACCAGTACGAATGTAAGAATAGTGAAAAGTAATAGTCGTTTCATTGTCTTTCCCTTAACTTAAATTTCCCATTTATGCCTGCTTAGCTGCACCACTAAACCCTATTTCCAATAGAATATCAAATCTGTCTTAATAAATCGAGCTTTTTAACTGTTTCATTATTCTTGCTGTTCTTCTGCGGTTGCCTGGAGGTAAAGATGTTATTTTTTCTCAGCCAGGAGTTTTGTGAGTTTCGGTTCTATCGCCAGTGCCCATATTTTATACCCTTTTGTTGTGAGGTGCAGGAAATCAGGCATGATTTCTTTTGAAATAGATTTGTCCGGCTCGAGGAATTTATCACCGATGTCTAGGTAATGTATCATCTTGCCATCAGCAATTTTTGAGACAGTTTTGTTAGCGAGCGCGAGCTGGTCCCTCATTTCGCAGGGCCTTGGTGAGCGTGGGAAGATTGCCAGCAAAAGAATCTTCGTCTCGGGAAGTTTTTTTCTCAACTTGGCGCAGACGGCGATAATACCATCAGAGACTTCCTGCGTGGTGTTGCGTGGTGGATGATTATTGGTGCCTATCAGGAGTACGGCGACTTTGGGTGATATCCCGTCAACTTCACCGTTATCGAGGCGCCACAATACATGCTGGGTTCTGTCACCTCTAAAACCCATATTGACAGCGTTTCTGCCGCCGTAAAATTCCTGCCAAACTTCACTGCCATTATCTTCCCAGTGATGAGTGATTGAATCTCCGATGAAAATCAGGTCAACATTGCCTTGTTTAACTCGATTTATTACTTCCTGGTGCCTCGGCATCCACCATTTCGAGCTTCTTGATACTGGTATTAGCGCAGAGTGAGTTTTTTGCTCAACGGCTTTGAACGCCGTTTGCTGTTGTGTGGCACAGCCGCCAAAGAATATTGACAGAACAAACAATCCAAGAGATAAAGCAAACCGTTTTCTTTTCATCATGTGTTTTTCCTTAACTTAAATTTCCCATTTACGCTTGCTCAGCTACACCACTAAGCCCTGTTTCCGATAGAATATCAAACCTGATTTGAAAAATCAAGATTTATGTCGCCATCCCCGAAAGCCTAATTGGTGCGGGGCAAGCGGCCGGGGTTGGTTAGAAAGTCAGGTACCGGGCGGCTTTAAGTAGTCTTTTGGAGGTTGGTGCAATGTCTTCGATGCGGGACAATTTGGCCTGTCTTCTTCGGTGAAGGATTGTTTTAACCGTTACGGGGCCGAGGCCGGGCACTCGCAAAAGAGCGAACTTCGAGGCGGCATTGACATTTACGGGGAAGTTTTCGGGATGGTTGGAAGCCCAGATTTGTTTTGGGTCGTCTGATAAGGAAAGATTGCCGTTAGTGTCAAAAGTGATGTCGGATTGTTTGAAGCCGTACCTGCGAAGGAGAAAATCGACCTGGTAAAGGCGATGCTCTCTTATGAAGATGTCGGGTGGGTTTTTGGGAGTTTCTTTTTCGCTGGTGATAGAGTCGTCGCCGGCACCTTTCTGGTAGGCGCTGAAATAGACCCTGTTTAAGTTGAGGCGGTCATAGAGAGCGGCCAAATACTTTACAATTTCGGTATCGGATTCGCCGGCTGCGCCGACGATGAACTGGGTAGTCTGTTTTGTACGTGCGTATTTCGAGCCGGTCGAGGTGAGGGAGCTGATTAGCCTGATTGGCTCGATGATGTCGCGGATGTAGTCTTTTTTGCTGGAAAGTTTTGCCAGATGGTCGCCGCCGGGTGTTTCGATATTGAGGGATACTGCGCTGGCGAGTGAAAGGGACTCTTCGATGGCGGCATCGCTTGCGCCGGGGATGATTTTTAGATGGATATAGCCGCGATATGAGTATTTATTTCGTAAAATTTCGGCGGTTGCGTTTAGTCTGTCCATAGTGTTATCGGGCGAGGCGAGGATGGCGGAGCTTAAGAACAGGCCAAAGACTTTTCCGCGGCTGAGATATTCCCAAAATACCTCAGCAGTTTCCTCGGGGGTCAAGGTGCATCTCGGGATGTCGGTCTGCTCTCTGAGTGGGCAGTATTTGCAGTCGTTTGTGCAGACGTTGGAGAGGAGTGTTTTGAGGAGGACGCTTTTGCCGCCGTTCGGGAGCGTTACCGGATAGAGCCATTTTCCATCGCCGGTTCTTGTTCGGTGCTGGTCTTTTGAGGTGCCGCAGGCACAGGCGAGGTCGTACTGAGCGTCGGCGCTGAGGATTTGGAGCTTTTTTTGTGTATCCGGTTTGACGACTGCGGCGAACATATTTAGGCCCTTCGAACTGAACTGACGGGGTCGGATTATACAGGGCCGGTGAGTTTCGGGCAAGAGGATTTTATGGGATTTAGAGCAAAAGTAAAATATCGCTTTTCTTGACTTTCGGCTGGGTTGAGGTTATCCTAATGACGGTGCAACAGGCAGCAGAAGAAGCGATAAAACGAGAGACGAAATGATGAAAGAAGCCAAAAAAACCAAGGAACGTTTCGAGGATATGCGGATTCTTGATGAACTTAAGAATTCGTATCTTAACTATGCGATGAGCGTGATAGTATCGCGTGCGCTGCCGGACGTTCGCGACGGTTTGAAGCCGTCGCAAAGGCGGATACTGGTGGCGATGAACGATTTGAATCTTGGGCCTCGCAGCAAGCACCGCAAGTGCGCAAAGATTGTCGGGGATACCGGCGGCAATTACCATCCGCACGGCGACCAGGCGACGTACGGGACATTGGTTCGGATGGGTCAGGAATGGAATATGCGTTACCGGCTCGTTGACCCGCAGGGTAATTTCGGGAGTATCGATTCGGACCCGCCTGCAGCGATGAGGTATACCGAGGCGCGGATGACAGCTTCGGCTATGGAGATGCTTGAAGATATTAAGAGTGATACGGTGGATTTTGTGCCGAACTATGACGAGACGCGTCAAGAGCCGACTGTCCTTCCGAGTAAGTTTCCGAACCTTCTGGTCAACGGCTCAACGGGCATTGCGGTGGGGATGGCGACGAATATTGCGCCGCATAATGTAGGCGAGATTTGTGATGCGCTTCTTTTGGTTATTGAGGATGCGGGCTGCGGCTTCAAGGACATTATCAAACGTCTTCCCGGGCCTGATTTTCCAACGGGCGGTATTATATGCGGCAAGAAGGGGATTGTGGACGCCTATACAACGGGCAGGGGACATTTGACAATCCGCGGCAAAGCAGAGATTGAGACAATAAAAGGCGGCAGGGAAAGAATCGTAATAACGGAAATACCGTATATGGTCGTCAAGACGACGATTGTATCGAAGATTGCGGGTTGCGTTCGTAATAATCTGATTGGTGAGATTTCGGACATCAGGGACGAGTCGGACCGGCGCGGGCTGCGGATTGTGGTGGATGTGAAAAAGGAGGCCGACGCCAACGTCGCATTGAATAAGCTTTACCGTTATACGCTTTTGCAGACGACGTTTGCTATTGCGAATATTGCACTGGTGAATAATCGGCCTGAAACGCTGAACATTAAAGAGATGCTGGAATGTTTTATTGAGCATCGCAAGGTGGTTATTCGCAGACGAAGTAAGTTTCTTTTAAGGAGATGCAGAAACCGGGCTCATATTCTCGAAGGTCTTATTTTGGCGGTAAGTGACATCGATGAAATAATCGAGTTGATAAAGCAATCGCCCGATGCGCCGACGGCGAAGCTGGAGTTGATGAAAAAGCCGCTGCGATTAGCTGAATCGGCAACGTTAAAAGAACTGTTGCCGAAGGCATTTATAGAAGAAAGAAGTAAATCCGACCAGTTTCTAACCGGGCCACAGGCCGATGCGATTTTGACGATGCAGCTGCAAAGACTGACGGGGCTTGAGGTAAAGAAGCTGGCCAAGGAATACGCCGGGCTTATCGAACAGATAGAAGGGTATGAGGTGATATTAGCTAACGAGCAGATTCTGCTGGATATTATACGTGAGGACATCTACGAGATAAAAGAGAAATACGGTGACAAGAGACGGACACAAATCAGCGCCAGGGTCGAGCATCTTGAGATTAAAGATTTGATTACCGAGGAGGAAGTAATCGTTACGGTAAGCCACAGCGGGTACATTAAGCGGATGCCGATTGATACGTATCGCAAGCAGGGGCGCGGGGGCAGAGGCGTTATCGGTTCGGACACGAAAGAGGGTGACTTTATCGAACATCTGTTCGTGGCCTCGACGCACGATTATCTGCTTATTTTTACCAATCGCGGGAAATGCTACTGGCTGAAGGTTTATGACGTTCCGAAGATGTCAAGGCAGAGCAAAGGCAGAAATATTGTGAACCTTTTGAAGCTCGGCAATCAGACGATAGAGTCCATAATCAATGTGCGTGATTTTGACGGTGGCGAAGAGGGGCAGCAGCGACAGCTTGTTATGGCCACTAAAAACGGTCTGGTGAAGAAGACCAGACTCAGCTCTTACAGCAATCCGAGGACAACGGGCGTTATCGCAATCAAACTTGACCCCAATGACGATGTTATTGGTGTTGCATTGACGAGCGGCAACGACCATATTGTGTTAGGGACGCGGAACGGGATGGCGATACGTTTTGAAGAAAAGCAGGCGCGTTCGATGGGGCGGACCGCGCGCGGAGTTAAAGGGATAAAACTCCGCAGCAAGGACAAGGTTGTGGATATGGTTATAGCCGTAGAGGGGGCGAGTCTGCTTACGGTGTGCGAGAACGGCTACGGCAAACGGACGAATCTTGGCGATTACCGTGCGCAGTCGCGAGGGGGGATTGGGCTGATAAATATCAAGACAACCACCCGTAACGGCAAAGTGGTGGCGCTGAAGGCGGTGCGGGACGACGATGAATTGATGATGATAACGGCCAAGGGGATAATTATCCGTACGGGTCTCGAGCAGGTCCGCTCGATAGGCAGGAATACACAGGGGGTCCGGCTGATTAAGCTCAAAGCGGGGGACAAACTTGTTGCCGTCGAGAAAATAGCTCTCGTCGAGAAAATAGCCATTGAGGAAGTTGGTGATTCAGAAGAACAAGCTGACAATGACAAGAAGGTTGAGCCAGGGTCTAAAAAAGCCAGGGGCAAAAAAAATCCAAAGTCAAAATCCTAAAGTGCAGAGTTAAGAAATCGAAACGCAAATAAATTACAGGAGAAAGTTATGAAACCAAAGACTTTTGTTGTAATGGTTATTGTACTTTCAGTTTGTCTTGTCTCAGTTTTATCGTATGGGCAACGACAAGATGCCATTAAAGAGGCCCCTAAACGGACTTCCAAACAAGCCCCTAAACGGGTTCCTAAGCAGGTGCTCAAAGCAAAGGCCAAACCTGCCGGACTGCCTGAGCAACCCAAATGCGACAAGCCAGCACTGCCTGATATAACAATCGAGGGATTTAAGTTTTCCGGTCCGGCGGGCCCATGGCAGCCGGGCAAGCAATACGGTATTGGCGTGGTGCTGAAGAACATAGGCCAGTGTGAGTCCGGCGTTTTTCTCGCCAAACTTCAGGTAAGAGTTCAGGTTCCTTCGGAGAACAAAAACCAATTACTCGCAGCGGGCACTAAAAGAGTTAGTTCGATACAGCCTCGAAAGACAGGCGTCTCGCCGGGAACGTCTGAAATCTGGTTTAACTATACCACGGGCAATTACGCCTGGGCGCAATATACCTTTACAGCCACAACCGACTATACCAATCACATCGAAGAGTTCGATGAAGCCAACAATAGTAAAACGAGCATAGACCAAGTCGCAGATACCTACAGAAGATAAAAAGGTTCCGGTTTCGTCAAAGGCTGGCTGCGGTGCCTGGGCTTGTCTATATTTAACGTGCGGTCTGAGAAATTACAGGCGCAAGGTAAGTATATATGTCAGTGCAGATAATCTTTTTTTTTCTGTAAGAGCCAGAGTTAAGAAACTCCAAAGTCAAAATAGTAACTCCGTATCAGTGATAGTAAAATAACAATGGTTAAACAAAAAGAAAAGGCCGGGAAAAAAGAGCTGATTTATGTAATCGCAGGTAAAGAAGCGTCCCTAGTCGGAATGGAGTGCGAGAAGCTTGTTAATGAACTGCTGGGGACGGAGGAGAAGGCGACGGGGCTTTTTAAGGCGGACGTTGCACAAGTTTCAGTTGTAGAGGTTCTGGATGAGCTGCGGACTCTGCCGTTTTTGAGTGAAAAGAGAGTTGTTGTTGTAAAAGGTGCGGACAAATTCATTTCTGAAAATCGCGGACTGTTAGAGAAATATTTTGACAATCCGAGTTCTACCGGCCGGTTGATATTGACAGTGAGCAGTTGGGCGAGTAATACGAAACTTGCGGGTAAATTAGGGGGCATCGGCAGGCTAATCAGTGTTGCCGAACCTAAGGGCCGACAGTTGGTGCAGCGGCTTATACGGTATGCTAATGATGCTCATGGCAAGAACCTGGGCAGGCAGGGGGCTGAGTTTTTAATTGAACTGGCCGGTGACGAATTGGGGCGACTGTACAGCGAGATTGATAAGTTGGCCCTGTTTGCGGATAAGGAAAAAGTGATAACAGTTAAGCATATAGAGCTGCTCATCGGTCATAATCGTTTTTTCAACGCTTTTTCTGTGATAGACGCCGTTATAGCGGGACAAGTTGCAGAGGCAATCGAGCGGCTGAGGAATATGTTCGCAGTAGATAAGTCCACAGAATACACGGTGGTCGGTGCGTTTGCGTTTCATTTTCGCAGGATGTTCGGCGCCAAGGCCCTGCTTGAGAAGGGTGTTGGTCCGGCTGAGGTTGCCAAGCGAATGAGAATATGGGGCAATAAAGAGAAGCTTTTTGCTCAGCTTCGCAGGGTGAGTTTGAGGGAGCTTGGCGATAATCTGAGGCGGTTAGCTGCGACCGATTATGCGATAAAGAGGGGGCAAACGACGCCACAGGTGGCAATAGAGCAATTGGTATTACAGATGGCCGGTTCTTAGGGTGGTTTTATCTGGGGGTTTTGCAGAGTTTGAGCGGTGGTTTAGAATTCAATGCCTCGTCTGGCCTTTATCCCTTTGTCGAAGGGGTGTTTGATATTTTTCATTTCGGTTACCAAATCCGCCATTGCTATTAAGTCTTTGCTCGCCCCCCGGCCGGTCATTACAATCTCTACCGACCTCTCTCTTCTGTCAATAATATCTTTAATATCCTCCAGCTTTGCCAGCCCTTTCGAAAGGCAGAAAACAATCTCATCAAGTATCACCACATCGTAAAATCTTTTTTCTGCCGTTTCGGCGATTCTCTTAAGAACATCACTGATTGCAGCGCGGGTTTCAGCGACCTGCTGCGGGTCTTCAAAGGATTTAGCCATATCCCACTGGACATCGAGCGATTCGACCCTGATTCTAACGGCCCCCAATTGCAGTGCGAAGCGTTCGCCGATATCGAGTGACGGCGGTTTTAAGAATTGATAAATAAGGACTTTATTGCCCTGTCCCGCCGCCCGCAGCGCCAGGCCAAATGCTGCGGTGGTTTTGCCCTTGCCATCGCCTGTATAAATTTGAACAAGTCCTTTTTCCAACATAGAGATATATTAAGAAAAGAGAGGACAAATTGAAAATTTAAAATAGAGTATTTTCGGCTTAAGAGAAATGGTCAAGCTAACGGCTGTTGGCCTGGGGGTTTTTTTGCTGCGGCTGCAATTGTCAATTGTCAGATGTTATATTGTTATGGCCTTTAGTCTTTGCTGCTCATCGGATTCACTACCGGCCTGCTCGCCCGGTTTAAAGGGCAGTGGTTCGGCGAACTGGACCGCAATTCGGCGCAGGAATTTGCTGATATTTTCGACCCGGCAAACATTAGCTATTCGTGTGAAATCGGTCATATCGAAGCTGTCGCCCTGGCCAAAACGTGGGATGCTGAAACGGGCGGTTATCTGCTGGCCCGGATTCGGGCTTTCTTCGTCACAATAGCACGTGAATGCCGCTCCCTCGCTCGAAACATCGACCATTTGACCTTGTAAAAGTATTTCGTTAAAGTCCTCGGCGAACCAGACTGGCCAGTGGTAACGAAGCCTTCGTTCACTTCTGCGGTTGGTATTTGTGTCCATTGTAAGCACTCCAAATTTTTTAACTTAGCTCTTTTGAAAATCGACATATTCGAGGCCCGGCTTAACGAACAACTACCGAAAAAATCACCGCTGAGCGGTCCAATAAGGTGATTTGGGTCTTTGAGGTTTGGTTCAACGGAATGGTTCGATTAGACTTTTTTGAAACTTTTTTACCTTAAGGGCTTTATGTTCCTATAATCGAATGTTGATTTGGTGTAAAAGCTGTAGAAAATTTGATTTTATTTAGACTAAAACAGGTGTTTAAAATGTTATAGCAGTGATGGTGGTTGTTTGATGCCGATATTCTATACCAGTGGGGGTGACTGAACTGTTTTGCCCACTGTAGAGACGTCCGTCGTGCCATTCGGCAGTGCCTGGAGAATGTCGAAGACCGTTACTAAGCCCTGCACCTTGCCCTGCTGGTCCACTACGGGCAAAGCACGTCCACCAAACTGACACATATTTTCTATTATGGCTGATAATGGTGTCTCCGGCTTTACAGTGTGAACGGGGCTACTCATAACCCACTTAATCTTGATTTGGAGTGTAGCATCGTCCATTGGTCGGTGCCACTTTGCAAACACAGGCCGCAGGTAAGGACTGATTGCCCCTGTAATGTCTGATTTTGATACAATACCTTCCAGGGCGCCATCGGCACCGACCATCATATAGCCGCTGTCGGCCTGTTGCATCTTTGCCAGTGTCTGCTCGACGCTGTCATCACCAACGCCCCATATAACTTCCTTTTGCATAATATCTTTCGCACACATCGCCAAAGCCGAAGACTCTCCCGTAAAAACTGCTGCCGACTCAGTCATTTTCTGAATGGTTTCAGAGACCTCGCCCGCAGGTGGTTCTTTAGCAGCTTGAGCATCATCTGTCGTTTCGGCTTTTAGTTCAGTTTCATCTCCGGGATCCCCTGCAGCGGCCGCGTCACTTTTGACCTCGACGTTTGCTTCAGAATCTTCTTCTCCCACACTTTCTTCTTTCTCAACTGCTTTATCAGTTGCCGGCTCTTGGTCTGGTGGTTCTGTCTCTTCAGCAGAGGTGCTCTGGTTGTCCTGAGCTTTTTTCTCGGTTTCCTCCTGCTGTTCCGGCTCAGCAGTTGCTTCGATTTTTTCTTCTGCTACACTTTCTTTTACCTTTTCGACTGTTTTCTCAGCTTCAGGTTCTTTTGCAACCGGTTCAGGTTCTTTCACGGCGTCGGTTTTTGGTTTCTCTTCTGTGTTCTCTTTGGTTTCTTCTTCGGTTTTTTCCTCGGCAGGAGTAACTGATTCGGCGTTAGATTCAGATGAGGCCCCAAGGATTGTTTTTGGGAAAACAACACCACAATGAAAGGCGGGATAAGGGTCGATTGTCATTTCATAAGGGACAAAGACAAATTCCTCATCGCTGCTAAGTCCCACTGTTTCGGCTGGTTTATCCCACGGCTTGCCGATAAAAGTATTGGTCTGTACAAAATGGCCGTGACCTTCCAATTCGTCCCGGAAGACCCTGTCCCAGGCCCCTACAAGTAAATTGCCGGCCTCTCCCATCGCGTCACCCATGTCCCTGGCATCGCTCTCGGAGCCTTTTTTTCTGTTCTCCAGAATTTTTTTCTCCGGCATCATAACTATAATACCTGCCAGAGTAAACAACCCCTCCTGGTCGAAGATTATTTGGAATGTGCCATCTAAAGCGCCATCGGCTTTGACAATATTTACAGCTACCAGTTTTTTGAACCGCTTCTTAAGAGCCTCGATGGTTTCGGTGCAAGTCTGCTGTTGTTCGCACTCGATATCGACGCCGAGCATCCCCGATATATCTTCACAAAAAGTGTCGAAAGATTCTCCCGACAACTCTATGGTCTGCGATTCAATTTCTACCTGTGAAGTTGCCATAAGCACAAAGCCAACTAATTTGGTTAATTTTTTACAAATCTATTCGGGACTTTTCCTGTAAAGCAATTAAATTGACCAGACAAATCTTGGTCCCTACAGATATTTTGTCTCCTTTTGCACCACACTTAACAATATGATTATCGGCAAATTCAGTCGTGCAGGTTCACTCTCACCTCAAAAACATAAAATATCGGTGCAAAAAATAATTGTTTATTTTTCTTATCCCTGCCGTTATTGTCACCATCCTGCACGAACGCGTCCTATAATTACTTTCTGCTTGCACTATCAGCATAATCTTACAGATATACCTGCGGTAATTTGCGAGTGTTAAGGTCATCTTCCACAATCAAAGATTCCATACAAAAATTTTCGATTTAACTGCCCCTTTGTTTGCTTTAGACTTGTTTGATTTGCTGGTTTTGCTGTTGTTTTGCCAGCTCAATCCAGTTCGGCTGGGAAACAAAAGAACCAACTTTTTCGAATTCTGTTCTTATCTTCTGTAAGAGTCCCTCAGCTCCTGACAAGTCACCTTCCGAAGCCATCTGTTCAAGAGAATAAGCCATCTCTGACAGGCGTTCTGCGCCGACATTTGCCGCAGAGCCTTTCAATGAATGAGCATGTAATTTGACATCCTTTTCATCAGCCTTCTTGACTGCTGCGGCCAGTACACTCAGTTGCTTTCTATTATCTGTCACAAAGACGGACATAATTTCATAAATCAACTCTTCATCATCCACTCTGTTGATAAGCTCGCCCCAGTTAATCACGATTTCGCTGCTTTGTCTGCTTACTGATTCGGCCGATTGGGCACCCAATGGTATCTGCTCAGAACATAGCTCATTTAACTTATCAACCTGAGACCTCACTGCATCTATATTTTTACTCATCTCATCACTCACACAAGGCAGATATTTGCGAATTACCTGTAATAGTATTTTACTGTCGATTGGCTTGGCAACGTAATCACTGCAACCGGCAGCAATACATTTCTCATCGTCACCCTTCATTGCATAGGCGGTCACGGCGACTATTGCCGTTTTTAGTCCATTGCTTCTGAGGATTTTTGTGGCCTCATACCCGTTCAGATGGGGCATTTGTATGTCCATTAATATCAGGTCAAACGGATGGCTGAGGGCTTTATCAACCGCCTCTCTACCGTCCTCTGCTATCGTTACCTCCAGCCCCAGCCGCTTCAGCAACATCTTGAGCAGCTCCTGGCTGGTCTTGGTATCTTCTGCAACCAAAACTCGGCCGGCAAACTTATACTGCTCCAAATACTCGTAGGGTTCCAGCTTGCTGTCCAGCTCATTGATAAGCTTATATTTGTCAAACATCGGCTCAGACTTGATATCGACACCGACCGGAATTTTAAGCGAGAATACCGAACCTTTGCCCAATTCACTGGTTAAAGAAACTTCACCACCAAGCAAATGTGCCAGACGTTTTGTGATAGCAAGTCCCAGACCTGTACCGCCATAACTGCGGGTTGTACTACCATCTGCCTGAGTGAATGATTCAAATATCTTTTCCTGTTTATCGGCCGGGATACCAATCCCTGTATCCTCAACATCAAAACAAATATACCATTCAGACATCTTTTCTTCTGATTCACCGGCCTTTGCTTGCGCTTTATCGCCGGGTTGTTCCAGAAAAACATTCACATACACATGTCCTCTTTCGGTGAATTTAATGGCGTTTGTGATAAGATTAACCAAACATTGACGTAAACGAACAGGGTCGGTGTGTATCTTAGCCGGAAGTGGTCCACATTGCAGAATGTCAAACCTAAGCCCTCTTTCTATCGCCTGTGGTCTCATCATTGAATTGACAACAGCGAACATCTGCCCAAGCAAACAGTCAGTAATCTCAATACTGAATTTGCCGACATCCATCTTGGAGATATTCAGAATGTCATCTATCAGATGCAGGAGGCTTTGGGCACTTTCCTGAATGGTATCGACGTGATGTTTCTGTTCTTTCGTCAGATTTTCATCGGCCAGCACCCCGCTAAAACCTATAATGGCATTCATCGGAGTTCGGATTTCATGGCTCATATTCGCAAGGAACTGGCCTTTGGCCACATCAGCCGCCGTAGCCTCCTGGGCCAGTTTATTCGAACGTTCAGCAGCAGCTATAAGCTGCTCATTGGCCTGTTTTAGAGCCTCTTCGGCCTTCTTTCCCTCGGTTATATCAACGAATAATTCTATAATCTGGTCTTTATTGCCAACCTCCATGGTTTGGGCGGCAATCCAGACAGGGATTCTGCTTCCATCGGCATGCTGCACTTCACCTTCGTAGTCAACAAGATGACCTTTCCTGATGTGAGCGGCAAATTTTTCCTTATATTTTCTTTCTTCTTCCTCAGGATGCAACTTGGATTGATGCATCCCGATTATCTCAGCCCGGCTGCGTCCAAGCAGCTTCTCAGCTAATGAATTGCATTCCAATATCTTGCCTGTTTTTAAATCTGCTATAAATATTGCGCCGCCTGCATTTTCAAATATAGTCTTAAACTTGAGTTCAGACTCCTTTACCACGTTCTCGGCGTTTTTGCGTTCGGTGATATCATCAAGGGCAACAACCATATGCTTGTGTCCCTCTATCATTACGGGTTCAACACTTACAGAGAGCCATGGCATAATTTCTCTGGTATCAACTTTAAGCACGGGCTGGAATTCAACCTGATGGACAGGTTCTTCTGAATGCAACACACTTTCTATAACACTTCTTAACGGACATCCTTCACAATCGGCGCTTCTTCCACAATCCTTATCACCGTAAGAGATATTTATACAACCAAGTGCCTGACCGTAGCGGTGGTTAATAATCTGCGAATATTCTTTGCGAACCATTTGTTTGAGAACATCATTTGCGCGCTTGATTATCATATTTTCATCGAGCAGCAACATACCGACAGGCGCCGCATCGAATATCGCTTCCAGATTTTTTTGTTTTCGGTCCAGTATTTCACCTATTTGCTTACGCCTGACAATGTCTCTATGCATTTGCAATACAGCAAACCAGGCAAACAGAGACAGTGGCACAATGAAACAAATAAATGCGATTGCGCCTAAGGCCATCCGCCGATATGCAGCAAGCCTCTCTTTTATATGTTTTTGTGCAGACCTCATAAATTGTGTAACGCCCTGGCTGTAAATGTGTTTTTGCTCCTCATAATCCTGGCTGTAAAGCAGCTCGGAGGAAGCTTTCCGTTTTCCCTGGCGGACTAAGTCGAAAGACTTGTGTTCCATTGTAACGAGCTTGATATTGGCAGCATCGGTCCGGGCCATGCTCTCGGCCATAAAAGATTTCGGAGCCAGAGCTATAGCCTCCTTGATTGCTGTATTCAATCGCGGCTCAAAACCTTGGTATCGCTGCTGCCACTGCAAATCTCCAGTTGCTGCGGCCATACGTGCCGACATAGTGAGCACCTCATTAAGATGTGTAATGACCCCGCTTAGCTTGGTTATTCTGAACTTTTGGCTTTCAGCGATTATGAAACGTTCATACGAGCGATATGTGTACCAACCCAAACCAACAAGCATTGCACCTGTGAGTAACAGCAACGGCACGATTTGCCTTATACTTACCGTAGGACTTTTTACAATGCTTTTATAACTTACCCTACGTTCCTTTGTCTTTTTTGCCGTGCCGTGAATGCTCATCCTAATAGTTCCCCAACAATTCAAATTATTTGATTTCCAAAAATCCGCAGCAGTGCAATGTTGTGCTCGTCCCATAATCGGCAGTTCACACTTTAAAATGTCACCGCATCTAAACATAAGTTAATATAGTGTCGTCTTTTGAGGCGGTTTGGTTAATTAAAAATGTTCTTATTTAAGGCAAGAATTTTTTTGGGACAAACTGCCAATTTCCCAGGAAAAAGGAAAGGATTTTGCTCCGGGGCGGCAATTCATTAGTTCGTTAAACTCCTCTCAAATTCGCACCCTGTGAACAATAACCTCCAATATATTATTATCGGACAAAAAAAGCGTGGCTTAAAGGTTTTGTCGCCAAAAAATTCCAAAAAAATGTGGAAAAGTGGAAAATAATATCCCACTGACTGTTTTTCCCGTTGTTACTGCCGGAAGTGACAAGCAATTCGTGGATAAAATTGCCTGCGCTGCCCCTTGTCCCTGATTAATACACAGGGCCCTGCGGCCTCAATGTCACCGCAAGGCCCTGATTTTCAACAACACATATGTATTTTACCAACTGCCGATGCAAAACCTAATTCAGCCAATACAGCCCGTCCGTCAGCCAGCGGCTTGCCAGAATGGCAAGGTCCTTATTATTAACTATCCCATCCGGTAACAGGTCCGCACTCAGCAGCGGTGTCGCTGCCGACTTTGACGCCGAGTAGGACGTTTCATTCTTGCGAGACTTGTCACGAGCCTTGACCCGATAAGTGTATGTCGTATTCGGGTCAAGACCACTGTCGGTATAGCCGGAGCTGTCCTGCCAGCCGCTGTCGTCACCACCAGAATTGCCGGTAGTCTCATCAAAGTAGTACTCAACTCCTGCATCGTGATTAGCTGTTGTGGCCGTCATTGCTATTACAGTTGTTGCCAGCGCATTGGGCTCTTTCTCCCAGGTCAGCGGGTCAGGCCAGGGAGCAATATTAGGCTCCTCAAGGGTCGTCAGCTCGAATGCCAAATCCCACGAAACGCCGTAGGGGTCGTGGATAGGGGCTGCGCTACCGCATATGTTACCCACCGTCGGCGGTGTCGGCGGCCACAAGGCACCGGTGCACGGGTCAAAGACGTTAAGGATGCGTACGGCATCGTCGTTGAAGAAGTGCGGCCGAGTCTTCCAGCCCCACTCATGGAAGTTCGGGTCATCGTATTCCCAGGGTTCATAAATCGCAGAGATACTCAACCAGTACACCGTTGAGCACGGGTCATCATCGCAGGGGTCGTTAGGTTCCTGATAGAACCAATCTTCCTGGGACAAAAGCTGAGTGAATTGGAAGGCCGTTTCGTTCATATCCTCCAAATCCCATATTGTAACTTCACCGTTAGCTGCCGTTGCACCTGTGGCATCCGTGGCCGCTACATGTATATGTACGGTGTGCGCATCGTCAAAGTCATAGCAACCGAGCGGCACTTTTGGTGGTGTCTTAGACATATCTATCGGTTGGTTCGTACCGCCGGGCGCTACCGGCAGATTATCTTTGACATCCGTGCGTCTATCAACCTGCACTACTAAAGTGCCGGCTTGAATGTAACTTTGGTCAACCAGCATATTCGCTCTTGTCTCATACGGTCCCGGCCCAGGCCAGTTGAGAATATGGTTATGGGGATTTTTATTGTCAAACAACACATCTTTCACTGTATATGTCTTACTGGGATTTGGGTCGCCGGGGTTAATAGTAATGTCCACCAAACCATCTAAACCATAATCTCCATTGAGGTGATTGGTAACTCCAAGATTGAACTTCAGCAGGACATGGCTGCTCAATGGTGCTGGTATGCCATTGAAAGTGAACTTTATGCCTGTGCTGTTACCTCTGACCCACCAGTCACTTCCAACAAGGTCTTCAGGAGTTGGGCCTGGATGGATGACTGTAATTGCGGGATTATCTTTTATTATTTGCGTCTCCAGGTAGTCGTATCCTGCCAGGTTCCATACGTAGTTATCGCAGTAGTGGTCCCATATCAGCATCTTGGGACGGCTCTCTGATTCCGTGTCACACGGGTCTGGGTCGGGAAAGTCCGTCCAGATGCCGAGTTGAAATGCCTTTGGCATTATCGGCGGCGGATAGGGCTTGTCCCAGTCAAGCCAGGAGCCCCACCAGTGAATATCAGTAACCGGCCTATCGTCGGTGCATTTCCAATCATCGGCTACCAATGTCGGATGTTGTGGATAATTAACGTTCGAGGGCTCATCCCAACCATAAATCTTTGGCGGGTCATCTCCAAATGCTTCCGGAGGCTGCCTCCACTTGAAATAAAAACCTTTCTTTGTTGGCGAAATGGGTTTAAGTACCGGCCAAACAGTCAGATTGTGCCAGTAGTTCCAGTTTGCATAAACTGTTTGTCCGGGCGGAGGCACTGCCTGCGGGTTGAAAATCCATTGGAAGTTCTCGTCAACGATGAAAGCCAGGGACATAGCCGGGTTGAAGCCCGGTGTATTCATATAGCCCGTCGCCAGTGGAATGGTCGCACCGGGGCCTGCTATGGAAGTGTTAATGGTAATCGTATTTGGAACGTTCCACATAATTGGAGCCGGGCAACTCCACCACCAGGAACGTATTCGCCCGAATACATCGCGAATCCCGAATGAAACAGCATTGACCTGTCCGCCGGCCCCAAATTGCGGCGGCCATACTGTAATCTGAATAATCGCGTTTCGCAGGTCGGGATCCTCATCGTAAACATATTCCCAGGCGGCTGTATAATTGGCTTCCGGCAGCGACGAATTTCCCCAAGCCATCACAAGCCCGGCATCTTCCGGATACGGATATCCGCTGCAGGGGTCCACACCACCGCCACCGTACACATAAAGCTGGGGCTCAAGAAATTCGGTTGGTGAAGGATAGGGGTCACCCTCTTCCAGATATAGTTGCCAGTCGAGCAAATAATCCTCTCCCTCGATTGGACTCATCGGCGTAATATGCTCGGGCGGCAAAAGTGCCTCTTCCCATTCCCAAAGTGTGTCAAGATGGACTCGAGGTGTACCAAAGGCGAAGCCGACCATCAAAAGAGAACCTGTCAGAATAGAAAAAACCAGCAGGTTCAATAAGACCGGCCTTTTTGAAAATTTTAGTTTCATAATTTTTCTCCTTTCAAAAATTAAAACAAACCTACTTTTCATCGAAGTATGATAAAGATTAACTGTAAAAGAACGGGCAGAAAACGCCCCCTTTTAATTTTAAGTATTCATAAAATCCCCCCTTTTTTATAGACTTACCTCTTAGCTTCATTCGACCATCCTCACTTTACGCAGCATCCTATTATGTTTTGAAACTAACAGATTTAGATATTGATGTCAAGCAATTTATCGGACGATAGCTTTTTTATTATCGAAGTGTAAATCCAGTTATATCAGACAGATATGCTTTTGCAGCTCTTCGGCCCGGCCAAACAAGTTTTGGTTATATCCCTACCCGCTTTACCGAAAACCAACCTTGTTTTGCTGCAGCTGTTACCCATAGTACGTACAGCAGGTCCTGTCATTTTCCCAGACCATAATACTGTGCAGTGATACTTCGCTGAACTTACCGGTCAGCTTATCCCACGCCAAAACCGCTATGTTCTCAACCGTAGGATTTGTCCCGGCAAATTCAGCCACATCTGCGTTTAAGTTCTTATGGTCAACAAGTTTTATAAATTCGTCATCAACTATTTTTTCAAAATCACCTATGCAAAAGCTATCACCTGTCGGCGTTTTGACTGTAACTTCAAGAATATAATTATGACCGTGACCAGCCGGGTTCGCACATTTACCAAAAACCTCAAAATTCCGCTCACGCGTAAAATCTTCGTTCCAGAGCTTGTGCATCGCAGCAAACTCAAATTTCTCACTAAGATAAATCATCTTATTATCCTCACAGTCAATTGCAACCTTTCTAAAAGGATTGAGCTTCAAAGCCAATTCGCCCAATATTACCTTGCCGAACTTACCTGCCAATTGTTCCTGGGTTTTTTTTAATAGTACAGCTATTTCGGAGAGGCCGATATGTCTGCCCTGTCGATAATTTTCTCTTATTCGCTCGGCAAAAATCGGCACGACATATTCACGAACGCACCTGTCAATATCGACCACATTAACAACAAATCCTGTCGCCGGCTCAATTCTTCCCACCACGCCAACACCCAACTCAAAAAATATTGAAAACCCTTCTCCTGCCGGCCTGGATGAATATGAATTAGAACCCATACTGTCCTCAGCCAGAAAAGGATTAATCGAAAAACGCACCTGTCTTGTAACTTTATGCATAAACAAAAACCGTTTCACGCCCGCTACTTGCTTGCGTTATGCATCAAACTCAAAACCTCACTTCGACTCTTCGGGTCCTTCTTAAAAATCCCACGAAGCGCCGACGTGACCATCACTGAGCCGGGTTTTTTTATCCCTCTGATTGTCATACAGCTATGCACCGCTTCCAGCACAACCGCTACACCCTTGGGGTCTAAACTGTCCATTATAAAGTCAGCTATCTGAACTGTCAGCCGTTCCTGTACCTGAAGTCGCCGCGCAAAACAATCAACAATACGGGCCAGCTTGCTGACTCCGAGCACCACCCCGCTCGGCAAATATGCAACATGGGCTGTACCTATAAACGGCATAAGATGATGCTCACAAATACTGTAAAACGGAATGTCGCGCAGAAGAACGATTTCATTGTAGTTCTCGGTAAAAATACTGCTGATATGTTCCTTAGGGTCTTCCTGCATCCCCGTCAGAAGTTCAGCATACATTGCTGCCACCCGTTTCGGCGTGTCCTTCAATCCTTCCCGCTCAATATCTTCTCCTACAGCCAAAAGTATCTCCCTAATCGCTTTTTTTATCTTCCCTGTGTCTATCGTTTTTTCTTTATGACTCATTTTTTTCACCTCGCAACTGACATCTTCCAGATAATCAATCCATCTGAATCAAGATTTTTCTCTACTATAACTGTTTCATAAAGTTCAGTATCTGCCGATGAGAGCATCTGAAACAGCCTTACCAAACATAGTTGCAGCTTCCGGGCCGATACCGGTTATCACAAGACCGTCCCGCTCAACGGCATTGCCGGTGTACCGAGCGCCGGCCCTTATGAGAGAACCCTGTTGTGACGGATAACTTGTAGCTCTGAGTCCCTTGAGCACTCCGGCATTTGCCAGAATTGTCGGTGCAATACAAATCGCTCCAAGAACTTTCCCCTTTTCTTTCGCTTGGCGGGCGATACTCAGCGCCATGTGGTTATTAAAGTATTCCTTCGCACCGATACCACCCACAAAAATTACTCCGTCATAATCATCAACATTCAACTCACTCACAAGTACTTCTGCGTTGCCGAGGCCGCCCAGCATACCTCTTATAGCACCTTTTTTTGTGCTTGCTACTACAGTCTCTGCCCCGGCCTGGGTAAGGACATTTCTGGTCTGAAAAAGCTCCTCATCGCGGAAATTTTCCCGGGCAACAATCAATACCACTTTTTTGGTTCTTCTCTTTTGCAATTGGGTAACCGGCCTCTTTTGTTCTACAGTCTCTTTCGGTGGATGGGCAGTCGGGTAACCAACACTGATTATGTAAAGCGGTTCGAAAGCTTTTTGGAGTCTGCAAACCTTGCGCACCTGACTTATATCAAAAGCGCCTATCGGCACAGAGGCCAATCCGAGACTGACCGCCTGAAGCTGGATATTCTGAGCGATGTGCCCTGCTTCCAGCAGCATATATCTTCTGGCTTTCTTATCGTATTTGCGGGCAAGCTTTTTCACTGAACCTGCGATAATAACATCACAGCCGGCGCCGGCCACCGCCCTCTGATTCAGTGCCGCCGCTGCCAGCCGAGCCCGTATATCCTTATTAAGGACCTCCTCAAGGCTGTGCCCCTGGGGATGATAAACAAACAAACTTTCATGCGTGGCAAAATATAATTCTATCGGATAAAGCGCCCCCGCTGATGGTGCTGTTCGAAAACCTTTCTCTTTTTCTGTTATCCCCTGGCCCGACCATGCCAACTGTCCAACCTGAGCAAAGTCAAGTTGACGGCTCGCAAACTCACGTACACTTCGGCGCTCGGCCAATGCCTGCTCTAAACTGACCGGCCCGGTTAACTTCGGCTCGGCAAGCTGAATTATTCGGAGCTTCGAAACGCGAGAGGGGGTCCCCGACCTCTGCTGCGCAACGCACACAACCGCAAAAAAACATAATAACATCGCAGGGATTGTAAAACGTTTCATTTTTCCAATCCTCCAAATCAATTTTCAAAATTACAATTCAGTTTTATTATCCGTTCAAAACCAACTCGGTTGTTAAAAACTTAGGCCCGATTCCAAATCATTATAATCCTGCTGCCGACAATTCAGAAATTAATCCTCACCGCTCTCGATAGTTGTTATCACACCTTTTCTAGCATGTTTATGAATCAAATGAAGATTCCGCAAATATATGAGCATGTTCAATGAGAAACCTAACATAAAAACGGGGTTCTTTAAATGAACAGCATAGCTCAGCAGTATGAAACTTCCAAGCAGTGATATATACCAGAAAGCTATGGGCACATGGGATTTTTGTTTGTACTCACTTACTATCCATTGAAGAATAAATCGTCCGCCGAATATACCCTGTCCTATCAAAGCTATCGTTGCCCATACCGGGTCATTGATTATCTGTTCAGCTATCGCACTTTTAATAAATTCGATTATTGAATACAACATAAGTTTTCTCCGATTCGTATTAAAATAACCATTGGGGCCCCCAAACGCGAATTAATGCGTTTGGGAAACCCCTTACATAATAAACGAATCTCTGGTAAAATTAAAGAAAAGAGCTTGAAAAATCGACATATTACTACGCTGATAAAATCCCCGCACGTTGGGAAAGTATCCTTAAAATAAGTCATTTAGGTGATTTATGGCTGTTACACTGCGACAAAAGCTGACCATTATACTGCTGCTGCTTTATTGGCCGGCTATTTTTGTCCTCGCCCACATACCTTCCGGGAGAGTTATCGACTGGTTCTTCCAACCTCGAATGTCCGACAAGGCCATTCATTACCTCGGTTACCTCATTTTGGTTTTTCTGCTGTGGTTTGCAATCAGTCCCGACAAAAGGGTAAACTGGCGCAGGGCCACTGTATGGTGGGTGCTTTTTGTGGTCGTTTGGTACGGAGCTTTTGATGAATGGCTGCAGGGCCATGTCGGACGAAATTGTGACGTTATGGATTTCTTTGCCGACATGGCAGGTTCACTCACGGGCCTGATTCTACTTTCGATTTTTCCCTTTTGGCCTGCCTGTCTTTTCGTAACCTCTACCGTTATTTTTCTCTTAACGAATCTGCTCCAGGCCTCGACCGGCCTCGGAGTAATAAATACAGTATTTCATCTATTCGCTTACGCCTTTTTTACTCTGCTGTGGATTCAATATTTGCATCTTCTGCTGCCGTTCAAACCGGCGCAGCCGAAATGGCTCATTGGTGCATTGACACCTCCAACAGCTTTCCTGCTGGCGACGGAATCTTTTTCTGTAATTGCCGGAAACGATTTCAGTTTAGAGAATATCATCGTTTCGGTGGCGGCAATTGCTCTCGTGGCCGCAGCATTTTATTTCACTGCCCCTTCGCACGAACGTTAAAAAAGGGTTTGCCCTCAACATTTGTTTCAGATACATTAATTAATGATATTAAATACAATAAGCCAAAAAGGCGATAATATATATATATCGTTTTTAGCTTTCCGTAAGGCGTCTCTAAGACTGCCCCAAGTACAGGGATTAAACCGGCGATAAATAAATGAACGAATCTGGAACCGACAATAACAGCCTTACATTCTCAGGTAGCTCTGCCAGAGGTATAAAATTGGCAATTGTCTGCCCAATGGCCAACGAGTCCTCAACCGCTGAGAATTTTATAACCTCGGTACTGCAGCAGTGCAGCTCTGCCACAGGTAAAAACTTCGAAACTGTAAAGTTTTTCGCTGTACTTGATAATTTCTGCACAGACGGCACTTATGATTTGCTCAAGGACCTGCAGAAAAGACTACCAGAACTTGTCGCCATCTGGGCGCCTGAAAACAAATGCGTCGTGGACGCTTATGTGCGGGGCTATCGTGAAGCCCTCGATGCAGGATGTGACTGGATACTGGAGATTGATGCGGGATTTAGTCATCAGCCTTCGCAAATCGGCCAGTTTTTTGAAAAGATGGCTCAGGGCTATGACTGTGTTTTTGGCTGCCGGTTCTGCAAAGGAGGAAAGTTCACAGATGCACCCCTTAGCCGCCGTATTATCAGTAAATGGGGAAGTGTATTAGCAAATATTCTGCTCGGCACAAAACTCAAAGATATGACAAGCGGGTTCGAAATGTTTACAAATGCCGCTTTGCAGCAGGTTCTGGATAAAAAAATTCAGTCAAAAGGCCATTTCTTCCAGACTGAAATAAAGGTATATTGTCGAAATATGCGAATAGCTGAGGTGCCGATACATTATCGCGCCCCAAGCCAGAATGTAAACGCCGCTGTTATGATGGATGCCTTCAGAAATTTATTCCGGTTATTCAAAGAACGTCTTGCCGGTAATTTGTAATCTTTGATGGGATTTTTCTGTTTTATGAAAGACAAAATTTTCATTGTGGTAACCTCGATCGCCGCTCCCAATGAAATCCTTCGGGAATTGGCGCGGAGCTGTGTCAAAAATGATTGTCACTTTATCGTTATAGGCGACAAGGCCAGTCCGGATGATTTTCACATTGACGGCTGCGATTTTTACAGTCTGCAGAAACAGACCAAAACCGGCTTAAAATTCGCCCGGAACTGCCCGGTAAAACACTACGCCCGCAAGAACATCGGCTATCTCCTGGCAATTCAAAATGGTGCATCGATTATTATTGAAACCGACGACGACAATATCCCTTACGAACAGTTCTGGGCGCCTCGCCGGCGGATTCTCACCACCAAGATAATTGAAAACGCCGGCTGGGTGAATCTCTATCGATACTTTAGCGACCAGAATATCTGGCCACGAGGTTTTCCTCTTGAGCATTCTCAATCGAGCCCGCCGAGCTTCGATACGCTCAATCAGGCCGAAATTGACTGCCCCATCCAGCAGGGCTTAGCTGATGAAAACCCCGACGTCGATGCTGTATATCGCCTGACTATGCCGCTTCCACAAACCTTTAGAAAAGACCGCCACGTTGCACTGGCCGATGGTTCCTGGTGTCCTTTTAACAGTCAAAACACCACCTGGTGGCCGGAAGCCTTCGAGCTGCTTTATCTGCCTTCGTATTGCTCATTTCGAATGACGGATATTTGGCGAAGCTTTATCGCTCAGAGAATCGCTGCGCTTAACGGCTGGGCGATTTTATTCCACGAGCCAACAGTTAAACAGCATCGCAACTTGCACAATCTGCTTCGTGATTTTGAGGATGAAATACCCGGCTATTTGCACAACATTAAGATCTGCGAAGCTTTGGAGGATTTGAAACTGCAGCCTGGCAAAGAAAAAATCCCCGACAACCTCAGGATTTGTTACGAGAAGCTGGTTGATATGTCTCTAATTGGTGATGAAGAATTGCAACTTCTTGATGACTGGCTTGACGACGTCAAGGGCACCCCAAACACGAAGTAATGCGTTTCTCCACAGGACACCTGACGGTGGGGAACCCCAGGCAAATCCGAAAATAGAACCGGCTTATTGGCGGGCAATGCCGGCAGGTAACATTTTTTTTCCAAACGGCCTATACAGTGGGTCGCCTATCAAAACAAAACGCCACGAATTAAAAGGCTTTGTTCTATAATATGCTTCGACAAGGCACCGGCCGTCCAACAACTCAGAAAAAAATGCATCCGGCTCCGGAAAGGAACGAAGATATGGCTCGGCCACCGGTCCTAAAGTGGCTGTTATTCCGTCTTTGAGCATCGCCGGACACCATTGACTGCTGTTCGGGTCACGAAGGTCAATCGCCTCCCAGCTTGCGATATGATACCCCACTGCCCCCTCAACAAAATCAAAGGCATCGACATATTGTTTCAAGCTGTACCAGCCGCAATAAAGGGCGGTTATCGGACACTGGCCAGCCTCAAATACCTTCTGTGTCTGTTCTTCGATTACCTTCATTGTCGTACGCTGCCGTAAAATTGAAGCTGTTTTGCTCAACAATTCATCATACTTGGCATACAATGAATCTTTCGCCTTGTCCTGCCCATAGCCGGAATCTATATACGCAATACCTTTGAGTCCGATTTGTTCAGCTAAAATGGCTTTATCGACAAGGCCCATAACAATATCCTCTCCCGGTCCATCAAGACGGCAGACCATAAGTGATTTGAAGTCCCAGTAAGGCAGCTTATACTTTAACTTGTTCGGCCGCCAGCGGTACAATTCATAATCATCGAACAGCACCATCGATAATTCACTATCTACCGAGGCATCTGTTTCCTTGCCGACTATATTATCAATCGCAGACTGCAAATAAGCTTTCCGGCGTTTGAGTTGTTCTTTCTGCCCGGCCATATAAACAGAACCGCTCTGTTCTATTTGTTTCATAATGCTTCGTATCTGCTCAAGCTGTTTTCTCAATTGCTTTAATTTATCTTCCTGCCCCTCCAATTGCCCTCGTTTTCCCACCTTAATTGGTACGCCGTAAGTTGTTATGAGAACCCTGATTTTGCCAATAAATCCGGAACTGCGCAGCTTCTTGCGAATCGGCTCAGCAAGTTTTGTCTCATAATCGCTTCTGGCAATTGTATCGTTAAGAGTTGTCCCTAAAGGCAGGGGAAGAGTATTCCTCACCGGCACCGCCCGCTTTGCGCAGTAGTATTGACCAATGCGCACAGACGCCGCAATGTCGCTGTTTGTTATTACCAAGATCTCATTGGGCTCCAGCGCAAAGCTATTCCGGGCCGCAAAAAAAACCAGGTATATAAAGATGAATTTAAAAACCTTCATCCGTTCAAAAGTTTTTATACAAAAAATTCAGCCCCGGAGGCTACCGGGGCTTTCGGTTATAGTCAAATGTCCAAAAGAACAATGATTTGCCACAGGCGTCACATACTAATGTCATTCGAATAGGTGCAGACTGCGCAGCAATTCCGGCTGATAATCCTCGATGAGTTCATCGTAATTATCAAACCAGCAGGCACTCGGATTACTCTTGAAAACCATAACTCGGCCGCTGTCTTCATTGTGGGCAGCCCTGTGATACCTGAAGAACACCATATCGTGGGTTTTGCCGATGATTTCTATTTTACCGCTCGAATGCGACATCGCATACCGGACCCGCTTGGCCAGACCTGAAACCTGCGATTTGGCCTGTTCTACTATCTCATACCCCCTTTCAATCGGCACCGTATAAGCTTTGTTTCCCAGAGCTGGCCGACACTGGAAAATATAGTAAGGAGCAGCACCAACAAAAGAAAGCTTTCTAAGCAACTCGGCCATAACATTAGGGTCATCATTTACCCCCGTTATCAATGGGGTTTGGTTCGCTATTATGGCACCGCTTTTTAGCAAGAGTGATACGCCTTTGACGGCAATGTCTGTCAGCTCCTGCGGGTGCACAAAATGAGTTATTATATATATCTTCTTGTCGTCGGTGCTGAATTTCTTTATCATCTCCAGCAACGAAGGGTCATCAATAATCCTGTAAGGATTAAAAGCCGGCGTTTTTGTACCAATACGAATTATTCCAATGTGGTCGATTTCCCTGAGCCGCCGAACAATATTCTCAAGCTTCGAGGTCATCAGTGACAACGGGTCACCGCCGGTCAGCAGCACATTTGTTATCTCACCGTGCTGCTTTATGTACTCGGTCGCCTCGGGCACATTTAGAATATGTTCCTTGTGAGACTCCGTGAAAAAATGTTTACGGAAACAGTAGCGACATATACCATCACAAACATCGCTTACCAAAAGCAACGCCGTGGAATTATATTTGTGCTCCAGTCCCGGTATTATCGTGTAGTCCTTCTCATCTGATGGGTCATACCGGCCCCACTGTTCAAGTTCCTGTATATGCGGGATTATAATCTGACGTATCGGGTCGTCGGGGTCATCCCAGTCAATGAGCGACAGATAATAATCGTTGCTGCGAAAAGGAAATTTGTCCGTAACATCATTCAACTCATTTCGTTCCTTCTCGCTTAATTGTTCCAACTGTTCTATTTTTCTTATGTATCGAACCTTGATATCACTTTCTCCTTTCCGACCAATCCGTTACAATTTATTAGTCATCTTTTTCTTCTATCTGTTTATTTGCTTCGCCCCGGGTGTATTCTGTTTGTGAATATTTTTTTTCGTATATATTCTTTCGTCGAAATACCTGGGCTATGGTTGCCAGAATTATTGTTATATCGACCAAAAAACCAGCCGTTTCAACGTATTTTACGTCCAGTTCGAGCTTTTCTTCTCGCGTAAGACCACCCCTGCCGCATATTTGAGCTAATCCCGTCAAACCGGGCTTAACAAGCAGTCGTTTCTTTTGTCGTTCATCCCACTCGGAAATCTGCGAAAGATACAGAGGACGAGGCCCGATAACACTCATATCTCCTTTTAATATATTAAACAATTGTGGCAATTCGTCAAGAGAATATTCTCGCAAAAATTTGCCTATTCTGGTCAATCTTGGGTCATCACCCGATTTTGGACTCGCTCCGAACGGGTCAGCATCTATGTGCATCGTGCGAAACTTGTAGAAAACAAAGCTCCTGCCGTCTTTACCGGCTCTTTCCTGCCTAAAAATCGCCGGCCCTTTGCTTTTGAGCCGGATTGTCAGGGAAATAACGAGAAAAAGCGGGAAAAGCAGCACTATCGCCGGTAATGACGCGCAAATATCAAATAAACGCTTAAGGAATTTTTGAACGAGTTTGTCCTGCATTTTCTATTCGACCGGTGTAAATCTGCTTATAAACTCCACGGTTTTTTTTGCAGTTCTCTCATTGGCGCGCGGATGCAAGGGCAGGTTCACGACCTCTCGACAGGCCTTTTCCGCTTCTGGACACATACCAATCTCGTAGTCATAAGCTTCCAAAGGAGTTTCAATCGGATGAAGAGGACACTCAAACCAACTTCCAAGTTCCACACCTGCTTTTGCTGCCTTTGCAAGAGCTTTTTCTTTATCAGTGATTCTTACCGGATATCTGACCATCACAGGCTCAATAACCGAACTGTCATATTTTCTCACCGGCCAGCCTTTTTCACCAAACAGCTTGTCGTAAAACTCAGCCATCTTCCTGCGGTGGGCAATGTTCTGTCCAATCTTCTTAAGCTCCCTTACCCCCGCCCTCGCTTGTACTGAACTCATTGCTTTGAAAAAAT
>Ga0180431_10001132_pt1 | contig 37279 bp, 41 predicted proteins | sample SS_ome_11_FD_132459 | JGI IMG/M metagenome (GOLD analysis project Ga0180431, IMG submission 132459) | Hypersaline lake sediment archaeal communities from the Salton Sea, California, USA - SS_1_MS_1 metaG | ecosystem: Environmental > Aquatic > Non-marine Saline and Alkaline > Hypersaline >... | reverse complement strand
GGGGCACTTCGTGGCCGAGGAGGCCCCCGAGCAGACCGCGCGCGAACTGCTGGGGCTGCGTCCGGCCTAGGCGGTGGCCGGACGCAGCCGGGTGCGCCGGCCGCGGGCCGGCGACGGGTCATCGAGCAGCACGCGGGTGAGATCGTCCTCGGCAACGGCGGCGCGGGCCTCGGCATCCATCACGCGCTGGCGCAGCAGGTGCACCTCGTCCCGGCTCCTGGCGAGAGCGGCCTCGGTGGCCGCGAGCGCGGCGCGCAGCGCATCGGCATCGGCGACGGCCTCGGCGATGCGCCGCGGGTCGCCGCCGGCCTCCGCCCCCGTGGGCACTACGCTCAGCAGCCCCGCGCGCAGCAGGTCGGCCACGCGCACGGCCCGCCTGCCGCGGTGGTCCATGGTGATGCCCAGGCTGCCCCGCTCCACGCGGCGCTCCAGCGACTTCCTCGAGCATCCGGCCAGCGCGGCGGCATCGGCGAGGGTGATCACGCGGTCGGGATCCACGCCCCGGACTTCGGCGCGACCCGCCCGGCCCCTGCCGCGCGGCTAGGCGCTCGCGGCGTCCGGGCCGGCCGCCGTCAGCACGATGCGCCCACCGACCTCATCCAGGTCACCGCGCACGAGGCACATGCCCAGCGCGCGAAGCACCCGGACGGGCGTGGGCGGCGCCGTCGCGGGATCCATCTCGGCCAGGCGCGCGGCCACGGCCGCCCACAGCACGCTGCGGTGGATGCCGCCGGGCACGGACGCCACCTCGATGACGGCCAGCTCAACGAGATCGGGTGTGGTGGTGCGGATCATGGACCGGGCACCGTAGGGGCGCGCGATCCGATTGGGAACCCCTGCGGCGAAGGGATTCCGCCCCATCAACCCTCAACCCAAGGTGGAGGGTGGGGACAGTCCCGGGCGTGGGACTGTCCCCGGCCCGGGACTGTCCCCCGAGATGCAGGAGGGGCGCGGGCGGGGGCGCGCGGGGGCCCCGGCCCGCTCGGCGGCCAGCTCCACGAGCCACCGCGACCCCTCGTCCACGACCGTGGTGATGACCGCGCCGTCGGGGGCGCGTGAAATGCGACCGGCCACCTCGCCACGGGCGTTGCGGATGATGATGTCGGGGGCGTCTCCCACGACCTGACCGTATCGCGCGGGCGCAGGGGTAGGCTCAGTGCATGGTGCGCATACTGGTCACCGACGACCACGCGGTGCTTCGCTCGGGACTGCGACTGCTCCTCGAGCGCGAGGACGACCTGCACGTGGTGGATGAGGCCACCACGGCCGAGCAGGCGATCGCGCGCACCGCCGAGGGCGACGTGGACCTGGTCCTCCTGGACATCGAGATGCCCGGCCTCGGGGGGCTGGCCGGCACGGCGTCACTGCGCGCGGCGCATCCCGATCTGGGGATCCTGGTGCTGTCGATGCACGGCGAGGCCGACGACGTGCGGCGGGCCTTCGCCGCGGGCGCCAGCGGCTACCTGCTCAAGACCGCGGCGGACGAGCAGTTGGTGCAGGCCGTGCGCGCGGTGGCGGCGGGCGAGCGCTACCTGCACCCATCCCTCGGGGCCGTGCTGGCCCAGCCGCCCCAGCCCGGTGGCCCGGTGGACGAGCTCTCGCCCCGCGAGCGCGAGGTGCTGCGGCTGCTGGCGCTGGGCTACACCAACCAGGAGATCGCCCAGATGCTGGTGGTCAGCGTGCGGACGGTCGAGAGCCACCGGGCCCATGTGATGTCCAAGCTTCGGGCCGGTTCGCGCGCCGCCATGGTGCGCCATGCGCTGGCGGCCGGGCTGCTGGACGACGAACGGGACGGGGCGCCGGCGTGAGCCTGTACGCGCGCGTGCGCGACCTGCCGCTGGTGGTGGAGGCCTGCCACCTCGAGCGCCTGGAGTTGCCGGTGGCGCCGGAGTTCACGCGGGTGACCACCGTGGTGCGCCTGGAAGGCGCGGGGCACGACGGCGTGGGCGAGGACGTCACCTACGAGGCGGACGAGGCCACGGCCTTCCAGCAGGCCGGCCCCCCCGACCTGCGCGGCGAGTGGACCATCCACTCCCTCTCGCAGGCGATCGGCTCCATGGACCTGTTCCCCGTGGCACCGGCGTGGCAGCCCAGCCGCGGCTACCGGCGCTGGGCGTTCGAGAGCGCGGCGCTGGACCTCGCGCTGCGGCAGGCCGGCGAGCCCCTGTGGCGGGTGCTCGGCGGCGAGCCGCGTCCGGTGGAATTCGTCATCTCCACCGGCCTCGGCTCGCCGCCCGACCCCGCACGGGTGCTCGACTGGGCCACGGCGGTGCCGGGATCGGGGTTCAAGGTGGACGCCTCGCCCGAATGGACCCGCGACACCGCCCGGGCGCTCGCCGAGGGCGCGCGGGTGGAGGTGGTGGACCTGAAGGGCCACTACCCGGGCACCCTGGTGGACCCCGGGGCCGACCCCGCGCTGTACGCCATGGTGGCCGAGGAGTTCCCCGACGCCTGGCTGGAGGACCCCCGCGTGGACGACCGCACGCGCATCGCCCTGGCGGGGTCGGAGGACAGGGTCACCTGGGATGCCCCCATCCACGCCGCGGCCGACATCGACGCCATGCCCATCCGGCCGCGCACCGTGAACGTGAAGCCATCGCGCTCGGGGTCGCTCGAGGCCCTGCTGGGCCTGTACGACCGCATCCACGAGGAGGGCCTTGGTGCCTATGGCGGCGGGCAGTACGAGCTCGGGCCCGGCCGCGGGCAGATCCAGTACCTGGCGTCGCTGTTCCATGCGGATGCACCCAACGACACGTCGCCGGTGGACTACCACCTGGCCCCGCGACCCGGTGTACCGCCCAGCCCCATGGCCCCGGCGGCATCGCCCACGGGGTTCCGCTGGGGGGCGGGCGCGGCCTAGCTAGGAGGCGGCGCCGGCCGTCTCGGCCATCTCGCGCGCTGCCACCAGGCGATCCCACGCGGCCTGCTCGGCACGCAGGTGCTCGTCCTCGCTGGCATACAGGTGCGCCCCACGCGACACGCGCAGGTAATCGGCCATGGCCCGCTCGAGCTCCTCGTCGGGGCTCCTCGGGCTGCGTGTGGGAACTTCGCTGCTCACCACGTCACCTCCTGACCGTTGGACCACACCGTAGCGCGGTCCACGCACCCGTGCCCCGTCGGATGTTCCATGGTGTTCCGTGGTGTTCCATGGTGAACATGCGTCTCACAGGGTGATCCGTCCGCGTTGGTAGGGTGAGCGCATCAGCGACGCCCCACCCATCGCACCCGCCGAAACGCCGGCCCAGAAAGTCCGGCGCTGGCGGGGCTTCGTGTCGTTCATCCTGCTGGCGCTGTCGATCCTGTGCCTCGTGTTCGGCAGCCTGTTCGTATGGATGCGCGCAACCGCATTCAGCGCCGACGGCTACGTGGCCAAGGCCCTCACGGTACAGGGGCAGACGCTCCTGCAGGAGAAGGTCACCGACTACGTCAAGGACGACCTCCTGCCGCAGGATCGCGCCAATGCCCTGGCGCGCCAAGTGGTCGATCCGCTACCCATCAACGAGCAGCAGAAGAGCATCCTGGCCACCGGCATCGCGTCGGCGGTCCGGTCGCAGGTGGGCAGCGCGGTCAACGCGTTCTTCGAGTCGCGGCCCGGCCAGCAGTTCGCCACCGCGCTGTCATCGCGGCTGAGCGAGGAGATCGTGAGCCTGGTGCGCGGCGATAGCGGCGTGTTCGAATTCCGGGGCGACTCGATCGTGCTGGATACCCAGCCCATCGTGGAGGGCGTGCGCGATCGGGCGGAGCAGACGCTGGGCGACTTCGCCAGCTATCTCCCAGCGCGCCAGGAGTCGTACCGGCAGATCACGCTGGTACAGGGCGACTACGTGGTCACCATCCAGAAGGCGATCAATTTCATCTGGCTCATGGCCTGGCTGCTCCCGCTGCTGTTCCTGGTGTTCCTCATCGCCGGCATCGCAGCCGCGCGACAGCGCAGGCCCGCTGCCTTCCGGACCATGATCGCCGCCATCATCGGCGTGGCCATCGCCGCGATCACCATCCGCATCGCGCGGAACGTCATCGCCAACCTGGTTCAGGAGGGACCCGGGCAGGACGTGGTGGACTCCATCCTCACCACGGCCACCAGCCAGCTCATCGACCAAACCCTTGTCATCGTGCTCATCGCCGCCGTGATCGGGTTCATCCTGTGGATGTTCGGGCCGGACGCACCTGCCCGGCGCACGCGCCAGTGGTTCCGAGACCGGTGGCACGACCTGCTGGCAGGCGCGCCACGCGAGGCGTCACGCGTCACGGAGTTCGCCCGCAGGTTCCGGCTGCACCTGGAAATCGCGGGGGTGGTGCTGACGATCATCGCGCTGCTGCTGGTCCCGGATATCACCGTGGGCACGTGGATACTGGCGCTGGTGGCGCTGTTCATCTGGTCGCTGCTCATCGAGGTGGCTGCGTGCCCGGCATGGCTCCAGGCCGTGGCCCGCTGGATCCACGGGCTGCGCAAGCCCCGCTCGGCCTAGCCCCGCAGTTACGAACATACGTTCGCTACAGTGATGCCCCGATGGGGGATCCGGTGGACGACATCATCCGCGTGGCGGCGCTCACCATGAGCGAGGACCAGGCCGATCGCCTGGTGGGGTGGATCGCCCTTCGCACCGGGCGCAGCAAGGCGCTGGCCCGCGGCGACGACACCCTGGCACGCCTCCGGCACGTGGCGGAGAACTGGCTGGACGACGACCAGTGCCGACGGCTGGCCGGGTGGATCGCCCGCAGGACGGCCCTGGGCGAGGACCCCGTGCCGGCATCGCCCGGGGCGGCACGGCGCACCGCGGGGGGGTCTGGCAGCCTGCCCGCATGACGGGCATCGGCACCGCGCTCACGCGCCTGCTGGGCATCCCGCGGCCCATCGTGCTGGCGGGAATGGCGGGTGGACCCACCACGCCGGAGCTGGTGGCGGCGGTATCGCGTGCGGGAGGGCTGGGGGTGTTCGGGCTGGCCGGCATGGGCACCGACGCCGTCACCCGGGCGGTGTCACGGGCGGTGGCGCTGGCCGACGGCGCACCCGTGGGCGTGAACGTGCTCATCTCCCCCGAGGTGCCCCACCCCGGGGCCGACCCGGCCCTGGTGGCCGAGGTGCTCGCCCCCATGCGCCGGCGCATGGGGCTCCCCCATCCCCCTGCTGCCGGGGCGGCGCCCGCCACGCCCGTGGAACTGGTGCAGGCCGGGCTCAACGCCGGCGCCGCGGTGGTGACCACGGGGCTGGGCGACCCGTCGGCGGTGGCGCCCCTGGCACGGGCCGCGGGCGCGCCGCTGATGGCCATGGTGAGCACGGTGGACGATGCCCGCCGCGCCACCGGGGCGGGGGCAGACGTGGTGGTGGCACAGGGGTCCGAGGCCGGCGGGCACCGGTCCAACTTCGCCGTGCCGGCCGATGCCGAAGTGCCCATGGTGGGCACCATGGCCCTGGTGCGCCAGGTGGTGGCGGCGGTGGACGTGCCGGTGGTGGCGGCCGGCGGCATCATGGACGGTGCGGGAATGGCCGCGGCGCTGGCGCTGGGCGCCGACGGCGTGCAGATGGGCACCGCCCTGCTGGTGGCCGACGAGGCAGGGGTTCCGGCGGGATGGCGTGACCGCCTGCGCCGGTCGCGCGACGATGAGACCATCATCACCCGCGCGCTGTCCGGCAGGCCCGCCCGCGGCCTGCCCAATGCCCTCACGCGGGCCCTCGAGGCCCCCGGAGCCTTGGGGTGGCCCCAGCAGAACGCCGCGGCGGCCGACGTGCGCCGCGCCGCGGCAGCCGCCGGCGATGCCGATCACATGTCGCTGTGGGCGGGCCAGGCGGCACGGCTTGCAGGCCCCGACCGCCCCGCCGGCCAGATCATCGACGAGGTCATGGACGAGGCGATGGCCCACATGCGGCGCCTGGGGCGCATGGCCGACGCCTAGCCCTGCGCGCGCCCGGGATCACGGGTCACGCTCGCGGGTGCGCAGGGGCTCGCGCCCCTGCGGGGCCTCCGGGAAGCTGGTGCGGAATGCCGGCTGGGTGCAGGGCTCATCATCACGATGCGGGAAGGTGGGGTCGATGGCCACCTTGCACTGGGGGCGCGGCGTGCCCTCGGCGCGCAGCGCCCCGAACCCCGGATGCGCCTGCTCCCGGGCGCGCAGCGCCGCGGCATCCACCTCGGCCGTGAACACCTTGTCGATGCAGCCGATCCACCGCGTGCCGTCGACATCGTGGGCATAGAGGCGCGGGCACGAGATCTCCACGCAGTGGGCGGGGTACACCACGCGCTCGCACCGCACCGCGCACGCGCGGCACGACCCGCGCTCCGGGGCGTCGCCCATGCCGGTCAGGCCACGGCGCGCTCGCCGAACATGCTCTTGAGCGATGCCAGCAGGCCGCGGTCGCCGGGGTCCACCTGGTAGTCGCTGCCCAGCCGCATGCGGGTCTCGCCCTCCGGCGTGCGCAGCAGCACGATCACGCTGGCGTCCCCGGGGTGATCGCTGAACAGCTTCTTCAGCAGCCCCATGTCGGCCTGGGCGAACCGCGAGGCGTCCACCTCCAGCAGCAACCGGTCCTCCTCGTCCGCCGGATCGGGCTGGAACGGCTCCACCGCCTGGGCCACGAGCTTGGTCTCGCCCTCGCCCTTCTGGTCGATGCGGCCGGTCACCAGCACCAGGGCGTCCTCGGCGATCACCTCGCGCGCGGCCGTGAGCACCTGCGGAACGACCACGATCTCGATCGACCCCTCCAGGTCGTCGAGCCGCACGAACGCCATGGGCTCGCCGCGCTTGGTGGTGATGTTCTTGACCGCGCCGATGATGCCGCCGAGCGCCACCGACTGGCCGTCGGCGCACGAGGCCACATCGCCGAGCGTGACGGTGGTGAGGCGCCGCAACTGCCGGCGGCAATCAGACAGCGGATGGCTGGACACGTACAGGCCGATGGCCTCCTTCTCGCCCGCCAGCAGGTCGTCCTTGTCCATCTCGGGCATGGTGATGGGGGGATCGGCCTCCATCGACCCGGCGCCGGCGTCCTCGAGCAGCCCGAAGAGCGACTCCTGGCCCGCGGCGATGTCGGTGCGGCGCTTGGCGGCCTGGGCCATTGCGGCGGGCAGGGCGTCCAGCATGCCCGCGCGGGTGGCGCCGGTGCAGTCGAGCGCCCCGCCGCGGATGAGGCTCTCGAGCGCGCGCTTGTTGAGCTGCGCGGGGTCGATGCGGCGGCAGAAGTCCCAGACCGAGGTGTACGGCCCGCCCTGTGCGCGCTCCTCGATGAGGGCCAGCACGGCGTTCTCCCCCACGCCCTTGACGGCCGTGAGCCCGAACCGGATCTCCTGCTGGCCGGTGACGGCGAAGCCCGATTCGGAGCGGTTGACGTCCGGCGGCAGCACCTCGATGCCCATGTCCGAGCAGGCCGCCACGTAGAACGGCACGCGATCCTTGGTGTCCATCACCGAGGTGAGCACCGCCGCCATGTACTCGGCCGGGTGGTTGGCCTTGAGGTACGCCGTGCGGTAGGCCAGCAGCGCATAGCAGGCGGCGTGGGACTTGTTGAACGAGTAGTCGCCCGCGGCCTCGCACAGTCCCCACAGGTCCTCGGCCACCGCGGGGGCCGTGCCGGAGTCGAGGCAGCCCTGCACGAACTCGTCGCGCAGCGAGGCCATGAGCTCCTTGTCCTTCTTGCCCACCGCCTTGCGCAGGTCGTCGGCGCGCGACGGCGAGAAGCCCGCCAGGGCGCGCGAGATCTGCATGAGCTGCTCCTGGTACACGGCCACCGAGTAGGTGGGGCCGGTGATGGGCTCCAGGCGGGGGTCGGCGAACGTCACGCGGCCGGGGTCGCGCTTGTTCTTGGCATACGTGGGGATGAACGCCATGGGGCCGGGGCGGTACAGCGCCACCAGCGCCACGAGGTCGGCGAACTCGGTGGGCCGCACCTCGCGCAGGGCGTCGCGCATGCCCGACGACTCGAACTGGAACACGCCGAGGGCGTCGCCCTTGGCCAGCATGCGGTAGGTGGCCGGGTCGTCCATGGGGATGGCCTCGATGTCGAGGTCGTGGCCCGTGGTGTCGCGCACCAGGCGCAGGGCATCCTCGATGATGTCGAGGTTGCGGAGGCCCAGGAAGTCCATCTTCAGCAGGCCCAGGTCCTCGACGTCGTGGTCGGGCACCTGGGTGACCACCGAGCCCTGGTCGTCCACCCGCACCGGCAGGTAGTCGGTCACCGCCCCTGGGGCGATCACCACGCCGGCCGCGTGCACGCCCTCGTTGCGCACGAGGCCCTCCAGCGGGCGCGCGACCTCGACGATGCGCTTGGCCGCCTCGTCGGCCTCCATGGCCGCCGCCAGCTCCGAGCCCGGGGCCGCGGCCTCGTCGAGCTTGATGCCCAGCTTGTCGGGCACCAGCTTGGCGATGCGGTCCACCTGGCCGTACGACACCCCCAGCACGCGGCCGGAGTCGCGCACCACCGCGCGCGCCAGCAGCTTGCCGAAGGTGCCGATCCTGGCCACGGCATCGGCGCCGTACTTCTGGGTGACGTACGCCACCACGCGGTCACGACCCCCCACCGAGAAGTCGGTGTCGATATCGGGCATGGACTTGCGGCCGGGGTTGAGGAACCGCTCGAACAGCAGGCCGTGCTCCAGCGGGTCGAGGTCGGTGATGCGCAGGGCGAACGCCACCAGCGATCCTGCGGCGGACCCGCGGCCCGGCCCCACCGCCACGCCATTGTCGCGTGACCACTTGATGTAGTCCCACACGATGAGGAAGTACGACGAGAACCCCATCTCCTTGATGGTGTCCAGCTCGAACCGCAGGCGGTCGTCGGCCTCCGCGGGCCACGCGCCCTCGCCGTAGCGGCGGTCGAGGCCCTCGCGGCACAGCCGCTCGAGGTAGACGTCGTCGCTCTCGCCGGTGGGCACCGGGAACACCGGCAGCTTGATGTCGCCCAGCGGCAGGTCGAGCCCCGAGCAGCGCTCGGCCACCTCGACGGTTGCCGGGATGGAGTCGGGGTAGTCGGGCAGGGCGGCAAGCATCTCGTCGGCCGACTTGATGAAGAACTCCTGCGTGTCGAACTTGAAGCGGTTGGGGTTCGACAGCACGTCGCGCGTCTGGATGGCAAGCAGGGCCTCGTGGCTCTCGGCGTCCTGGTGGCAGACGTAGTGCACGTCGCAGGTGGCCACCATGGTGAGGCCGGTGTCGCCCGCCAGCGTGGCCAGGTGCTGGTTGATGCGCTTCTGGGACGCAATCCCCGAGTCCTGCAGCTCGAGGTAGACGTCCTCGGGCCCGAAGATCTGGCACAGGGTGTCGAGCTCCTCGCGGGCCCCGGACAGGTCCTCGTCGGCCAGGCGCGAGCAGATGGTGCCCGACAAGCAGCCCGACAGTACGATGATGCCCTCGGAGTGGCGGCTCATGAGGTCGTGGTCGATGCGCGGCCGGCGGTGGTAGCCCTCGAGGTACCCGGCCGAGCACAGGCGGATCAGGTTGTAATAGCCCTCGGTGCTCTCGGCCAGCAGCGTGAGGTGGTTGCGGCGCTCGCGGCTGGGGCGCTCGCGGTGGTCGGGCACCACGTAGGCCTCGAGCCCCACGATGGGCGTGATGCCGCGCTTGCCGGCCTCGCGATACAACTCCACCGCGCCGCTCATCACCCCATGGTCGGTGAGCGCCACGGCCTCCTGGCCGAGCTCCTCCACGCGGTCGAGCAGCCGCGGGATCTTGCACGCCCCATCCAGGATGGAGTAGTCCGAGTGGACGTGCAGGTGGGCAAACGGCGTGGAGGAGCTCACGCGGCCAAACCTACAAAGCCCGGCGGACGAATGCGGGGCGGGGGTTGGCCCTCAGGCGGTGAGCACGCGATGCACGTCGACGTCGATCCAGCGCGCCGCCGCCATCACCTGTGCCTGGGCAGCCGCGGCCTCGGGCTGCGACGCCAGCCAGGCGTCGAGCGCCTCGCGGGAGTCCCATACCTCGACGACGTACAGCGAGGTGCCGGCGGTGCCGGCCACGTGCACCTGCGCGCCGGCGGCCACCACATCGCCTGCCAACGCCGTGACCTCGTCGTACTGCGCGGTGGTGGCGCCGGGGATCTCGTAGATGCGGCAGATCGCCATGGGCGTCATCGTAGACGACATCGGGGCGGGAACCGCTCTTCCCTATCCCAGGTCGCGCGCCTCGGCGATCTGGTGCGCCATCCTGCTCTGCAGGCTGAACAGCTCGATGAAGCCCGGCGAGGCGTTCTGCGAGAAGCTCGGGTCGGCGTCGAAGGTGGCAAGGGTGCGGTCGTAGAGGGCGATCGGCGAGTCGCGGGTGACCACGGTGGCCGAGCCCTTGTAGAGGCGCACGGTCACGGTGCCCTCCACCTTGCGGTTCACGTGGTCCATGAACGCGTTGAGGTCCTGCATGAGGGGCTCGTACCACAGGCCCTCATAGGCCATCTGCGCCCAGAGCAGGTCGAGGTTGGGCTTGAGGGCGTTCTGGCGCCCGGTGCACACGAGCTTCTCGAGTTCCTTATGGGCCTCGAGGATCACCTCGGCAGCCGGCACCTCGTACACGTCACGCACCTTCAGACCCACCACGCGGTCCTCGATGTGGTCCATGATGCCCACGCCGTTCCGGGCCGCGCGCGTGGCGATGGCCGGAATGATCTCGTGGAGCGGCATCTCCACCTCGTCGAGGCTCACGGGCAGGCCCTCGCGGAAGCTCAGGGTGATGTGCTCCGGGGTGTCGGGCGCCTTGGTGGGCGGCGTGACGAGCTGGAAGACATCATCCGGCACGGCCTTCGTGAGGTCCTCGATCACGCCGCCCTCGCTGGAGCGCCCCCACAGGTTGTCGTCGATCGAGTACGGGCGCTCCACGCTGCTCGACACCGGGATGCCGTGCTCATGCGCGTAGGCGATCTCCTCGTCGCGCCCCATCTGCCACTCGCGCACCGGGGCGATCACCTTGAGCTCGGGGGCCAAGGTGGAGATGGTGGCCTCGATCCGCACCTGGTCGTTGCCCTTGCCCGTGCATCCGTGGGCGATGGTGTCGCATCCGTGGCGACGGGCCTCCTGCACCGCCAGCTTGGCGATGAGCGGCCGGCCGAGTGAGGTGAACAGGGGGTACCCGCCCTGATAGCGGGCGTTGGCCTTGATTGCCGGTGCCACGTAGTCGCGTGCGAACTCCTCGCGCGCGTCAACGACCAGGCTCTCCACCGCCCCCAGGTCCACCGCCTTCTGCAGGATGGCGTCGAAGTCGTCCTCGGGCTGGCCCAGGTTGATGCACAGCGCCACCACCTCGGCGTCGTACTCGTCCTGGATCCACTTGAGCATGACCGAGGTATCGAGCCCCCCGGAGTAGAGCAACACCACGCGGTGCACCTCGTGCGGCTCTGCCAGGTATTGGGCGGTCTTGGGGGCGGGCTGCATCTGCGACAACGCGCGGCTTCCTCTCTGGACGGAGTGCGAACCGGCGCGGAGTGTAACCCCCCGCCGGGGACAGTCCCGGGCCGGGGACAGTCCCGGGCCGGGGACAGTCCCAGCGCTGGGACTGTCCCTCTGGGGTCCCTACAGGTACGGCAATGGGTCGCGGGCTGCTCCGTTCACCCTCACCTCGAAGTGGAGGTGGGGGCCGGTGGAGAAGCCGGTGCTGCCGACGTACCCGATCAGGCCGCCCTGGGTGACCGGCTGGCCCACGCGCACGGCGATTCGGCTCTGGTGGGCATAAGCGGTGGAGAGGCCGCCGCCGTGGTCGATGACCACCAGGTTCCCGTAGCCCCCCTGCGACCCCGCCACGATCACGGTGCCCGACTTCGAGGCCATGATCGGCCGCCCGGTGGGGGCGGCGATGTCGATGCCCTGGTGCATGCGGCCCCAGCGCGGCCCGAAGCCCGAGCTCACCCGGCCCGAGGTGGGCCATGTGAAGCCCGCGGCCGAGGGGGTGATGTCCGCGGGCTCGGCGTAGGGAACGCCCTGCAACTCGGCGATGCGCCGGGCGAGGGCGAACGACTGCTCGCGCAGCTCCTTGGTGTCCTCCTCGATGTGGTCGCGGTCCACGCGGATGCTGGCCAGCATGCGGGACCGCACGCGCTTGGTGCGCCGCAGCACCCGCTGCTCCACGTCGAGGGCGCGCGCGGCGGCACGGGCGGCCGCCGCGCGGCGCTCCGTGCGCTGCTCGGCCTCGCGCGCGCGCTCCTGAAGCACGGCGATGCGGGCGGCGGCGTTGCGCGTGAGGTTGCGATAGCGCGCGACCGAGGTGATCATCGCGCGGTCGCGGTCGGTGGCGCGCTCGATGCCGGACGCCGCCCCGGCGAGCTCGGACAGGCTTCCCCCCTGGAGCAGGCCCAGCAGCGGGTCGTCGTCCTCGGTGCGGTAGATCTCGCGAATCCGCTCCACCAGCGCCTGCCTTTGCACCTGCAGGCGCCCCGTCGCGATGCGAAGTTGGCGGCGCTGGAAGCGCAGGTCGCGCGTCACCTGGACCAGCGTGCCCTCGGCCAGCCGGTGCGCCCGCTCCGCGGCATCACGGCGCGCCGCGAGGGGCGTGAGCCTGGCGTTCACCTCGCGGAGCCGGCGATTGATCGTGGCCAGGTCGGAGGTGAGCACCACCTGACGGTTGATCACCCCGCGCAGCCGTGCCTCGGCGCCGTACAGGCGCTGGTCCACCGCCTGCTTGCGCTGCACCACATCCGGCGCCACGGCCACGGACGGCGCGATGATCGCGCCGGCCACCAGCAGCACGGCAAACGGGCCCGCATGTCGGGGAATCCGCGTCACGATGATGCGGATTCGACGGGCCGGCGCCCAGTCCTATGGAATACGCGTTACCGGCGCTTGGGGTCGACCGCGCGAAGCTCGCTGAACGGGTTGATGGACCCTCCCCCGTTCGGACGGATCTCGAAGTGCAGGTGCGGGATGGTGCCCCGGGCGTCGCCGGTCATCCCCATGGTGCCCACCACCTGGCCGGCGGTCACGCGCGACCCCGCCCGGAGCTCGGGCGCGATGGTCTCCATGTGCGCGTAGTAGTACTGGTTGCCGCGCGCATCCTCGATCCAGATCCAGATGCCGCCGCGGCTGGTCTCGTCGCGCGACAGGCGGTGGATCTCGCCGTCCACGCAGGCGACGAGCGGGGTGCCCATCTTCGCCACGATGTCGTTGCCCTGGTGCGAGCCCTGGCTGCGCGGCGCCCCGAAATCATTGAAGTAGCTGTACTCGCCGAGCACCGGGAACACCTTGAGGTACCGGCCGCCCGTGAGGGTGGCGGGGCTGCTGGCCACCGCGCGGATCTTCACGCCGATCCTGCGGAGCAGCCGGGCATCCGCCACGCCGGTGGCCTTCATGCGCAGCTTGCGCTGCAGGATGCGCACCCCGGCGCGCGTGGTCCGGCCGTACTTGCCGTCAACCGGCACCTTGATTCCGCGTACCCGCAGCTTGCGCTGCAGGGCCCGCACGTCGCTGCCGCGCGACCCGAACCGCAGTGCGGGGGCGGCGGGCGTGGTGGCCGACGGGGTGACGGCCGGCGTGGGGGCCGCAGGTGCCGTCGCGGTGCCGGGATCCACCGGCTGGGCGGGAAGCCCGGAGCCCTCGGGGGCGACGCTGGCGGGGGCTCCCGGCAGCTGGGACGGCATCGGCGAGCCCAGTGCAGCGGGCGCGAACACGCCCAACGCCGCGATCGCGGTGGCGGCAACGGCCGCCCGGAGCGGTCGGAGGCGGCGGCGCGCGTGGCTGCTGGTGCGGTCGATGATGCGGGGTCCCCTTCCGGCGGAACGCCTCATGCAAAGGTGTTCGCGGGCCGCCTGCGCAGCCCTTCGACAATCACTGGCCGAGGGCGACCCTAGCGGCGGCCCCGGCCGAGTCAACCCCCTGCGGCCACTGAATTTACCGTTTTCCGAAGCTTTCGAGTGACACTGCAACCACGTGCAACGGGACGGACGGGGAACCCTCATGTGACCGTCACGCCACCCTTCAGCGGAGCATCATTCCTGCAAATGGAGCTATTTCACTGGTCGTCGCCCGCGGGCGCCGTGCCCTGGCGCCGGCGGCGCGACACGGCCCGGAGCGCGAACACCAGCGCGAGGAACAGCACGGCCGCCCCGAGGATGATGCCGTTGACCACCCGGCCGTCCTCGGCGCCGGCCGACGACATCTCCATGCGCAGGCACGACCCGTAGGGCATCGACCACCGGGCCACGAAACCGTCGCCGCCAATCCGCGCGGTGGGCGATGAGAGCGCGATCTTCGCCGGCATGGCCCAGGCGTAGGAGAAGTCGAGGCCCCTCTGCAGGGCGCGGTCGGCGCGGGTGAAGTCCACGCGGCGGCTGTTCGCGTTGCACGGGGCCTCGAGCAGGTCGCCCACCCCGCCGCGCGACCCGATGGAGAAGGTCGGGAAGTACCGGCGCCCGCGGTCGGTGTAGGCCGGGGTGAACTCATCCACCAGCAGCGACTGGAGTGGCACCCGCGATGGCAGCCCCGTGATGCCCGCCTGGGCCTCGCCGCTGGCCGCGGTGGACGTGGATGGCGTGCTGCTGGTGCGGGGCTCCGCGCCCGGGCGCCGGTTCGGCGCGGCCCAGTAGCGGCCCGTGGCGATGAGGATGGGCTCCAGTGGCCGCTCGGCCGCCAGCGTCGACTCCAGGTCGTCCAGTGACGACGTGCCGGCTCGCAGGCGCCGTACGGACCTGAGCACCACCGTGCCGTTGGGCCGGAGCTCCTGCGCGAACGGCAGCCCCGAGTTACCGGGCGCCCGCCAGCGCTCGCGCCGGGCATCGAGGAACCGCTCGAAGGTCCCCTCGCGCAACTGGCGGGGCAGGTCGATGGCCCGCTGCGCCTGGGCGTCGAGGGTGAGCTCCAGCGACATCGTGCCGCCGCCATCCGGGGCGATATCGATGAACTGCGAGAGCTTGGCGTTGCAGCCCGAGAGCACGGGCACGGCGACCAGCGCCGCAGCAGCGGCAATCCAGGCGCGCCGGGGACTCACGCCGACTCCACCCCTGCCGACAGGGCATCGCGGCGGCGCATCAACTCCACCGCCCGGGCGCGTTCGTCGCGGTCGAGCGCCGCGAAGTCCTCATCGGACAGGTTGCCGGCCCGATGGTCCATCTCGATCTCGCGGATGGCGTCCAGGGACCGCTGCAGTTCCTCCTCGATCGCCCGGCGGTCGTCCAGCTGGTCGGCCGGCGCGGAGTCCGCGCCGGCGCGCGCCACCAGCGGCCACGCGATGAGGGCCACCAGGGCCACGCTGATCACGGCGACGAAGACGTAGGCCATCGCCGCGCGAGGCTACTCGGGCACCCGGCCGTCAGCCCCGGCGGGCGACGGCACGGCGACCCCCTGCGTGCGACGCGACGGCCACACGGCGATGAGCGAGCCGACCAGCATGAGAAGCCCGCCCACCCAGATCCACATCATCATCGGGTTGATGAACACGCTGATGCGCGCGAGCCCATCCGGCGTGAGGCCCACCAGCACCACGTACACGTCGCGGAAGGGCGAGGTGTCCACGGCCACCTCGCTGGAGCGCTGCTGCTGCGCGGTGAACACGTCCACGCCGGGATTGAGGGTGGCGAACCGGTTGCCGCCCTCCGACACGCCCAGCGCCACGCCGACGCTCATCTTGTGGTCGTCCTTCGATCGCGTGCCGCCGTCATTGGTGAACTGGTACCCGGCCACCTCGCCGGTCTGTCCGGTGCGCAGCGCCAGGTCGCCCTGGGTGGAGAACGCCCCCTGGCAGGCGATGGCCACGATGATCGACACCACGCCCACGTGCACCACGTACCCGCCGTAGCGCCGCCGGTTGCGCGTGAACAACTGGCCCAGCGCGCCGGGCCACGACACGCCGCCCAGCTGGTGGCGCACCTTCATGCCGCGCCAGAACTCGCTCACGATGCACGCCAGCGTGAACGCGCCCAGGACGATCGCCGCGGCCGCCCACCAGGCCCCGCCCTCCTGGGCGAAGTACACGGCGGGGATGATGGCGATGGTGGCCACCACCAGCGGCCCCGCGAACCTGCGACGCAGCTCGCGGGGCGATGCCTTGCGCCACGAGATCATGGGGCCCACTCCGGTGAGGAACAGCAGGGCGATGCCGATGGGCGCGGCCACCTGGTTGAAGAACCCCTGCCCCACGGTGATGCGCTCGCCCTGGACGGCCTCGGTGAGCACCGGGAACATCGTGCCCCAGAACACCGCGAACGCCAGCCCCACCAGCAGCAGGTTGTTGTAGAGGAACACCGCCTCGCGGCTGATGTAGCTCTCGAGCGAGTTCTCGCTGCGCAGCAGCGACATGCGCGAGAACAGCAGCGCGAACGACCCCACGAGGATGACGATGATGAACCCCAGGAAGTACGGCCCCAGGGTGCTCTCGCCGAATGCATGCACCGACGACAGGATCCCCGATCGCGTGAGGAACGTGCCGAACAGCGCGAGGGTGAAGGTCATGATCACCAGCACCATGTTCCAGATGCGCAGCATCCCCCGGCGCTCCTGCACCATCACCGAGTGCAGGAAGGCCGTGGCCACGAGCCACGGCATGAGCGCCGCGTTCTCCACGGGGTCCCAGGCCCAGTAGCCGCCCCACCCCAACTCCTCGTACGCCCACCGCGACCCGAGCACGATCCCCACGGTGAGGAACATCCACGACAGGATGATCCAGCGGCGCACCGAGGTGATCCACGTGGAATCGAGCCGCCGGGTCACCAGCGCGGCGATGGCGAACGCGAACGGAACCGACAGCCCCACGTATCCGATGTAGAGAAGCGGGGGATGGCTCTGCATGTACGCGTTCTGCAGTAGCGGGTTCAGTCCACGGCCATCCTCGAGCACCGGCGACACCGTGGCGAAGGGGCTGGTCACGAATGACAGCACGCTGGTGAAGAACACCGCGGTGCCCATCAGCACCGCCACCACCACGGGCATCAGCTGGCGGTTGCGCCGACGGTTGGTGACCACCACCAGCACCGCCACGATGGAGAGGATCCACATCCAGAGCAGCAGCGATCCGGCCTGGCTGCCCCAGAGGGCGGTGATCTTGTAGTTCCAGCCGAGCGTCGTGTTGGAGTAGCCCGCCACGTCGGCCACGTCGAACCGATTGCCGAGCAGGAGGGCCCACATCACCACGATGGCCGTGGTGGTGGCCGCGAACACCGCCCACACCCCGCGCTCGGCCGATGCCAGGTACTCCCGCTTGCCCTTGCGCCGCGAGTACAGGGCGGCGCCCACCGCATACAGCGCGGCCGCGAACGCCAGCAGGAGCGCTGCGCGGCCGGCGAGGGTCACGTGCCCGCGGTGCCCTTCGCCGAGTGATCGGCCGGCATCTCCTTGCCCTGCTTCGCCTGCTCCTCCATGAACTTCGAGGGGCACAGGGTGATGAGCGTGCCGCGGTCGGCCTGGAACACGCCGTTCTCCATGCGGCCGGTCACCACGATCTCCCGGCCGTCCTTGAAGGCGTCGGGCACGTTGCCGCGGTACACCACGGGCACGGTCACCGAGGCGTCCTCCTTGTCGCGCACCACGAACCTGAGCCCCTCGGCCGTCTGCGCCCGTTCGGCCGCGTCCTCGGGGCTGCCCGGCGCCACGGTGCCATTGAGGCGATACGTCGTGCCATCACTGGTGGTCACCAGGCCCGACGGGCTGGTGTAGGTCTCGAGGCTGCCGCCGATGCTCGTCCAGATGAGCCAGCCGCCGAGGACGGCGGCGAGCGTGAGCGCGATGGCGAAACGTGAACGCGACTTCATCTCAAGCCCCGACGGTAGCACCGGTTGGCGGGCCGACTGCCCCTATCATCCGGGGTCCACCGGCCCCGACCCCGGAGGACCCCATGGCGCGCCGCACGGGCGCGGACGACGAGCAATACCGCGCCAAGCTCACCGACATGCAGTTCCACGTCACCCGCGAGGCCGGCACGGAGCCCGCGTTCACGGGCATTTACTGGGACCATCACGATGACGGCATCTACCGCTGCATCTGCTGCGAGGCGCCCCTGTTCGACTCGTCCCACAAGTTCGACTCGGGAACCGGCTGGCCCAGCTACGTCACGCCCATCAGCCCGGAGGCCATCACCGAGCACGAGGACCGCTCGTTCGGCATGCGCCGCATCGAGGTGCGCTGCGCGGCCTGCGACGCCCACCTGGGCCATGTGTTCCCCGACGGCCCCGGGCCCACCGGGCTCCGCTACTGCATCAACTCGGCATCGCTCGACTTCGGCGGACGCGACGAGCCCGGCGGCGGCAGCGCGTGACCGACGCCGATCCGCCCCCCGCACCGCCGCACGCCGACACGGCGTCGCGCATCGCGCGCGCCGAGCTGGCCGAGCGCCTGCTCATCCGCCTGGGCTGGGCGGTGCTGGTGATCGGCGTGGTGGCCGTGGTCGCGGAGATGGCGGCCATCGTCGCCGGCGCGGATGACCTGTCGGACGGCGTGGTCACCATCAGCGGCATCCTGCTGGGGGTCATCCTCGCGGGCGCGGCCGCGTTCGGCTCGGGCGTGAACATCGGCATCAACCTGGAGCGGCTGCGCAACGACGCGCGCGCCCGCGACCGCGGCTAGAGCGCCAGCCGCTCCTCCGGCCACCGCGGCAGCGCGCCGTTGTACGGCCGGCTGATCACCATCTGCAGGTCGCCCAGCGCGCGGGTGCGGAAACCCGCCTCGCAGAACGCCAGGTAGAACTCCCACGTGCGGATGAACTCATCCGTGAACCCCAGGTCGCGCACCTCGTCCGCCCGGGCCATGAACCGCTCGCGCCACAGCCGCAGCGTGTCCGCATAGTGGATGCCGATGTTCTCGATGCCCTCCACCTGCAGCTCCGTGGACGTGCGCATGGCGTCCACCATCGAGGCCAGCGGGGGGCAGAACGCCCCGGGGAAGATGTACTCGCGGATCCAGTCGGTGCCGCGCCGGTAGCGCTCGAGCCGCTGGTCCGGCACCGTGATGGCCTGGATGCCGATCACCCCGCCGGGCGCCAGCAGGCGGTCCAGGTTCGAGAAGTAGGTGCGCAGGCCGTCGTAGCCCACGGCCTCGATCATCTCGATCGAGACGATGCGGTCGTACGCCCCCTGCATCTGCCGGTAGTCGCAGATCACGATATCCACGCGGTCGTCCAGCCCGGCCTCGGCCACCCGCCGCCGGGCCTCGGCGGCCTGCTCGGTGGACAGCGTGATGCCCGTCACCCGGCACCCGCGCTCGCGCGCCGCGTGGATGGCGAACCCGCCCCAGCCGCAGCCCACCTCCAGCACGTGGTTGCCCGGCCCGATGCGCAGCTTCTCGCACAGCCTGCGGTACTTGGCCTGCTGGGCATCCTCGAGCGACTGGCCGTCGTGCTCGAAGTACGCGCACGAATAGGTCATGGACGGGTCGAGGAACACCTCGTACAGGTCGTTGCCCAGATCGTAGTGGTAGCGCACGTCGCGCCGGGCGCGGATGAGGTCGGCGGGGTTGGGAAGCCGCGGCCGCCGGGCGATGGCGGCGGGCACGAGCGACGCCGGCGGGCGGCGGCGCACGTCCTCGGCGGTGAGCGCGAGGATCTCCAGGAACGCCGGCAGGTCGTCCGCGGTCCAGTCACCGGCCTGGTAGGCCTCGCCGAACCCCACGCGCCCGCGGCGCGCGATGCGCCGGAAGAAGTCCTTGCCCGTGACGGTAATGCGCGCATGCCGGGGGCCGCTGGCGGGCGACCCCATGCGGTGCACCGAGCCGTCGGGCATCCGCACCTCGAACCACCCACCCACCGGGTTGCGCAGGCCGCGCAGCGCCAGGGCCTTCACCACCGGCGTGAGCGGCGACCGCCCCGTGGGCTCCACCGGGCGCAGGCCGCGCGAGCGCATGGCCGCGGTGGGGTCGTCGGCGGTGGTCACCGATCCCTCGGATGGGACGAACCGGGGCTTCCTGTGGAACGGCACGCGCTTCCTCCAGAGGCGAAGGGCCTCGACGTGGATCAACGAGATCACCTGCAGGGGCATCAGCGGGTATCGCGCCGCGGCGCGGGCCAACTGCCCGTCGGTCATGGCGTGCCGCGTTCCGGTGAGCTGCGCCCAGAAGGGTCGCTCGCCGTCCTGCAGCACGTCCATGCGGATGTCCACCGTATCGCCCGGCTCGCCCATCCGGAACACGTACTCCTGGTCCATGGGGAAGAACGGCGACACGTGCATCCGCTTGTCGTGCCGGAACGCGTGCTCGTCCTTGAGCGGCGCGATCCGCTGGTCGTCCGTGAGCAGGTACGGCAGCCGCTCGCCGAACGTGTTGCTGACCTCGGCCAGGATGCACCGCAGGCGGCCGTCGGGGGCATGCACGTAGAAGAACGAGACCGGGTTGAACACGTACCCGGCCACCCGCAGGTTGGTGAGCATGGTGATGCGCGCGTCGGCCGCGGGCACGCCCCGCTCCTCCAGGTGCTGGCGGATGTTGTGGGCCACGGGGCGATCGGGGTCGCCAAGGTGGTCGGAGTCGCGCAGGGTCACCAGCCCCGGCCGGTTGTAGCCGAACAGGCGCAGGCGCCGATCCAGCTCGGGGATCTCGTCGAGGTCCAGTGCGTAGAAGCACACCGGATACCGGAACACGTGCTCGGCCGGGGTGCGGCGCGCGTGGACCAGCGTGCCGGTGTAGATGGCGGACCTCACCACTCCACCCCCAGGCCCCGCGCCACCTCCACGGCCGCGCGCATGCCGTCCTCGTGGAAGCCATTGCCCATCCAGGCGCCGCTGAACCACGTGCGGCGGACGCCCTGGATGCGCCCCATGTCGCCCTGCGCCGCCAGCGCCGCCTGGTCGTACACCGGGTGCGCGTACCGCGTGCGCATCACCCGCCGCGCGGGGCGCACCTCGTCGTCACGGTTCAGCGACACGCACCACTCGGCCCGCGACGGGAGGTCCTGCAGTCGGTTGAGCGAGTAGGTCATCGCGGGCGCGGGGTACGGGGCCCGGCAGTCTTCCACGTGATGGTTCCACGCCGCGCGCGACCGGCGCCGTCGCGGCAGGAGGGCGTCGTCGGCGTGGAGGCTGATGGCGCTCTCGGTGGTGCGCATGGCCGACAGGATCCGCCGTTCGTCGGGGGAGGGGTCAGCGAGCATGGCGAGCGACTGGCCGGCGTGCGCCGCCATCACCACGTGGTCGAACCGCCGCACCGCGCCGTCGTCGGTGCGCACGTCCACGCCGTCCGCGTGGCGGCGCACCTCCGACACCCCGAGGCCCGGATGCACCCGGTCGCCCAGTGGCCGCGTGATGGCGCGCACGTAGGTGTCGCTTCCCCCCGTGATGGTGCGCCACTGAAGCCGGCGGAACCCCAGGATGCCGTGGTTGCGCCAGAACTCCACGGCGTAGGCCGCGGGGAACTCGCGCGAGTCCTCCAGGCCCGCGGACCAGATGGCGGAGGTGAGCGGCACCAGGTAGTGGTCGATGAACCCCTGCGAGTAGCCCTCGGCCTGCGCGAACGACCGCAGGTCGCACCCGGCATACCGGGGCAGCAGCGCGCGGTCGCCCGTGCGCTGGAACCGCACGGCGTCGGGGATCATCCGCAGGAACCCCGGATTGGCGAATGCCTCCGGCTGCGTCCACAGGCGCACGCCCGAGAACTCCAGCCCGCACCGGCGGCAGGTGACCGAGAACCCCATGCGCGAGGGCTGCGTGGCCACGCCGAGCTCGCGGAGCATGCGCACCAGCAGCGGGTAGGTGACCTCGTTGTGCACGATGAAGCCCGAGTCGAGCGCCAGCCGCTCGCCATCCGGCCCGATGACGCGCGTGGTGTGGGTATGGCCGCCGATGCGCGGGTCGCGCTCGAACACCTCGACCTCGTGGCGACGGGACAACAGCCACGCGGCGCCGAGGCCGCCGATTCCGCTGCCGATGATCGCGATACGGGCCATCCGGAACGGACGCTACCGATAACTGGTCGTGCCGCCCCGGGTGCGGCTACGCTGCCACCCCGATGAGCACCGTCGAGACGCCAGGCCCGCGCAAGCCCCTCGTGGGCACCGTCCGCGACAAGCCCCTCACGTCGGCCCGCATCATCACCCTCACGGCCATCATCGTGCCGCCCCTTGCCCTGCTGTCGGTCACCGGACTGCTGTGGGGGGTGGCCGTGGGCCCGGTCGACCTGATCATGTTCGCGATCATGTACGTGCTCTGCGGGCTGGGCATCACCATCGGGTTCCACCGGCTGTTCTCGCACCGGGCGTTCAAGACCACCCCGTTCATGACCGCCGTGTGGGCCATCCTGGGCTCGATGGCGCTGCAGGGCCCGGTCACCCAGTGGGTCACCGACCACCGCAAGCACCATGCGCTGTCCGACAAGGAGGGCGACCCCCACTCCCCGCACCATGGGCACGGCCCCGGCTGGATGGGCGTGCTCAAGGGCCTCTGGCATGCCCAGGTGGGCTGGCTGCTCACCACCAAGGGCCTCGAGCGCGGCGAGCGCTACGGCAAGGACCTCTACGCCGATCCGCTCATCCGGCGCCTCGACCGGCTCTACATGCTGTGGCTGGCGCTCTCCCTGGGCATCCCCTTCGTGGTGGGCTGGGCCTGGGGCGGTGGGTCGCTGTGGCTGGGGTTCCAGTGCTTCGTGTGGGCGGGCCTGCTGCGCGTGTTCGTGTTCGACCACCTCACGTGGTCGGTCAACTCCATCTGCCACATGTTCGGCCGCCGCGACTTCGCCACCGACGACGAGAGCCGCAACTTCTGGCCGCTGGCCATCCCGGTGTTCGGCGAGGCGTGGCACAACAACCACCACGCCTTCCCCGGCTCGGCCCGCCATGGCCTGCACTGGAAGCAGGTGGACCTGTCCTGGGCGCTGATCTACGGCATGGAGAAGGTGGGCCTGGTGTGGGACGTCAAGGTGCCCACGCAGGAGCGCCAGGACATCCGCAAGGCGAAGGCCGCCACCTAGCGGCCTACAGGCCGGCCCTCGCGAGGGCGTCCTCGATATCGGCCAGCCAGGTGCCGGCGCGCGGCAGCGGGACCAACCGGCCGTTTCGCCGCAGGGCCACGCCGTGCACGGCCCCGGGAATGCGCCGGTAGGTCACGTCGGCGCCCGCGGCGCGCAGCCGCTCGGCGCCGCCGCGGGAGTGCGCGGGACGCACCCCGGGGATGCCCGGCACCCAGCCATCGATGCTGCCGTGCAGGATCGTCACCCGGTCACCGGCGAGTTGCGACAGCGCGAGCTCATCGGGAATCCACGGCGCCAGGGCCACCAGGTCGGTCACCCGGTCGTCCGCCGCGCAGGCGATGGACACCGCGCCCCCCATCGAGAACCCCAGCATCACCACCCGGCGCGCCGAGCCCAGGGCATCGAGGGCCGCCTGCCCGTCGGCGATGCATGAGGGAAGCATGCGCCAGGAGCGCACGCGGTAGCGCACCTCGGCGAAGCCCGCATCGGGAAACCGCGGCGCCAGGCGGTCCACCAGCCACTCGATGGTGGGGCTCCAGTTACCCGGGCGCGCACGGCCGCTGCCGCCGTTGACGCACGCAACCATCACATCCGACCCGGGACGCGTAACGCGCATCTGCGCCCCGGTGGCAAGGGAAATCGCCTGCATATTCGCAGGGTACCGGCGTAAGGGTCATGTAATGCCCGCAACGGGACATGCGGGAACCGGCGCCCGCGTGGCCTAGCATCGCCCCCCGTGCGACTCGTCCTGAGCATCACGGCGGCCATCGCCCTTGCCCTCCCTGCCGGGCTCTCCGCCCAATCACAGGCGCCGGCTCCCCCCGGCTCCACCCCGACGACGCCGGTATCGACGGCGCCGTCCACGCAGTCGGTCACCCCCGTCATGGGCCAGTCGCGACTCAGCGGCGACCAGATCGCCTCGTGGTTCGCGAAGCAGCGGATCACCCCGCGCATCACCATCCCCATGGTCGAGCTGGCGCGCATCTTCGTGGACGAGGGCAATGCCCAGAACATCCGCGGCGACCTGGCGTTCGCGCAGTCGATCCTCGAGACGGGCTGGTTCCGCTACGAGGGCAGCATGGTCAAGCCCGGGCACAACAACTACTCGGGCCTGGGCGCCTGCGACAGCTGCAGCGTGGGCAACATCTTCGCGACACCGCAGGATGGCGTGCGTGCCCAGATACAGCACCTGTGGGCGTATGCCGACCCGCAGGCCGACCCCCGCCGGACCGCGCGCCCGCTCACCGACATCCGGTTCACGTACGTCCGCCCGTATGGCCGCGCCCAGACCTGGGAGGCCATGGGCAACGGCAACTGGGCCACCGGTGGCGGGTACACCGAGAAGATCCTCGGCCTCTACGCGTCGATGCTGCGCCACAACGGCCTCGAGCCCCAGACCACCACCCTGCGCACCATCGCCTCCGGTGCCCCCACCGGGCCGCTGCGCGTATGGGTGACGCGCCGGGGCGCGGTGCGCATGGCCGACGTGCGCGGCGCGCGGGGAACGCTCGCCGCGGCCGTGGCGTCGCTCGGGCCCGGCACCACCCGCGCCACCTACGGCAACTGCCGGGTCACGTGGGCGTCGCTCGGCGCGATCATGATGTTCCAGCCCGCCCGCGGCGCCACTCCGTGCGGCGACCAGTCGCGCGTGCGGGCAGCCGTGCTGACGGGACAGCAGTGGGTCACGTCGAAGGGGCTCAAGCCCGGTGATTCCGTGTCGCGGCTTCGCAAGCTCTATGGGTCGCGGGCCGCGCGCGGCAGGGCCGCGGTGCTGGTGAGGTCGCGGTCGGGCGCCCGGCTCACGGTGCGCACCGGCGAGGGCGTGGTGAAGGCCTTCGTGGTCGCCGTGCCCCGCGCGCGCTGAGCAACCGGGGGCGCAAACCGTCCGGATAACCCCCCCGTGATCGGGTGGCACCGCGCAACCCGGCGCGTTTAGGGTGTGTCCATGAGCGCACCGACCATCCGCGTCGTGCTGAAGGAGGCCGATCCCGTGTTCGCGCGGGACCCGGCCGACGACGGGATCGGCACGGAGGGCATCGCCGGGCAACTGGGCAGTGGCCACTCGGCCGCCAGTCGCCGCGCGCGCGCGGTACTCGCCGATCGCGCGAAATGCACACCCGAGGAGACCATTCCCCGATGAACCGCACCCGAGGATTCTGGAACGACTTCAAGTCGTTCGCCTTCAGCGACAACCTGCTGAAGGTGGCCGTGGCATTCGTGCTGGCCACGGCCTTCACCGTCCTGGTGAAGGCCTTCGTCGACGCCTTCATCATGCCGCTCGTCGCCGCGGCCGTGGGCGACGTCAACTTCGACGACCTGGTGTTCACCCTCAACGGCTCGGAGTTCACCTACGGGTCGTTCCTGAGCGCGCTCATCACGTTCGTCCTGATCGCGCTGGTGCTGTTCCTGGTGGTCAAGGCGGCCATCCGGATCCAGGGCGAGGAGGCCGAGACCACGTCGTGCCCCGCTTGCACCGAGGACGTCTCGATCGCCGCATCGCGCTGCCCGCACTGCACCAGCGAGCTGACGCCATCCACCTGAAGCGGGCGACCGGGCTCGAACCGGCGACCCTCAGCTTGGGAAGCTGATGCTCTACCAACTGAGCTACACCCGCGGGTCCCGCCTAGGGTAGCGCACCGCTACATGCGGTCGGGCGCCTCCACCCCGATCAGCCCGAGCCCCGTGGCGATCACCTGGCGGGTCGCCGTGAGCAGGTCGACGCGGAAGGCCAGCACCTCGGGGGCCTCCCCCACCACGCGGCAGCGGTGGTAGAAGCCGTGGAAGTCGCGGGCCAGGTCCATCAGGTAGGCCGCCACCCGATGCGGGGACCTGCGCTTCTCGGCCTCGCGCACCACCTCCGGCCACCGGCACAGCGCAAGCAGCAGCGCGCGCTCCGCCGGATCGAGCGCGGGGGGCGGGCCGGCGTCGGCGGGCGCCCCGGGCTGCTGGGCGAGGATGCCCGCGATGCGCGCGTGGGCGTACTGCACGTAGTACACGGGGTTCTCATTGCCCTCGGCGCGGGCCACATCGAGGTCGAGGTCGAACGCGGTCTCGTGGCTGCGCTGCACCAGGAAGAACCGGGCGGCGTCCACGCCGATGTCGTCGATCAGCTCGCCCAGGGTCACCAGCGTGCCCGCGCGCTTGCTCATGCGCCTGGCCTGACCGCCCTCCGTCAGCGACACGAGCTGCACGATGGGCACCTCGAGCATGGCGGGGTCGTATCCGCCCGCGGCGATGACCGCGCGCAGGCGGGCGATGTACCCATGGTGGTCGGCGCCCAGCACGTCGAGCAGGCGGTCGTCACCGCGTCCGGCCTTGTCGAGGTGATACGCCACGTCGGCGGCCAGGTAGGTGGTGGAGCCATCCGAGCGCCGCAGGACGCGATCCTTCTCGTCGCCGTACGCCGTGGTGCGGAACCACAGGGCGCCATCCTTCTCGTAGGCATCTCCCGAGGCCACGAGCGCATCGAGCCCGCGCGCCACGGCACCGCCCTCGTGCAGCGTGGTCTCGCTGAAGAACGCGTCGAACCGCACCCGGAACCGCGCGAGCTCGGCGGTCATGGTGCCGAGCATCAGCTCGCGCCCGCGGGTCGCGAACAGCGCCAGCACCTCGGGGTCGGGCGGGTCGAGGCGGTCCCGGCAGGAGTCCCCCACCTCCTCGCGCACCAGCTCGGCGATGCCCCGCACGTAGTCGCCCTGGTAGCCGTCCTCCGGGACCTGCGTATCCAGGCCCAGCAGCTGGCCGTACCGAGCCGCCACCGACGCCCCGAACAACTCCATCTGGCGGCCCCAGTCGTTCACGTAGAACTCGCGGGCCACGTGGTGCCCGGCGTACTCCAGGATGCGCGCCACGCCATCGCCGTAGGCCGCCTGGCGCGCGTGCCCCACGTGCGGGGGGCCCGTGGGGTTGGCCGACACGAACTCGATCAGCACGCGCTCCACCGGGTCGGCCTGGCCACGACCGTAGGCGTCCCCGGCCTCGGCGATGGAGCGTGCCGCATGCGCGAACCATGCCGGGGTCAGGCGCAGGTTGATGAAGCCGGGCCCGGCGACCTCGGCGGACTCCACGTACCCGGCCAGGCCCCCTGCCCGGCCCAACCGGGCCACCAGGTCGTCTGCGATGTCGCGCGGGCTGCGCCGCGCGGCCTTGGCGAGGGTCATGGCCACGTTGGTGGCCAGGTCGCCGAACTCGGGGTTGGCAGGCGGATCGAGCACCACCGTGGCGTCAGCGCCGCCGACCACCTGCGATGCCTCGCGCGCGAGGGCACGGGCGAGCGGGGTGATGGGACTGGCGTCGGGCACGGCGGGCGATGCTAGCGAGAGCCGCCCGCGCGCGGGTAGGGGTGCCCGGAGAGGTGCGCCAGGGCGCGGTACACCTGCTCGCCCAGCACCACCCGCGCCAGCTGGTGCGGCAGCGTGAGCGGACCGAGGGACATCCGCTCGTCGGCGGCCGCCGCGAGCGCGGGATCGAGCCCGATGGCCCCGCCCACGAGGAACGTCGTGGCGCGTGGGTCCTCCAGCCGGCGCGCCAGCCACGCGGCGAGCGCCTCGCTCGATCCCGGTGCGCGCCCGCGGGAATCCATGGCCACCACGTGCGCGCCCGCCAGCACCTTGCCGCGCATGCGATCACCCTCGCGGCGGAACACCTGGTCCTCGCCATGCTGCACGGGCTCCGCGGCCACCTCGTCCACGCGCAGGTCGGCCATGCGCGCGATGCGCGCCTCGTACTCGGCCCCCGCATCGGCCAACGGGGGGCGCAGCCGGCCGACGACCAGGAACTGGATGACGCGGCTCACGCGGTTACTGTAGGCCGACGTGAGCGAGCGCATCGCCATCATCAGCGACGTCCACGGCAACCGCCACGCCCTCGAGGCGGTGCGCCGCGCCATCCGCCAGGCGTCGGTCACGCGCATCTGGTGCCTGGGCGACATGGTGGGCTACGGCGCGCACCCGGCCGAGTGCCTGCGCGTGTGCGTGCACGAATCCGAGCGATGCATCGCCGGCAACCACGACCTCGCCGCCGCCGGGCGCGTGGACGCCGGCACGTTCTCGCCCCAGGCGCGCGCGGCCATCGAGTGGACCCGAACCCGCATGGACCGCAACGGGCTCGACCGCCTCGCCGCGCTGGAGCCGGAGGACCCGGACGGCGAGGTGGCGCTCTTCCACGCCAGCCCCCGCGACCCCGTGTGGGAGTACCTGATCACGGGCGAGCAGGTGCGCGCGGCGCTCGACGCCAGCCCCGCGCGCATCGTGATGGTGGGCCACACGCACCTGGCCGGGGCGTGGCGCCTGGGGGACGACGGGCGCCTGGACGGCGGGCTGGTGCGGGGCGAGGAGACCGTGTCGCTCGAGGGCGGGCGCTGGCTGATCAACCCGGGCTCGGTGGGCCAGCCCCGCGACCTCGACCCCCGTGCCTCGTGGGCGATCCTCGACCTCGAGGCCCTCACCCTCAGGTTCAGGCGCACCCCCTACGACGTGCCGGGGGCGCAGAACGCCATCCAGGCCGCGGGGCTGCCGGCCGACCTGGGCGCCCGGCTCGCGGAGGGCCGGTGACCGCGCCGCCCCACCGCACCGTGGACGCGCGCGGCACCCGCTGCCCGGTGCCCATGGAGATGGCGGCCGACGCCATGGCGGGAATGCGGTCGGGCGAGGTGATCGAGGTGGTCGCCGACGACCCCATGGTGTTCCTGGACCTGCCCGACTGGTGCGCCCTGCACGGGCACGACGTGCTGTCGATGGAGCAGCGCCGGGACGTCATCACCACGCTGATCGGCGTGGCCTAGCGCCGATCAGTCGCCGGCGGACACGTGCTCGGCGATCATCATGCGGTTCCACGTGTTGATGCCCGCGATGGTGAACACCAGCTGCACCAGCTCGTCCCCCGGGAACGCCTCGGCGGCAGCGTCCCAGGCCTTGAGCGACTTGGCGTCGTCGGCGCGGCTCAGCAGGTCGGTGCGCGTGAGGATGTCCGTGAGCGCCAGGGCGGCGCGCTGGCGGTCGTCGAACTGCCCGCACCCCTCCCACGCGGCGGTGGCCTCGATCTGCGCGTCCGTGAGCCCGGCCTTGCGCCCGGCCTCGGTGTGCAGGTCGATGCAGTAGCGGCAGTCGTTCAGCCGCGAGGCCCTGAGCTTCACGATCTCGGCCAGTTGGTGGTCGGGGTGACCGGCGCGCGTGAGGGCCGCGAGGGCCCGGTAGCCCTCCGGCGACTGCGCGCGCACGTGGATGCGGTCGGAGATCGCGGACATCAGGCGAAACGGTACGCGATGAGCGCGATTCCGATGACCAGTCCGGCAATGCCCAGCCCCAGCCCCCACCACGCCAGGTTGCGCCCCGCGATGTCGCGCCGGTCGCCGATGTCGCGCAGGGCCAGGGCCCCGAAGATGATGGCGAGGGTGGAGCACACCACCGGGAACACGAGGATTCCCACGATGCCCAGCACGAGCGACGCCGTGGCGCGCCCCGAACGGCGCTGCGGGGCGCCGGCCTCGGATTCCGCCGGCGGAGGGGGCGGCAGCCCGTCGCCCGGCGGATCGGTCGCGGTCTCGCCGTCGTCGCTGACGTGCTCGGTCCAGCGCGCGCCGTCCCACCAGCGCAACTGGTGCCGGCCGGCGGGGTCGGGGAGCCATTCCTGGGCGCGGGTGCTCATTCGCGCCGCATCCTAGCCGCGGTCGCCCATGCCGCGGGCCACATGGGGCCCCGAATGTGGTGCTTCCTCCGAAACAGTATGCTCATGCTCGATGGGCCCGACCCCGGACACCCCGCCAGGCGCCGCGCCCTCGCCCGGTCGCCCGCGCGGGAGCACGCTCCTCCTCGTATCCGCCATCTGCGCGCTGATCGTGGTGGTCGCCGCGTTCATGCCATGGGCCACCGCCCTGGGATTCATCAGCGTCAGCGGCACCACCGGCGACGGGGCGATAACGCTGGCGCTGGGGCTCATCGGGATGATCCTCGCGGTCTGGGGATCGGGTCGGGTCCTCCCCGCGCCCGCCAACACGCTGATCATGCCCGTGCTCAGCACGATCGCCGGGGGGCTCGTCGCCATCATCGCCGGAATCGACCTCGGCAACATCGGCGCGCAACTGGAGGAGGCCGGCGGCCTCGTCACCCCCGGTGCCGGCCTCATCCTCACCCTGCTCTTCGGCATCGCATGGTTCGCACTGTCCATGACGGCCATCTTCCGCCGGGACTAGCGCACCGGGTCGCTCACGGGGCCTGGTCGACCAGCACGTCGCCGGTCATCGCCGGGGGAGCGTCCCAGCCCATCAGCGCCATGGCCGTCGGGGCCACGTCCCCGAGCTTGCCCTCGCGCAGGGGCAGGCCGGGGCGGTCGATCCACAGCGGCACCGGGTTGGTGGTGTGGGCCGTGTTGGGGCTGCCGTCCGGCTCGAGCATCACCTCGGAATTGCCGTGGTCGGCCGTGACGACCAGGAGCCCACCCGCAGCGGCCACGGCGGGCCGGATGGCCGCCATGCACCGGTCGACGGCCTCGATGCCCGCCACCGGGGCGGGCACCACCCCGGTGTGCCCCACCATGTCGGCGTTGGCGAAGTTGATGACGAACAGGTCGCGCCCGCCCTCGCCAAGCGCCCCCACCACGGCGTCGCGGATGCCGAACGCGCTCATCTCGGGGGCCTCGTCATAGGTGGCCACGTGCTGCGGGCTCTGCACCAGCAGGCGGTCCTCGCCGTCGAACGGCTCCTCGCGCCCGCCATTGAAGAAGTACGTGACATGCGCGTACTTCTCGGTCTCGGCCACGTGCAACTGGTGACGGCCCGCCATGCTCACGGCCTCGGCCAGCCCCTGGCGGACGTCCTCCGACTCGAATGCCACCGGGTAGGACCACTCGCTGCGCAGGCGGGTCATGGTGGTGATGGCGGGCAGCGGCGCGTGGGCACCGCGGTCGAAGCCGTCGAATGCCGGATCGCCCAGCGCCTGGGTGATCTGTCGTGCGCGGTCCGGGCGGAAATTCCACACGATCACCTGATCACCGGGACGGATGCGCCCCTCCGCGGGGTCGCCCACCACCCAGGGCTCGATGAACTCATCGGTGACCCCGGCGTCGTAGGAGCGCTGCACGGCCTCCGACGCTGACGCCGCCTGCTCGCCGACGCCGTCCACCATGGCCCCATAGGCACGCCCGGTGCGATCCCACCGGTGATCGCGGTCCATGGCCCAGTACCGGCCCACCACCGTGCCGATGGTGGCGCCCGCCCCCTCCAGCGCGCGGATGGCGGGGAGCGCGGAGTCGGGACGGCTGTCGCGGCCGTCGGTGATGGCGTGCACCACCACGCGGTGCACCCCGGTGGCGCGCGCGGCATCCAGCAGGGCCATCAGGTGCCGCTGGCTCGCGTGCACGCCGCCATCACCCACCAGCCCAACGAGGTGCAGCGTGGTGCCCGTCGCGGCATCCAGCGCGGCCGCCAGGGCCGGAACCGCCGCCAGCCCCCCGGGCGCCGCCACGGCCTCGTCGATGCGCACCAGCATCTGGGGCACGCGGCGCCCCGCGCCGAGGTTGAGGTGCCCCACCTCGCTGTTGCCCATCTGGCCATCGGGCAGCCCCACCGGCAGCCCGCTGGCCACCAGTCGCGTGGCGGATCCCCCGGCCGCCAGGGCGTCGAGCGCCGGCGTGCGGGCCAGGCTCACGGCATTCCCCGGACCCGGCGGGGCGATGCCGAACCCGTCGATCACGACGAGCACGAGCGGACCGCTCACGATGCCGCGGCCACGATCTGCGCGAACGACTCCGGATCGAGGCTGGCGCCTCCCACGAGCGCGCCGTCCACGTCGGGCCGGCTCATCAACTCGGCGGCATTCGCCGGTGAGACGCTGCCCCCGTAGAGCACCCGTAGGGCCTCGCCCTCCACGCGCTCGGACGCCACGGCGCGCACGATGGCGCAGGCCTCCTGCGCCTGGTCGGGCGTGGCGGTCTCCCCCGTGCCGATGGCCCAGATGGGCTCGTAGGCGATGACCAGGCCCACGATGTCCGCCGCGTGCACGTCGGCCAGCGCGGAGCGCACCTGCCGGGTGATCCACTGCTCGGTATCGCCCGCGCGACGGATGTCGAGCGACTCACCGCAGCACAGCACCACGCGCAGGCCGGCATCGAGACCGGCGCGCACCCGCAGCGCCACCTGCGCGTCGGTGTCTCCTGCCGCGCGGCGCTCGGAATGGCCCACCAGCGTGCCGTCCACGCCCGCGGCGAGCAGCATGCCCGCCGAGATCTCGCCGGTGTGCGCGCCCTGCGGGGCCTCGTGCATGTTCTGCGCGTACACCGCCACGGGGCTGCCGGCGAGGGCCTCCACCGCGGCCTCGAGCGCCGTGTAGGGAGGGCACACCGCGACCTCTGCCACGGGGTCCGGCCCCACCAGCGCCGCCAGCGCCGCACAGGCCTCGCGGGCCTCGCCCGCGGTCTTGTGCATCTTCCAGTTGCCCGCCACCAGCGGGCGCCGGCCGGCGCTCATGCGGTGGGCAGCGCGGCCACGCCCGGCAGCGCGCGCCCCTCCATCAGCTCCAGCGCGGCGCCGCCGCCGGTGGAGACCCATGTGAGCCGGTCGGCAAGGCCCATGTCGCCCAGCGCGGCGCCGGAGTCGCCACCTCCCGCCACGGTGGCGGCAGGCGACGCCGCCATGGCCTCGGCCACGGCACGGGTGCCCTCGGCGAACGGCGGGATCTCGAACGCCCCCATGGGGCCGTTCCAGAACACCGTGCCCGCGCCCATGATCACCTCGCGGTAGGCGGCCGACGTGCGCGGGCCGATGTCCACGCCCATCCAGCCGTCGGGGATGCCGTCACTCGGCACCACGCGCAGCTGGGCATCGGCGTCGAAGCGATCGGCCACCAGGATGTCCGTGGGCAGCTGCAGCGTGCAGTTCACCCGTGCCGCGCGCTCGAGCAGGCGCAGCGCCAGCGCCTGCGCGGCCTCGTCCTCGTGCAGGGATGTGCCCACCGGATCACCCAGGGCCCTCAGGAACGTGAAGCACATGGCCCCGCCGATCAGGATGCGATCGGCGCGGTCGAGGAGGTTCTCGATGAGCGGCAGCTTGTCGCTGACCTTCGACCCGCCCAGCACGGCGACGAACGGCGTCTCGGGGTTGTCGAGCAGGCCACCGAGCACCTCGACCTCGCGGGCCAGCAACAGCCCCGCGCATGAGTCGAGGCGCCGCGCCACGGCGTGGGTGGACGCATGCGCGCGATGCGCGGCCCCGAAGGCGTCATCCACGTACTTGGTGAACCCGGCGGCCAGGCGGTCGGCGAATGCCCCGTCGTCGGCCTCCTCCTCGGGGTGGAAGCGCAGGTTCTCGAGCATCACGATCTCGCCCGGGCCCAGCGACCGGATGCGGGCCTCCACCGCGGGCCCCATGCAGTCGGGCAGGAGTTCCACGGGCCGGCCGAGCAGTTCCGAGAGCCGCGCGGCGCAGGGAGCCAGGGAGAGGTCGTCCACCCGCTGCCCCTTGGGTCGGCCCAGGTGCGAGCACACGGCCACCCCTGCCCCGGCGTCGAGCAGGTGGCGCAGCGTGGCCACCGACGCGCGGATGCGGGCGTCGTCGGCCACCTGCGGGGCGCCGTCCTGGCCGGGCTCGAGCGGCGCGTTGAGGTCGGCCCGCACCAGCACGCGCTCGGCCGCCCACGACTGCCCCGGCGAGTCCACCTGCACGAGGGCGGGCATTACGGCAGCAGCTTCTGGGCGAGGTCGACCACGCGGCACGAGTAGCCCCACTCGTTGTCGTACCAGGAGATCACCTTGGCCTGGTTGCCCATGGTCATGGTGAGCCCCGCGTCCACCAGCGACGAGTGCGAGTCGCCGATGACGTCGCGCGACACGATGGGGTCCTCGCAGAATCCCAGGATGCCCTTCATGGGCCCGTTGGCGGCCTCGCGCAGGGCCTCGTTGATCTCGTCCTTCGACGGGGCGTCGCGCAGGTCGGCCACCAGGTCCACCACGGAGCCGTCGGGCGTGGGCACGCGCAGCGCCATGCCGTCGAGCTTGCCCTTGAGGTGCGGAAGCACCTCGCCGATGGCGCGGGCCGCGCCGGTGGAGGTGGGGATGATCGACAGCGCCGCCGCGCGGGCCCGGCGCAGGTCGGAGTGCGGCAGGTCGAGGATGCGCTGGTCGTTGGTGTAGGCGTGGCAGGTGGTCATGAACCCCTGCTGCAGCCCGAAGGCGTCGTCCAGCACCTTGGCCACGGGGGCCAGGCAATTGGTGGTGCACGACGCGTTGGAGATGACGTCCTGGGTGGCGGGGTCGTACTGGTCGTCGTTGACGCCCAGCACGATGGTGATGTCCGGGTCCGTGGCCGGTGCCGAGATGATCACCTTCTTCGCGCCGCCCTCGAGGTGCTTGGCGGCGTCGGGGCGCTTGGTGAAGAAGCCGGTGCTCTCCACCACCACGTCCACTCCCATGTCACCCCACGCCAGGTTGGCCGGGTCGCGCTCGGCCATCACCCGGATGGGCGTGCCATCCACCACGATGGCGTCGCCCACGTGCTCCACCGTGCCGGGGTACACGCCGAAGACGGAGTCGTACTTGAGCAGGTACGCGAGCGTCTTCGCGTCGGTGAGGTCGTTGACCGCGACGATCTCCACCTCTCCCTGCGCCCGGCTCGCCGCAGCCCGGAAGACGTTGCGGCCGATCCTGCCGAAGCCGTTGATGCCCACGCGTACCGCCATCACCCTCTCCTTGTCGGAAAAACCGCGGCGAGCATACCGAGCGCATCGCGGCCCCGGCGGACCGGGGCCGCGATGCGACGGCAGGCGGGGACGAACGGACTGCTAGGTGCGCTCGTTGATCCTGCGGATGTCGCCGTGCACCACCAGCCCATAGATGATGAACACGTCGATGATGATGACGATCAGGCTCCAGATGGGCGTGAACTCGATCGTGGACGCCTGGATGAACAGGCTTGCCACGGCCGCGAGGATGGCGAACACCTCGGCGTACGGGTTGCCCTGGAACACGAACCACGCGGTTGCGAGCAGCACGATCCCGACGATCAGGTAGGCCCAGCCCCACGACTCGAGGTTCCAGTACAGCAGCTTGTTCACGGGGATCTGGGAGTCATTCAGGATGACCGCCCCGTAGATGATCTGGAAGAAGCCGGCGACCGCCAGCATGATGCCGGCGAAGTCCACCCACGCCTGATTGCGCTGGACTCCGGTGTTGGTACCCATTTCCACCTCCCGATGTGCAGGTGATGTGGTCACGAAAACGCTCCGGGGGGCCCAAGGGCCCCCCGGAGGTACTGCGACGAAGCATGGAAGGTCCAGGCGCGGGGCCTAGGCCTCCTTGGGCTTCGGGGTCAGGAGCGCGGCCAGCTTGCCCGAGACGATGCCGAGGATGATCCCGACGATCAGGGTCACGAGCGTGTCGAACCACACCCAGGCCCACGGGGTCGAGACAAGACCACCGAAGGCACCGAGGCCCGTGGCGCCACCGGCGCCACCGTTCGCGGCGTCGGCACCCAGCGGCGCCCAGCCGTCCATGCCGGTGGCAACCCACCAGAGGAAGACTGCGGCGAACGCCGGGAACGTGCCGGCCACGTAGTACCAGTCACCCGCGATGAGGATCATCACGAGGATGAAGGCGAAGATGCCGACCCACAGGGCGATGCCCCAGAAGTCGGGGAAGCCGGCCGTGTTGTACGCCAGCGGGATCGTCACCAGGGCGGCGACGGTACCGAAGACACAGGCCAGGAAGACCTTGCCGAAGGCGGCGTTGTCACCACCGGCGGCGAAGAAGAGTCCCCACGAGATGAATGCCGTGGGAAGAATGAAGTGGAAGTTCTGAGGCACACCGACGGCGCCCGGCACGTCAGTGCCGGCGACGGTGACCCAGTGGAACGTGAAGTTCAGCGAGAACTCAGTCCACAGGAACGACAGAACTCCGATGACAAGCGCGAGCGGAAAAATCGCCTTTGCGCGAGCACCCATTTGAGCTCCTTTGGATAGGACAGGGATCCCCGCTAACCCGGGAAGATGAGATGAGGTGGGTTTCGCGGTTGCACGCAGGCTATGCCGTCGTGCGGACGACACTCTACGGGCGTCACTCGTTTCGTCACAAGTGCTACATACCCTGCCCGCAACGGCGGATGCGCGCAATTTCCTCGCTACGAGCGGGAGGTTTACCCGACGGTAATCATCATCCGGGGTACGCGGAGGCCGACTGCGCGCGCCTCTCCGCGCCTTCCCGGGCAAGGGGCTCCAGCACCGCGGCCAGGGCCTCGGGGGCGTGTCGCACGGCCCGGTCGTCCTCGGCGATGTCGGCGGCCACCACCCGCACCCCGCGGGCCTCGAGCGCCGCGATGTCGATGGTCACCGGCTCCTGCCCCTCGGCCGCGTAGGTGATCAGGGCAGCGGGCTCGAGGGTGCCGTCATGCACCACCACCACGTCCACCCCGCCCGGCGCCATCTCGAGCATGCGGTCAAGGTGGGCCACGGCGGCCATGCGGTCGGTCTCGCCCGGCTGGGTCATGATGTTGCACACGTACACCCGCAGGCCCTGTGCCTGCGCCACCGCCGCGGCGATCTCCCCCACCGCCAGATGGGGCAGCACGCTGGTGAACAGCGACCCCGGGCCCAGCAGCACGAGGTCGGCATCGGCGATGGCGGCGAGGGCGTCGGGGTGCGCGGCGGGCTCGGGGTCCAGCCATACGCGGCGGCACGCGCCCACGCCCGATGCGATCAGCGTCTCGCCGCAGGCCTCCGATCCGTCCTCCCGCTCGGCCCAGAGGCGCACGTGCTCGAGAGTGCCCGGGATCACCCGCCCGCTCACCTTCAGCACGCGCGAGGCCTCCCGCACCGCCTCGTCGAACGACCCGGTCACCTCCGTGAGCGCGGCCAGGATGAGGTTGCCGAAGGGGTGCCCCGACAGGTCGCCATCGGCGAACCGGTACTGGAACAGCCGGCCCATCAGCGATTCGTCGTCGGCGAGTGCCACCAGGACGTTGCGGATGTCACCCGGCGGCAGGATGCCCAGCTCGCGGCGCAGGCGGCCGGAGGACCCTCCGTCATCGGCCACGCTCACCACGGCCGAGATGTCCAGGTCGCGACGCTTGAGTCCACGGAGCAGCGACGACAGTCCCGTGCCGCCGCCCAGGGCCACCACGTGCGGGCGGTTCACCGCGCGCGCGCTTTCGCCGGGCGGTCCGCGTCGCGATGCGCCACCGAGACATCCAGCGAGTCCCGGTATCGCGCCGCGAGCGCCTCCGCCACGGTGACGCTGCGGTGACGGCCACCAGTGCACCCGATGGCCACCACCAGATGGCGCTTGCCCTCGGCCTCGTACAGCGGCAGCACGTGGTCGAGCAGGGCGTACAGCCGGTCCATGAACTCGCCGTAGCCGGGATCATCCGCCACGTAGTCGGCCACCGAGGGGTCCAGCCCCGTCAGGGCCGTGAGCTCGGCCACGTAGTGCGGATTGCGCAGGAACCTCACATCGAACATCAGGTCGGCCTCGCGCGGCACGCCGTGCTTGAACCCGAACGACGAGAAGGTCACCTGCAT
>Ga0180431_10001131_pt1 | contig 37289 bp, 46 predicted proteins | sample SS_ome_11_FD_132459 | JGI IMG/M metagenome (GOLD analysis project Ga0180431, IMG submission 132459) | Hypersaline lake sediment archaeal communities from the Salton Sea, California, USA - SS_1_MS_1 metaG | ecosystem: Environmental > Aquatic > Non-marine Saline and Alkaline > Hypersaline >... | reverse complement strand
TCTGCTGGGGCGAGCGAGGGCCGGACAAGAGCGACGCGGCGAGCTTGCTTCCTGACGCGCGCGTGCTCCTGGGTTCGCTTACGACTTGTCGCGTAGATGGTCGCCGGTTGGAGACCGTTGGCGCCCGTGTACTGAACTGTTATGCATGGCATACGATGCAAGCATACGCTCGTTTAGTGTTGTGCACCTGGAAGGTGCATCGCACCGGTCGGGACGACAACTCGTTCGTGCAGACCGTGCTCCTTTGGTGCTTGACGGCTGTCTTCTTTGTGGTAGAATTCGTTGCAGGCGCCCCCATCGTCTAGCCTGGTTAGGACACGGGCCTTTCAAGCCCGCGACAGGGGTTCGAATCCCCTTGGGGGTACTTCCCATAAGCTTGGCGGTACCCACGTTGCAGTGAGAGCGTTGGTTGTCAATGTGGGGCCGGATGGAGCCAGCGGGTTGTGCCATGTAGAGACACTCCCCCACCACTCTGGTGGGGTTTTGTTTTGTGGGCCATAGCGCGGCCGAACACGCTGTCGTGCGCGAACACGGGGGAGGTGGGCTGATGTCACGACGCCCAGACGGTGTCGAAGTCGTCCTCGAAGCTATCATCGGGCGACTCCTGAGGGACCAGGAGCTCACACTTGCTGTGGCGGAATCGTGTACGGGGGGGTTGATTGGCCATCGTATCACGGAAGTGCCCGGAAGCTCACGGTATTTCCGCGGCTCGATTACGGCGTATGCTTATGATGTGAAGGAGACGCTGCTTTCCGTTTCCCGGGAGACCCTCGATAAGCACGGAGCCGTAAGCGCACCGACCGCCCGGGAGATGGCCGAGGGTGTGCGCCAGGTCGTAGGAGCCGACATTGGGATATCGGCGACGGGAATTGCCGGACCCTCGGGGGGCACCCCCGAGAAGCCGGTCGGTCTGGTCTACTTGGGACTCGTCGCTGGGGATGGTCTGTGGGTGGAATCGGAGGTCTTCGAAGGCGACCGCTGGGAGAACAAGGCGGCATCGGCGGAAGCTGCCCTGGATATGCTGCGTCGGTACCTGGAGGGATCCCTTTGACAGGACAGGCAGCGGCAGTCGAGGCGGTGTTTGGCAAGGATGGGCGGATCGAACCGCGACGGTTCACGTGGCAGGGAACCTGGCTGGACGTAGAGGGGGTCGGGCGACGCTGGACGGAGGATGCGGAACGATGCTGGAACATCATGGCCGCGGGCGGTAGCGTATTCGAGTTGCGACTTGATCTGGCCTCGCTCCGCTGGGCGGTGACCAGGGGGCCGTCCGGGCCCAGGGTGGCGTGAGCTTGCTGCCCGGTGTGGGGATTCCTGAACTCTATCCCACACCGTGAAGACGGTTGAGCCAGGTATGAAGTGCTGGATTGATCGGCGAGGTCTGAGGTTTGAGCAGTCGTGGTGAACGGAGGACCCCCGAGGGGGGCATCCGGGCTCTCGATCCATTTCGTGATCTTGAGGACGTGGTGGACTTGATCGGCCTTGCTTTCGGGGATCGGCTGGACCCCGCCGGGCGGGCGACGCTGGAGCGAATGCGACGATTCGCGACGAGCGGACCGCTGATGCAGGGGTTGTGGGCGCTTCTGGGCAAGGCGGCTATGGCGCCGGGGTTGGTCTGGGTCTCTCACGGGGAGATTGTAGGCAATGTATCGGTGCGACGCTCCCGGGATGGTGGCGGGTATTTGATCGGGAATGTGGTGGTGCATCCAGACTATCGAGGACAGGGTATCGGCGGGGCGCTGATGAGGCGGGTGATCAAAGCAGTGTCTCGGCGCGGGGCGGGGGGGGTTGGGTTGGAGGTGCGGGCGGACAACGACGTGGCGCGGTCCATGTACGAGGGGCTCTCGTTTCGTGAGGTGGGTAGAACGCATCACCTGATCCGGGAGGGCGCCTCGGTTCGAGGCGCTTCGAGTCGAAGGGGGCTGCGTCAGGACCACGCCGTGATGCGAAGAGGGGGCCGACAGGATGCGGACGCACTGGTCCGGCTCGTGGAGCAGGTCATCCCGGAGGAGCAACGTCCATTGCTCGAGACGATGGCTGATGATTACCGACCAGGCTGGGCTCGGAGGATTGACCACTGGCTTCGGTGCGAGGATGAAGTCTGGTGGGTGGTCCCAGGGGACGACCAGCTCAGAGGTGCCGTGCGGGCAGTGAAAAGGGCTAGTGGGCTCCCTTGCCGGTTGGAGGCTCTCCTGACGCCATCGGCGAAGGAGGGACTTGCGACGGCGCTGGTGAGACGGGGGCTGTTGACGTTTGCAGGATCGGAACGGTTGATAGCGAGCGCGGTCCCCGATTCGGAGGATTCCGTCTTGGCCGCCCTGCGGGGAGAGGGTTTTCGTGAGGTGCGCGTGCTGATCCAGATGAAGCGAGACTTGAAGCACAGAATCTCGGTTCACACGGTTCGCTGAGGGTCGTCAGAATGAGAGGGGCCAGCGGCTGGAGCCCGGTGAACCGCAGGAAGAGGGGGCGGCTTGTTGGAGGCGGGCAGAGTTCGGGCCCATGAAAAGGCAGACCCCCTGGAGAACCAGGGGGTCTACCGCCAAGGAAAGGAGGAGAGGTGTCGTGCACTGATTTTGTCAGCCACTTACCTCGCCACCCATGATACCCGACGGGGGGCTCCCGACCAGTGACTGATGATACCCGGAGAGCGTGACACTTTGCACATTGTGTGGGCGGCAACCGTGGGAGGAAACGAGTTGCCAGTGGGTTGCCGGGCGCGTTGATTTGAGTTGGGAAGGGCAGGGCTTGCGTGCCCTCGTTTGACAATGCGCTCGTCCTTGCTATAATAAAGAGTCTGCGTTTTAGATCTATGATACCTCGGGGAGGAATAGGTTAAAGAATGTCCTATACGGCGAGTAAGTCCTATGCGAGAATATCCGACGCAAAGGCACTGCCACCGCTGCTTCAGATCCAGTTCAAGTTCTTCAACTGGCTTCAGGAAGAGGGTCTGGCTCAGCTTTTCGATGAGATTTCCCCCATTGAGAGTTACAACGGCAATCTGAAGATGTACCTGCCGGGTACGGCTGCACGGGAGGCTCAATTCGATCTTCACTATCGTTTCCAGGAACCGCGGTACTCCAGGCAGCAGTGCATTGTGCGAGACATCACGTTCGCTGCGCCGCTGTATGTCGACGTGGCCTTGAGCAACCGGGAAACGGGTGAGATCATCCAGTCGGAGGTCTTCTTCGGGGATTTTCCCTTGATGACGGACAACGGCACGTTCATCATCAACGGCACGGAACGGGTGGTGGTCAGTCAGCTGATTCGCTCGCCCGGGGTCTATTTTGACCTGGAGGAGGACCACTCGACTGGTCTACGGCTCTGCACCGCGAAGCTGATTCCCGACCGGGGCGCCTGGCTGGAGTTCGGCTCGCGTAAGACGGGCTATCTGACAGTCCGGTTCAATCGGAAGCGCATCCTCCCGGTCACGATCCTGCTGCGCGCTCTTGCTGCGGTCGACGACGGAACGGGTGACGACATCCTGGGCGATGGCAGTGACGACACCCTTCTGAAACTCTTTGAGGACTCGGACAGTAACCCCAATCATGAATACATCCCGGCGACCTTCAGGCAGGAACCTGAATGGACGCCGAAGAATGAGGGCTCGATCGCCGATGAGGCGCTCCTGGAGTTCTATCGACGCATGCGGCCCGGTGATCCTGCCACGATGGACAATGCTCGTGAGTATCTGGAGGAGCAGCTCTTCGATCCGCGGCGGTATGATTTGAAGCGGGTCGGGCGGTACAAGCTGAATCAGCGGCTCGATTTTGACGTGGACCTCGACCATCGCATGGTCACGAAGAAAGACCTGGTGGCCATCGTGGGACATATGATTCGTATCAATAACGGTGTCGAGGATGCGGACGACATCGACCACCTGGGCAACCGCCGGATCAAGACGGTGGGCGAGTTGGTTCAGAACAAACTCCGCGTTGGGCTGCGCCGCATGGAGCGGATTGTTGTCGACCGGATGTCGAGCCGTGACTCCGAATCGATGACGCCGGTTAATCTGATTAACATACGCCCCTTCGTCGCCGCCATTCGGCAGTTCTTTGGCTCCAGTCGCCTGTCCCAGTTCATGGAGCAGACGAATCCATTGGCGGAGCTGACGCACAAACGGACGCTCTCAGCGCTGGGCCCCGGAGGTTTGAAGCGTGAGTATGCGGGGTTTGAGGTGCGTGACGTCCACTATACCCACTATGGCCGTGTCTGCCCCGTGGAGACGCCGGAGGGTCCGAACATTGGACTCATCGTTCGGCTGGCGACGCATGCCCGAATCAACCCGTTTGGATTCATCGAGACCCCGTACCGAAAGGTGATTCGCAGGGTAGACCCCACCGTGGAGGCGTTGACCGGCCATACGCTGCGGGAGGATGTGACCGATCGCGACAGCGGCGAGGTCGTCGCTGAGGCGGGTACCGAGCTTGGCTCCGAGCTGGCAGAGCGGATCGCTGCTCTGGACCTGCGCCAACAAGTTTCTGTTGAGCCGGTGGTCACCGATCAGGTCGAGTTCCTTTCGGCGGACCGCGAAGATCGCTGCATGGTCGCTCAGGCGCACGTCTCGTTGGATGATGCGGGGCATTTTGTGGACGAGCGAGTCACCGTGCGCCACGCTGGTGACTTCCTGACGGTCTCACCTGGCAAGGTCGACTATCTAGACGTGGCTCCGAACCAGGTCGTCGGCGTCTCGGCAGCTTTGATCCCCTTCCTGGAGCACGATGATGCGAACCGCGCCCTGATGGGCTCGAACATGCAGCGGCAGGCGGTCCCGCTTCTGACACCGGAGGCCCCTATCGTAGGGACTGGGGTGGAGGGCCCGGCGGCTCGAGATTCGGGGCAGGTGGTGCTCAGCGAGGGGGAGGGCGAGGTCGTGAGCGTGACAGGTCGGAGAGTCATCGTTCGTCACGCCGACGGGCTGAAGACCTATTCCCTGCGGAAATTCGAGCGCTCCAACCAGAGTTCTTGCATCAACCAGCGCCCAGCTGTCTACAAAGGTCAGCGGGTGAGTAGAGGGGACGTCCTGGCCGACAGCTCGTCCACCGACGAGGGCGTGCTCGGTATGGGGCAGAACGTGCTCTGTGCGTTCATCTCGTGGGAGGGCGGCAACTACGAGGACGCAATTCTGATCAGCGAACGACTGGTGCACGACGATAAGTTCACGTCCATCCACATTGAGGAGCATGAGATCGAGGCCCGAAACACGAAGTTGGGGCCTGAGGAGATCACGCGGGACATCCCCCACGTCGGGGATACGGCCTTGAAGGATCTGGATGAGGAGGGCGTGATTCGCGTTGGCGCTGAGGTGGGTCCATTGGACATCCTGGTGGGCAAGATCACCCCCAAGGGAGAAAAGGAGTTGAGCCCCGAGGAGAAGCTTCTCCGGGCCATCTTTGGGGAGAAGGCTCGGGATGTGAAGGACTCGAGCTTGCGCATGCCGCACGGCGAGCGGGGGACGGTGGTCGACGTCCGAGCTTTCGACCGAGAGGAGCACCGCGATCTCCCGACTGGCGTTGAGAAGCGGGTGCGTGTCAACGTGGCTCAGTTGCGGAAGTTGACTGAGGGCGACAAGATGGCAGGGCGCCACGGCAACAAGGGTGTCGTCTCCAAGGTGGTTCCGGTGGAGGACATGCCGTTCTTGGCCGATGGGACGCCGATCGACATCTTGTTGAATCCGCTGGGTGTGCCCGGTCGTATGAACATCGGGCAGATCATGGAGACGCACCTGGGCTGGGCTGCCTCACGGTTGGGCTTCCGCGCCGTGTCTCCTGCCTTTGACGGGGCTACGGAGACGCAGATCGAGGCGGATCTTGCGCGCGCCTGGCTTGTGGATCGAGCCTGGGGCGAGATCACGGAGCGCGCGTGGGCGTGGCTGAAGGCGCAGGACTATCCCCTGGAATCGCTGGAATCCGAGGGCGAGGCCCGGCTCTTGTACGTGTTGGGGTGGTTGGAGGATGGCGACTACGACTTAGACCTGGTGCTGCGGGACGAAGTCTATGCTCGGCGCGCGGTGCTTCGCGAATGGCTGATGGAACAAGGGCACGATCCCGATGCACTGCTGGTCTTTGAGGACGATGGCCGGTCGACGCGCGACAGGGAGGCCGCCGACGAACGGGTACGGATGGCGTGCCTGAGGACTTGGCTCCAGGATCACGGCCGAGACACATCGGATCTAGAGGCTGAAGAAGTCGAACGGCTGGCGGGCGACGTGAGCTTGGAGTTCGGTGAGCCGGTACCCATCCTGGGGAAGATGACCCTCTACGATGGGAAGTCTGGAGAACCTTTCGAGCGACCCGTGACGGTGGGTTTCCGGCCGATCCTGAAGCTCCACCACTTGGTTGAGGATAAGGCGCACGCGCGGTCGACAGGTCCGTACAGCCTGGTCACGCAGCAGCCGCTGGGCGGCAAGGCTCGCTTTGGCGGCCAGCGCTTCGGGGAGATGGAGGTCTGGGCGCTGGAGGCGTACGGCGCGGCTCACTCCCTGCAGGAGATGCTCACAGTGAAGTCGGATGACGTGCAGGGGCGTGTGGAGGTCTACGAGTCGATCGTGAAGGGAGAGGCGGTCAAAGAGGTGGGCGTGCCTGCATCCTTCAAGGTCCTGGTGAAGGAGATGCAGAGCCTGGGGCTGGGCATCGAGGCGATCACGCGCGACGGAGACGTGCTCCGGTTCGGCAAGGACGAGGAGAAGACGCGGCCGCCCCGGATCGGCATGGGGCTGCTTGACCTGAGGCGCTAGCCGCGTAGGGGACCCGACGGGCAGGACACACGTCGGGGCAGGTACTACAGCGGTGTTTGCCGATTTGACTTCTACTTGCTTTGTGGTAGAATATGTGCTCGTTAGATGGGCAACAGCCTTAATGCCCTGTTGCCCTTGACGGTTAGCGAGGCTTTGATCACTGGGAGGGCCATCGATACGGGTGGATGGCCCTTTTCTCTGAGTTTAGAAAAATGTTGAGAGCACGAATCAGAAGACAGTAACTTGATGGAGGATAAGGGTGCCCACGATTAACCAATTGGTTCGCAAGGGACGAGAGGAAAAAGAAGAGAAACCGAGAGCGCCAGCGCTTCATTATCGGTTCAATTCCCTCAAGCAGACGCGCTCGAGGCAGCCGGACGGCGCGCCCCAGAAGAGGGGGGTGTGCACCCAGGTCCGGACAATGACGCCCAAGAAACCGAACTCGGCACTGCGCAAGATTGCGCGTGTGCGGCTGACCAATGGCATTGAGGTAACCGCCTATATCCCCGGTGAGGGACATTCGCTCCAGGAGCACTCGGTGGTATTGGTGCGCGGCGGGCGTGTGAAGGACTTGCCCGGTGTGCGATACCATATCGTGCGGGGCGTTCTGGACGCCCAGGGCGTGGATGGCCGGCACCAGCAGCGGTCAAAGTACGGCACCAAGAAGTCCGCGTAGTCAGAGAAGGTTAGTCTATTATGCCTCGAAACTACAAACTACCGAAACAGGAAATCCAGCCAGATGTGCGCTTTGACAGCTTGCTGGTATCGCACTTGATCAATCGCCTGATGATGGGCGGCAAGAAGAATATTGCTCAGCGCATCATGTACGAAGCGATGGATTTGATTGAGGAACGGACCGGCAAACCGCCTATTGAGGTTCTAGAGAAGGCGCTCGGCAACGTGCGGCCGTCTCTGGAGGTCAAACCCCGGCGTGTGGGTGGTTCCACGTACCAGATCCCGGTGGAGGTCCCGCGCGGCCGACAGGCCAGCCTGGCGATGCGTTGGCTGCTGGACGCGGCACGCTCCCGAGCAGGACACTCGATGGCTGAGAAGCTGGCTGGCGAGTTGATGGATGCAGCCAGCGAGGCGGGCACGGCGTATCGGAAGAAGGAAGAGATGCACAGGATGGCGCAGGCGAACCGCGCTTTTGCTCACTACCGCTGGTAGGTATCCTTCCTCGCTCTTTGTACCTTTACAAGTCTAGTGCGGTCAGTCAGGGTGGTCAGGATTCAGAAGCAAGGATGACGATGGCGAAGCGACACCCACTGAACCGCTTAAGAAATATCGGGATCATCGCCCACATCGACGCGGGCAAGACGACGACGACCGAGCGAGTCCTATTCTACACCGGACGGACGCACCGCATGGGAAGCGTCGACGATGGGACAACCGTCACGGACTGGATGGAACAGGAGCGCGAGCGGGGGATCACCATCACGGCAGCCGCCGTGACGTGCTTCTGGAAGGACCACCAGGTCAACATCGTCGACACACCGGGCCATATCGATTTCACAGCGGAGGTCCAGCGGAGTTTGCGGGTGCTCGATGGCGGCGTGGTGGTGTTTGATGCTATGGCAGGGGTGGAACCGCAGTCCGAGACGGTTTGGCGGCAGGCTCGGGCCTTTGGGGTGCCCCTGGTTGCTTTCGTGAACAAGATGGATCGGACAGGGGCTGACTTCTCACGGGCCCTTGGGACCATCCGCGAGAAGCTGGTGTCGAACCCCGTGGCGATCCAGTGGCCCATCGGGCGCGAGGAGAATTTCCGCGGGGTGGTGGATCTCCTCGAGATGGAGGGGACTGAGTGGGGGGACGAGTTAGGCGCGACGCCGGAACAGACTCCAATTCCACCTGAGATCGAGGACACCGTGCTCGAGGCCCGGGAGCGGGCGGTGGAGAAGATTGTGGAGACCGACGATGGGCTGATGATGCGCTATCTGGAGGGGGAAGACATCCCGCCGTCAGATTTGCGTGAGGGTCTCCGTCGGGCGACACTCTCGGGATTGTTGCAGCCGGTCTTGTGTGGGTCCGCATTGCGCAACAAGGGGATCCAGCCCCTTCTAGACGCGGTGGTGTACTATCTGCCCTCGCCGGCAGATGTGCCCCCCGTTGAGGGCGTCAATCCGTACACGGAGAACACGGAGACGCGACCGGCGGAGTCTGATGCGCCATTGGCTGCATTGGTCTTCAAGATTGCCACCGATCCGTACGTGGGACGGCTGGCTTACTTCCGTGTCTATTCAGGAAGGATAGAGGCGGGATCCCGTGTGCTGAACTCCGCCAAGGAGCGGAAGGAGCGAGTTGGGCGGCTCCTCCGGATGTTCGCTGACCGCCGCGAAGAAGTCGAGGTGCTAGAGGCGGGCGACATCGGGGCGACGTTGGGGTTGAAGCATACGTTCACGGGAGAGACGCTCTGTGCGGCTGACGCGCCGGTGATATTGGAGTCGATTTCCTTCCCGGAACCGGTGATCTCTGTGGCCGTGGAACCGAGGTCCGCGGCGGATGAGGAGCGGCTCAATGAGGGGTTGAGACGGCTGGCGGAGGAGGATCCCACCTTCGTCGTCGGGACGGATCCAGATACTGGGCAGACCCTGATCAAGGGGATGGGGGAGCTCCATCTGGAGATTCTCACGGACCGGCTCAAGCGAGAGTTTAGTGTGGAGGGGCGAGTGAGCCGTCCCCGGGTGAGCTATCGAGAGACGATCACGGAGGCGGCGACGGGGCACGGTCTTTTTGACCGTGAGACGGGAGGGCGTGCCCATTTTGCTGAGGTAACCTTGGAGGTGCGGCCTTTACCCCCCGGGGGGGGATTCGCCTTTGAGGGTGGCGTTCCGGGCGGGGCATTGGCGAAAGAGTTCGCTGATGCTGTGCAGCAGGGGTGCCAGGAGGCGATGGAGAGCGGCGTCCTGGTCGGCTATCCGTTGGTCGACGTCAAGGTGCGTTTGCTCGACGTGAAGGTGTTGGAGGAGTCTGCCTCGGAATTGGCGTTTAAGGTGGCTGGCACAAAGGCCTTCAGCCAGGCGGTGGAGGGAGCGAAACCGGTGCTCCTGGAGCCGCTGATGGACCTGGAAGTAGTGGTGCCAGAGGAATACACCGGGGACGTGATGTCCGATTTGAACGCGCGGGGTGCAGAGATAAGGAAGATGGCCTCGCGGGCAGGTGACATACGAGCCATACGCGCCTTTGTCCCACTAGCGAAGATGTTTGGGTACGCGACCAGATTGCGCAGTCTGACGCAGGGACGAGGAATGTTTACGATGGAGTTTGAACGTTATGCGCAGGTTGACCAGCAGCGAATGGACGCACTTATTGACGGCGGAGGCTGGTAAGCAGCACTAGACACCACTAGTAAAAAGGAGTGAGACATGGCGAAGGAAGTATTTGAACGGGAAAAGCCCCACGTAAACGTGGGTACCATCGGGCACATTGACCATGGTAAGACGACGCTGACCGCGGCGATCACCAAGGTTCTTGGTCTCAAGGGCTTGGCCGACTTCAAGGCCTATGACCAGGTAGCGAAGGCGGATGCGAAGATGTTCCGCCGCGACGCGACCAAGATCCTGACGGTTGCCATCGCCCACGTCGAGTATGAGACGGAGAACCGGCACTACGCCCACATCGACTGCCCCGGACACCGAGACTACATCAAGAACATGATTACCGGTGCGGCGCAGATGGATGGGTCGATCCTGGTCATCTCCGCGGCCGATGGGCCGATGCCCCAGACGCGGGAGCACGTGCTTCTGGCTCGCCAGGTTGACGTGCCAGCCATCGTCGTCTTTTTGAACAAGGCCGACTTGATGGATGATCCGGAACTGCTGGAGCTGGTTGAGCTCGAGACACGCGAGCTGCTCGATAGCTACGGCTTCCCCGGGGATGAGATTCCGATTGTTCGCGGCAGTGCCCTCAACGCCCTGCAGAGCGAGAACGAGGATCCAGAGTCGCCCGAGTATCAGCCCATCTGGGAGCTGATGCACGCAATTGACGAGTATATCCCCACGCCAGTGCGTGACGAGGATAAGCCGTTCCTGATGCCGATTGAGGATATCTTCTCGATCAAGGGGCGCGGCACGGTGGTCACGGGCAGGGTCTCGCGTGGGGCGATGGAGCCGATGACGGACGTGGAGATTGTCGGCCTGCAGGACGATCCGGTCAAGACCGTGGTGACGGACATGGAGATGTTCCACAAGAAGCTGGAGCGGGTGATTGCCGGTGACAACGCCGGGCTCCTGCTGCGCGGTGTGGATCGTGAGGAAGTGCAGCGCGGTCAGGTAATTGCGGCCCCTGGCAGCATCGAGCCCCACAATCGCTTTATGAGTGAGGTCTACGTTCTGCGGAAGGACGAGGGTGGGCGCCATAAGGCGTTCTTCACCGGGTACCGACCTCAGTTCTACATTCGAACCATGGACGTAACTGGCGAGATTGCGCTGCCTGAGGGTGTCGAGATGGTGATGCCTGGTGACAGGGTTAATCTTGAGGTGAAGCTTATCGAGCCAGTCGCTGTGGAAAAGGGTATGCGCTTCGCTGTCCGCGAGGGTGGTCTGACCGTGGGTGCTGGCGCAGTTTCCGAGATTCTGGACTAGGTTAACGCATGGCGACGCAAGAGAGAATCCGCATCCGGCTGAAAGCATACGATCATCGCGTGCTCGACGAATCCGCTAAGCGGATCGTGGAGACCGCTGAGCGGACGGGGGCGAGGGTATCGGGTCCCGTTCCTCTACCGACAAGGATCGAGCGATTTACCGTTCGACGATCGACCTTTGTCCACAAGGATTCGCACGAGCACTTTGAGATCCGCACACACAAGCGACTTATTGACGTGATCGAGCCGGACGACAAGACAATTGACTCGTTGATGCGGCTCAACTTGCCAGCCGGCGTAGACATCGAGATTAAGCTGTAGCTTAGTCGGGTGGGGGCGGATAGTCATGGAGGAGGGAGCGACGGTTTGCTCCCTCCTCCAGGGCTGTACCGCTCACGAATCGTGGTCGTATCATTCACGCTGGCATAGGGCTGGGGTGCGGGCGAGGCCCTGTCGACGGTTGACGTCGTGTGACAGGTTATAGCTTGATTGACAGGAAGGTAGTATCGTGAAGGCAATTCTTGGAAAGAAAGTTGGCATGACGCAGGTGTTCAACGAGAGTGGTGAGGCTGTCCCTGTGACTGTCATCGAAGCTGGGCCTTGCTATGTTGTGCAGGTCAAGACGGTGAAGAGGGATGGATATCGGGCGGCCCAGATCGGCTTCGAGGAGGTTCAGGCACGAAAGCTGACCGGCGGCCAGAAGGGACACTTAAAGAGGAATGACCTGCCGCCGCTCCGCCATCTCCGAGAGGTACCGCTGGGTGAAGATGACGAGGTGGTAGAAGGCGAGCGCATTCTTGCTGACGTGTTCGAGGTCGGGGATCACGTGGACATTGTCGGGGTATCCAAGGGCCGCGGTTTCGCGGGTGGCGTCAAGCGGTATGGTTTCTCAGGCGGACCCAAGACACATGGTCAGTCTGATCGTCACCGCGCGCCCGGTTCCATTGGTGGGACAACACACACGTCGAAGGTCTGGAAAGGCCAGCGGATGCCGGGTCGGATGGGCAACGAGCGGGTGACGGCGCAGAACCTGCGCGTTGAGATGGTGGATCCGGACCGAAATCTGTTGGCAGTACGAGGCAGCGTGCCCGGCGCACGCGGTGGGCTTGTGGAGGTGAAGAGGGCACGCAAGTCGACCGAGCTTACGAGGATGCGCGGCGAGAGCTGACCGGCGAGTAGAGGCGAGGTTGATGATGCTTATTCCGATTTATGATATGGAGGGTGAGAAGGCCGGGGATGTCGAGTTGCGGGCCGACATCTTTGAGGCACCCGTGAACGTACCGCTCATGCATCAAGCTTTTGAGCGGCAGAGGGCCAACGCTCGCCAGGGCACGCACAAGGCCCAGACGCGGAGCGAGGTCAACCGCACGACGAGGAAATGGTATCGACAGAAGGGAACGGGGCGGGCGCGGCATGGCAGCCGCAGCGCGAACCTTTTCGTCGGCGGTGCCGTGGCTCACGGTCCGAGGGTCAGGGACTACTCGAAGAAGATGCCCCGGAAGATGCGGCAGGCGGCTCTTCGATCTGCCCTGTCGGCCAAAGCGGCTGATGAGGCGATTGTCGTGGTCAAGGGCCTGGAGATGGATATTCCCCGGACGAAGCGCGTAGCTGCGACGCTGGGGGCCCTGGGTGCGGATGGACGCGTGCTGCTCCTCTTGCCTGGACGGAACGAGGTCGTGGAGAAGAGCGCTCGCAACTTACCGGACGTGAAGGTATTAAACGCCAATTATCTCAACATCCGTGACCTGTTGTCGCACGACAAGATCTTGATAACGATGGATTCGCTGCAGGTTATCGAGCGCAATCTAGGTAGGTAGGCGATGAATCCTTACGAAATCATCATCCGGCCCATTGACACGGAGAAGACGCGCTTTCAGGCGTCGGAGCAGGGAAAGTATTCCTTCGAGGTGCATCATGGCGCCAACAAGCTCGAGGTGAAGCAGGCTGTTGAAGATATCTTTGACGTAGAGGTTGAAAAAGTCAACACGATGATCATGCCAGCGAAGCGAGGCTGGCGGTCGTATCGCGGTCCCTGGAAGAAGGCCATCGTGACGCTGGTCGAAGGGGAGCGCATGGACGTATTCGAGGGAGCGATATAGTATGGCAGTCAAGGTATACAATCCCACTTCGCCGGGTCGGCGCGGACGAACGGATCCGACCTTCGACGAGATAACGCGTACGGAACCCGAGCGGAGCTTGTTGCGCCCACTTAAGAAGAACGCGGGACGGAACGTTCATGGACGAATCACAGTCCGTCATCGCGGTGGGGGTCACAAGCGCAAGTACCGGCTGATTGATTTCAAGCGCGACAAGACGGGTGTTCCGGCGGTGGTGGACAGTATTGAGTATGATCCGAACCGGTCGGCGCGTATTGCGCTGCTGGTTTACACCGATGGAGAGAAGCGGTATATCATCGCCCCGCTGGGCCTGCAGGTTGGCGACCGAGTCATGAGCGGGGAGGATGCCGAGATTGAGACGGGCCACGCCCTGCCTCTGGCGCGCATTCCGACGGGTACGATGGTGCACAACGTTGAGTTGACACCCGGCAAGGGCGGTCAGATCGCGCGGTCGGCCGGCACGTCGGCTCAGGTCATCGCCAAAGAGGGGAAATACGTGACGGTTCGCCTTCCCAGCGGCGAGGTACGGCAGTTCCAGCGCGGCTGCATGGCGACCATCGGCCAGGTTGGCAACGTCGAGCACGGAAACATCAAGTTGGGCAAGGCCGGGCGGAAGCGCTGGCGTGGTTGGCGCCCGACGGTGCGCGGCTCGGTTATGTCTCCGCGGGACCATCCCCACGGTGGTGGTGAGGGCCGGACAGGCATCGGTATGCCGAGCCCGAAGACGCCCTGGGGTCAGAGGACGATGGGGAAGAAGACGCGCAGTCGCAGTAAGAAGTCCGACAAGTATATCGTGCGTCGGCGTGGCAAGAGACGGCGATAGGGACTTGGACTTGAGGTTGTAGGAGGCATGGTATGGCACGTTATCCGTTTGTAAGTGCGAAACTCCTAGAGAAGATCGAGGAGATGAATCGCCTGGGAGAGAAGAGGGTCATTCGAACGTGGTCCCGCTCTTCGACGATCTATCCACAGATGGTAGGGCACACGATCGCCGTGCACGACGGGCGGCGGCACGTCCCGACGTATATCACTGAGGATATGGTGGGTCACAAGCTGGGCGAGTTTGCTCCCACACGCACCTTCCGAGGACATCGGAGGCGAGAGAAGAAGGGGCGAGTTATGAAGAAGCGTAGGGAGTAGATAGGCGATGGGTACGGAAGTCGTTGCCCGGGCGAAGCATATCCATATGTCGCCACGCAAAGTACGCCGCGTGATTGACAAGGTGCGGGGTTTGGACGTCGATGAGGCGCTCAATATCCTCCACTTTCTGCCGCACGCTGCAGCGCGACCAGTGACGAAGGTCATCAACTCCGCGATTGCCAATGCCGAGGAGAACTTTGGCATTCCACGCGAGGAGTTGTTCGTGGCGAAGATCACGGCCGATGAGGGACCGGGCGTCATGCCCGGCAAGGGACGCCGTCGGCGCTTCGGTGCGCGCGGACGCGTGAAACTGGTTCGTAAGCGTTCTTCGCACATCACAGTCGTGCTCGACGAGAGAGAGTAAGGAGGAGGGATTTGGGGCGCAAGGTTCATCCTTATGGGTTCAGGATCGGAGTGATCCGAGATTGGAAGTCACGCTGGTATGCGGAAGGTGACGAGTACGCAGACCTGTTGCACGAGGACCTAAACATCCGGGATCACATCGAGGAGACTGCTACACGGCGGGCAGCCATCTCGCGCATCGAGATTGAGCGTTTCCCTAACCAGGTCTCGATAACGGTGTGGACGGCGAAGCCTGGCATTGTGATTGGGCGGCGTGGTTCCAACGTGAAACAGATCCGGCGTGATTTGGAGGATTTGACAGGGAAGCGGACATCGATCGACGTGCAGGAGATCGAGCAGCCCGAATTGGATGCCAAGCTGGTAGCCAACAATATTGCTTCTCAGCTTGAGAGGCGTATCTACCACGGCCGCGCCATGCAGCGCGCGGTGCGGTCTGCCATGGATGCGGGGGCTGAGGGCGTTAAGGTCGAATGTAAGGGGCGTCTCTCGGGTTCCCAGATGGCACGCCGCGAGTGGCGTCACGAGGGCCAGGTCCCCCTGCAGACCCTGCGCGCCAACATCGATTTTGCCCGGGATGAGGCTGCCACGACCTACGGGAATATTGGGATCAAGGTTTGGATCTACAAGGGTGAGATCCTTTCTGAGGAAGAGGCAGAGGAACAGCCCTTCGTCGTCTAACCGACGAAGGATGGATTGGGAGTTGAGACGATGTTGATGCCAAAGCGCGTGAAGTATCGTAAGCGGTTCCGTGGACGCATGAAGGGTAAGGCGACCCGGGGGAACGAGGTCTCATTCGGAGAGTTTGGCCTCCAGGCCCTCGAACCGAGTTGGATCACGGCCCGTCAGATCGAGTCCGCCAGGACGTCCATCGTTCGACACGTCCGGCGGCGCGGGAAGCACTGGATCAGGATTTTTCCTGACAAACCCGTGACAGTCAAAGCTGCCGAGACGCGGATGGGCAAGGGTAAGGGTGAGGTGGACCACTGGGTGGCCGTGGTACGGCCAGGCCGCATACTGTTCGAACTCAGCGGTGTGTCCGAGGAGATGGCGCGTGAGGCGTTCCGTCTGGCTTCCCACAAGCTGCCTATTGATTGCCAGTTCGTGAAGCGCGACGACGTCACTGGCGGAGAGTGAGCCATGGTAGAAGCAAGAGAGATTCGCGAGTGGACAACGGATGAGATCGAGCATCGGCTTGACGAGGCTCATCGTGAGCTCTTCACGCTGCGCCGCCAGATGAACCTGGGGCGCTTGGAGGACTTCAATCAGATCAAGCGGGTCAAGCGAGATATCGCTCGGATGAAGACGATCACGCGAGAGCGAGAGCTGATCGCTGAGATGGTGGCTGACACCTCAGCGGCTGACACGTCAGCGGCTGACACGTCATCGGCTGACATGTCAGCTAAGGAGGCACGGTGAAAGGGCAGCGGAAGAGCTTAGTGGGCACGGTTGTAAGTGCGAAGATGGACAAGACGGCGGTGGTCGAAGTGGAGCGCTCGGCTCGCCATCCTCTTTACGAGAAGGTGATGCGGTTGCGCAAGAAGTACAAGGTGCACGATGAGGAGAACACCTGCCGCGCTGGTGATACTGTGCGTATTGTCGAATCCAGGCCTCTGAGCCGCCAGAAGAACTGGCGCGTGGAGGAGGTCGTGGAGCGGTCGAAAATCGCTGAGGTGGGGCGATGATCCAGCAAGAAAGCCAGATTCGTACAGCGGACAACACCGGTGTGCGGCAGTTGAATGTGATACGTGTCACTGGGGGCAGTGCCCGGCGGTACGGCGGGGTGGGGGACATCGTCATCGCAAGCGTCAGGAACGCGGCGGCTCGCGCCCAGGTGGAGAAGGGCGAGGTCGTGCGCGCGGTGATCGTACGAACGGCGAAGGAGCATCGGCGCGCTGATGGCTCAAGTATTCGCTTCGACGACAACGCTGCGGTGATTCTTGAGGGAACGAGCAGCAACCCACTCGGGACGCGCATCTTCGGGCCTGTGGCGCGCGAGTTGCGGGAGAAGGGTTTCATGAAAATCGTCTCCCTGGCTCCCGAGGTTGTGTAGGTAGGACGCAGGGCTGAGAGGTGGTACGGTGAACCGAATAAAAAAGGGTGATACAGTAGAGGTCGTCTCCGGGGACGGGCGCGGACTGCGGGGCAAGGTGCAGCAGGTGAAGCCCGACAAGAGAAAGGTCGTCGTCTCCGGGGTGAATATTGTGAAGAAGCATCAGCGCCCGATGCGCGCTGGTCGTCGCGATGTGCAACCCGGGATTATCGAGTTTGAGGCGCCGATCGACAGCTCGAATGTGATGCTTGTATGCCCGGCATGCAACGAGCGTACGCGTGTTGGGTTTCAGCAGGACGGTGGGCGCAAGGTACGGGTGTGCAAGAAGTGCGGCGAGACGATACCAAGCTAGAGGGGTAGATAGATGCAGCGACTGAAAGAACGTTACCGCGACGAAGTTCGGCCGACCATGATGGATGAATTTGCGTACGAGAATATTATGGAAGTGCCGCGTCTTACGAAGGTCGTCGTGAACGTGGGCGTCGGGGATGGTTTGGACAATCCGAGGGCGCTGGATCATACCGTGCAGGACATCACGACAATCACGGGACAGCGTCCGGTAGTGACGCGGGCGAAGCGGTCCATCTCAGCCTTCAAGATCCGCGAGGGAGACCCTATCGGGGTGAAAGTGACGCTGAGGGGGCCTCGGATGTGGGCGTTTGTGGACCGACTGTGCAACGTGGCGCTGGCCCGCCAGAGGGACTTCCGTGGCGTGAAGGACAAGCTGGACGGTCGCGGAAACTACACGGTGGGGTTGACAGAGCAATTGGTCTTTCCAGAGATCGATATTGAGTCGGTGGACCAGGTGCGCGGGATGGAGATCAGCCTGGTCACGACGGCGGAGACGGACGAAGAGGGACGTCGGCTACTGGAATTGTTGGGGATGCCGTTCCGCCGCTCTGGTCAGTAGGCACATGAGCATAGAGGAGTCAGTATGACGAGAAAAGCTTTGATCGAGCGAGAGAAGGACCGTAAGTACGAGGTTCGTGAAGTCAATCGCTGCAATCGCTGTGGCCGGCCACGGGGCTATATGCGCCGCTTTCAGTTGTGCCGCATCTGCTTCCGGGAGCTAGCGCTCAAAGGTGAGATACCTGGCGTGAGGAAGGCTAGCTGGTAGCGTAGGGCGGCGTGTAGGACGTTTGCCGCGGGGAGATCTTATCCAATGACCATTTCTGATCCAATATCTGATATGTTGGCACGTATTCGCAATGCCTTGATTGCCGGCTACAGGCAGGTCGGGATTCCTTCGTCCAGTATCAAGGTGGATATCGCCAAGATCCTCAAAGAGGAAGGATTCATCGAGGACTATCATTTGACGGACGATGTCCCACAGCCGAACCTGGTTATTGACATCAAGTACGTCGGTGAGAGGAAGGAACGGCACCCTGTCATCCGGAGCATGAAGCGGGTCAGTAAGCCCGGGCGGCGGATTTACCGTGGGGCCACGGACTTGCCCTGGGTGAGGAGCGGCATGGGCATTGCCATCGTGACAACGTCGAAGGGTGTGATGACCGCTCAGAAGGCGCGACGGTTGGGCGTGGGCGGCGAGGTACTGTGTTACATTTGGTAGCTGGTTGGAGGAGGACTTAGCATGTCACGAGTGGGAAGAATGCCTGTCACTATTCCGGAGGGTGTTCAGGTTGATATCGATGGGAGTACTGTCAGTGTGTCGGGCCCCAAGGGGGATCTGACGCGGGACTTCGACCCGGATATGGAGATCGTGAGGGAGAACGGTCAGCTGATCGTTCGACGGCCGACGGACCAGCGCCGGCATCGGCAACTGCACGGTCTGACGCGGTCACTGCTGTACAACATGGTGGTGGGCGTGAAGGAAGGGTATGAGAAGAAGCTGGAGATTCACGGAGTCGGCTACCGCGTGGAGCTTGAAGGGGATGGGTCGCTTGACCTCCAGCTGGGGTTCTCGCATCCGCTGCGCATATCACCCCCGGAGGGGATTGAGTTTGACGTCGAGGCCCGAAAGAAGATCATCACTGTGCGAGGGGCCAGCAAGGAGTTGGTGGGGAAGATGGCGGCGGAGATCCGGGCGTGGCGTCCACCGGAACCGTATCAGGGGAAGGGCGTTCGGTATCTTGGCGAGCACGTGTCTCGGAAGGCCGGTAAGGCTGGAAAGATAGGCGCCGGTACCTACTAGGCTAGATAACAAGTTGAAGGTGAGATATGCCAGGAGTTGATCGCGAAGTAGCTCGACGTAGACGGCACGCGCGCATTCGGAAAAAGGTTGTGGGATCTCCCGATCGTCCGCGCCTGAACGTCTATCGGAGCCTGCAGCACATCTACGCCCAGATTATCGACGACTGGGCGGGGCATACGCTGGTCTCGGCGTCGACTATCGACCCAGAGATCAGGGGCCAGCTCGACGGGCTTTCGAAGATCGAGCAAGCTCGAGTAGTGGGTGAGGTTGCAGCGGATCGAGCGCTGGAGAAGGGAATTAAGAGGGTAGTCTTCGATCGCGGTGGGTACAAGCATCACGGCCGCGTGAGGGCACTGGCGGAAGCAGCCCGCGAGAAGGGACTCGAATTCTAGAGATGCGACTGAGGTAACGGAGGCAGCATGGCGAATCGTGAAGAACTGGATGAACATGTCGTAGATATTACGCGGGTTGCTAACGTGGTCAAGGGTGGTCGCCGCTTTTCGTTCCGTGTTGTGTCAGTGGTTGGCGACAATCGGGGACGCGTGGGCATGGGTATCGGGAAGGCTCGAGGTGTTCCGGATGCCATTCATAAGGGGATGGATCGGGCGCGGGATGATATGATGACAGTGCCCCGCTTGGGGAGCACCATCCCACACGAGGTCGTGGGGATCTGCGGCGGAGCCAGGGTCATGCTGAAACCCGCCGCACCCGGAACTGGTGTCATCGCCGCGGGCAACGTGCGCGCCGTTATGAAGGCAGCCGGGATCGACGATGTGCTGACCAAGTCGTTAGGTAGCACCAACGCTCTCAGTGTGGTTCGGGCGGCCATGGACGGGCTTCAGAGGCTGCGAAGCGTGGAGGAAGTTGCTCGGGAGCGCGGCGTGCCGGAGGAGAGGGTCAAGCCGTTCTGGAGCCGGGAATGATGGCCGAGAGATTGCGAATCAAGCTAACCAAGAGTCCGATTGGTTACCCCCGCCACCAGAAAGAGACGGTGCGAGCTTTGGGCTTGAAGAAGATGCATCAGACCGTGGAGCGTGGTAACACACCCACGATCCGCGGGATGGTGGCAACCGTTAGTCATCTGGTGTCGGTCGAGGTTTTTAGTGACGAAGGGTAGTTGGAGGCAGTCATGAAGTTGCATGAGCTGAAGCCGGCGGAGGGAGCGAAGAAGAATCGCAAGCGGGTTGGACGCGGTCGCGGTTCGGGCTACGGAAAGACGGCAGGACGAGGTACGAAGGGCCAGAACTCTCGGAGCGGCGGCGGCGTTCGGCCGGGATTCGAGGGCGGGCAGAACCCGTTATGGAAGCGCGTGCCGAGCCCCCGCGGGACGGGGTTCCGCGACCCGTGGAAGGTTGAGTTCACGCCGGTCAATATCAAGCGCATTGTGCTTGCTGGTTTTGAAGAGGGCGATGAGGTTAGTCCGGAGTCGTTGGTTGAGGCGGGCGTGTTGAACAGCGGGAAGGAACTGGTGGTTGTGCTCGGGCGGGGCGACATCGACTATTCGCTGACCGTCAAGGCTCACCGCTTTTCAAAGAGCGCGCGGACGAAGATCGAGGAGGCCGGGGGTGTCGTGGAGGAGCTTCCCTGGCAGCGGGGTGGACACCGCACTCGGTAGTGCCGGATTGGTATCGCTCAAGGATAGACAGGTAGTAAGAGGACTGAAACGATGATTGAAGCTCTGAAGAACGCCTTGACTCTGCCCGATCTGCGGCGTAAGCTGATCTATACGCTGCTGATCCTCATCATCTACCGCCTGGCGGCCCACGTGCCGGTGCCAGGGGTGGATCAGGCGGCCCTGCAGCAGTTGCTGGCGGGCACGGGGGGTACCACTCGGTTGTTCAACCTGTTGGATATGCTCTCCGGAGGGGCAGTTGCGAGGTTCTCGGTCATGGCGAACGGCGTCTATCCTTACGTGACGGCGTCGATTATTCTCCAGCTGCTCATACCCATCATTCCTAGTCTGGAACGGTTGGCTGAGGAGGGCGAGGCCGGGCAGGAGAAGATGAACCAGTGGACCTACTACATCACGGTGCCGCTGGGCCTGTTGCAGGCGCTGGGCCAGATCCGGCTGGTGAACGCCGGGAGCGCTACTCCTGTGCTGCCCAACTTCGGGTTTGGCACGCCGGAGAATATCGTCTCGACGGTGTCCGTGCTGGTGGCGATGACGGCGGGTACGATGTTTGCCATCTGGCTGGGCGAGCTGATCTCCGAGCAGGGAATTGGCAATGGTCTGAGTTTGATCATCTTCAGCGGGATCGTTGCTCGCGTACCGGAGAACTTGTTGAGTACGTGGACGCAGGCGCAGGCGGCTGGGACGGGCGGCATCGGCATGGCCGTGCTGATGATTGGGATTTTCCTCGTCATCACGGCTCTGACGATGTTCGTGATTGTGGTCATCCAAGAAGGCGAGCGGCGCATTCCCGTTCAGTATGGGAAGCGGGTGCGCGGGATGAAGATGTACGGCGGGCAGAGCACGCACATTCCACTGCGCGTGAACACCGCCGGTATGATTCCGCTTATCTTCGCGCAGTCGATCCTGACGTTCCCGGCGGTGATCGCCCAGTTCTTCACTGGCGCAGAGAGCCCGGCTGTGGGGAGGTTTGCCGCGGCGGTGATGAATTTCTTCAGTGCTCAGAGCCCATACTACGGAGCGCTGTATTTCCTCGCGGTGGTGGGCTTCACGTACTTCTATACCGACGTGATGGTCCAACAGCAAGACCTACCAGGCACCTTGAAGAGGCAAGGTGGTTTCATCCCGGGTATTCGGCCTGGTAGACGTACGGCCGAGTACATCAATGCGGTCTACCGTCGGATCACGCTTGTTGGCGCACTGTTCTTGGGCGGCGTGGCGGTCCTTCCGTACATTGTGGACCTTTTCTTCCAGACCCGGCTGCTGATCACGTCGTCCGGACTGCTGATCGTCGTCGGCACGGTGCTGGACACGATGCGGCAGCTTGAGGCACAGCTCTTGATGCGCCACTACGAGGGATTCATCAAGTAGGCTTGGGGTAAGATGAACGGAACGGTGGTGGTAATGGTAGGCCCGCCTGGATCGGGCAAGGGGACGCAGGCGAAACGTCTGGTTGATACATTGGGGACGCCCCACGTATCCAGCGGTGATCTGTTCCGGCATCACCTGAGTCAGGAGACGGAGCTGGGGCAGTTGGCCCAGTCCTATATGGAGAAGGGTGAGTTAGTCCCTGACGACGTCACGGTTGACATGGTGATGGAGCGGATCGGTCGTCCTGACTGCGAGGAGGGCGTGATTCTTGACGGCTTCCCACGGACACTGACGCAGGCTGAGGCTCTCAGGGAGGCCCTGGCTGGCCGAGGACAAGGGGTGACGGTGGTACCGCTCATTAGGGTGAGTGATGAAGAGGTGATGCGGCGGCTCACGGCGCGGCGCGTGTGCGAGGAATGTGGCGCGGTTTACAATCTGGTCTTCAAGCCCCCCGAGAAAGAGGGGGTCTGCGAAGTCTGTGGCGGCGACTTGACTCAGCGGGAGGACGACAATCCGGAGACGGTTAAGCACCGGTTGTACACATACTACAAGGAGACGTCCCCGCTGATTGGGTATTACTTCGCGCAGGACCTCCTCGTTGAGATCGACGGAGAGCAGTCGGTGGAGGAGGTCGGTGAGGATCTGGTTGAGGCGATCCGGGAGGCGAGGCAGACGGCGTGATTGCCTTGAAGTCGGATGCGGAAATCGAGAAGATGCGGCGATCGAATGCGATCGTGGCTGAGGTCCTGACGAGGATGAGGGAGTGGGTTGCGCCCGGCGTGACCACTGTGGAATTGGACCAGAAGGCAGAGGAGATTGTTCGGGGGCACGGGGCTATCCCCTCTTTCAAGGGGTACCCCCCGGGGAGCGCACATCCGTTTCCGGCGACAATCTGCGCCTCCGTTAACGACGAGTTGGTGCATGGTATTCCCGGCCCCCGGGTGTTGGAGGAGGGGGACATCATCAGCATCGATGTCGGCACCATTCTGGACGGCTATCACGGGGATGGAGCCGTTACCCTGCCCGTGGGGGAGGCGAGCCGGGAGGCCGAAGAGCTGATGGCGGTGACGGAGGGGGCGTTGGATGCAGGGATCGCAGCCGCGAGGGCTGGTGGGTGGTCGGGTGACATTTCCGCGGCTATCCAGATGTACGTGGAGGAACGAGGCTACGAGGTGGTGCGGGAGTACACGGGCCACGGCATCGGCACGAAAATGCACGAGGACCCACAGGTGCCGAATCACGGCAAGCCTGGGCGCGGTGTTGGCCTGAGGAAGGGTATGACGATTGCCCTCGAGCCAATGGTTCTGATTGGAAGCCCGCGTGTGCGGGTCCTGGACGATCACTGGACGGTGGCGTCCCGCAATGGGAAGTTGACGGCGCATTTTGAACGCACGATTGCCATCGCTGAGGAAGGGGCGGATATTCTTACAGCCTGGTGATTTGGGGGTGGCCTTGCCTGGGCAGGGCTTGTGCCAGCCAGCGTCGCGCGGTAGCGCGCTGGCCGGCGTTGTGGCAGCTAGGGTTGTACGTAGGACAAGGTCGTTTCCGTAGGAGGAAGTGATGAAGGTTAGAGCATCGGTTAAGAAGATGTGCCCGAAGTGCAAGATCGTTCGAAGACGGGGCAGAGTGTACGTGATTTGTGAGAACCCCAAGCACAAGCAGCGCCAGGGGTAGCACTTATCTTGGTCGCGTGGCGGAGCGTCTCGTGCTTCGCCGGACGGCACGAGTTTCTGACGGAGGTTGAGGAGTTATGGCACGTATAGCAGGGGTGGACTTGCCAAGGGATAAGCGGGTCGAGGTAAGCTTGACCTATATCTACGGCATTGGACGCACACGGAGTAATGAGATTCTGGAGAGGGTGGGCATCGATCCGGATAAGCGGGTTAGGGATCTGACCGAGTCGGAGGTGAGTGGGCTGCGGCAGACGATTGACCGGGAGTACCGGGTTGAGGGTGATCTGCGTCGTCAGATACAGCAGAACATCCGTCGCCTGAAGGACATTCGCTGCTACCGTGGTATTCGACACATCCGAGGGCTACCAGTCCGCGGGCAGCGAACGCGGACGAATGCCCGCACGCGCAAGGGCCCGAAGAAGACGGTGGCGGGCCAGGGACGCCGGCGCGGCATGAAGAAGACGTAGTCAATCGGGGCATTGGGGGGAGTGTATGGCGAGAAAGAGGTTTAGTCGGAGGGTTTCGCAGGGTCAAGCCCATATTCACTCGACGTTCAACAACACGATCGTGACGTTGACGGATCAGCAGGGGAACGTCCTGACGTGGGCGAGCGGTGGGTCTGTGGGTTTCCGGGGCGCGCGCAGGAGCACATCCTTCGCAGCGCGTCAGGCGGCGAGGACGGCGGCTGGAGAGGCCATCGACAACGGCATGACACAGGTTGACGTCTTTGTGAATGGGCCTGGACCGGGCCGTGAGGCGGCGATTCGAGCGATTCAGGCAGTGGGGATCGAGGTCATGTCTATCACAGACGTGACGCCCATTCCGCACAATGGTTGCCGCCCACCCAAGAGGCGACGAACGTAGTGTTGATTAAGTGAAGTAACGGAGGCATTGGAAGTATGGCAAGATATACCGGCCCGGTCTGCAAGCTGTGCCGTCGTGAAGGCGAGAAACTGTTTCTTAAGGGGACGCGTTGTTTCTCCCCGAAGTGTCCGTTTGAGCGGAAGCGCGGGTATCCTCCCGGTCAGCACGGCTGGGTGGCCCGTTTCCGACGTCGGCGCCAGTCAGACTACGCGCATCAGCTTCGCGAGAAGCAAAAGGCGAAGAGGATCTACGGCATGCTTGAGCGTCAGATGCGACGTTTCTTCGGCAAGGCCGAGCGAAGGTCTGGTGTGACGGGAGAGAATCTGTTGACATTGTTGGAGCGCCGTCTGGACAACGTCGTCTACCGCATGGGTTTCGCCGACTCGCGGGCGCAGGCGCGGCAGTTGGTGGCACATGGTCATTTCTCGGTGAACGGACGACGGTTGAAGGCTCCATCCTACCTCGTTAAGCCGGAGGACACGGTTTCCGTCCGGGAGGCGAGCCGGAAGCGCACCTACTTCAAGAATCGCGCCGAGGGCCTGGACGATGGGGCTGTCGTGGACTGGCTGACGCTGGACGCCAAGTCGATGTCGGGGCGGATGCTCCGGGAGCCCGCCCGAGGGGATATCGACACGACGCTGAACGAGCAGCTTATCGTGGAATACTATTCACGGTAGTGCACGCGGCTCGTCGCGTGTGGGATGCCCCGCCGTTGGGACGGAAATCTCTGGGTTGATCACGTGGTCTTGTTCATTGGCACGACCAGGGATTGGGCTCTTGTTTCGTGACAACTGTGGGATGGGAATCATAGCACCATAGTCGCGGAGTGCGACGTTGTTGTCTTTGAGCAAATACTAGCTAGCAAGGAGGCGCCGCTTGTCAGTTCAAGTGTTGCCGAGAATTGAAACAGATGTAACCTCCAGGGAGTATGGCCGATTTATTATCGGGCCGTTGGAGCGAGGGTTTGGCATAACGATAGGTAACGCGCTGCGGCGCGTGCTGCTGTCGTCACTTGGCGGCGCGGCTGTGACGAAGGTTCGAATCTCAGATGTACCGCATGAGTTCACGACGATTCCGGGTGCGCGCGAAGATGTGATGCACTTCATCCTTCGTGTGAAGCAATTGAAGCTGGAGATGGATGGTGAGGAACCGATGCACATGTCCCTCCACGCGGAAGGTGGGGGGACGGTCACTGCTGGAGACATTATTGCGCCACCGGAGATCGAGATCATGAATCCGGATCTTCAGCTTCTCATCGTGGATGACGATGAGTCGTCGATCGATATCGATTTCACGGTTGAGAAGGGTTGGGGGTATCGGCCGGCCGAGGAGGAGGAGACGGGCATCATCGGCGAGATGCCGATCGACGCCGTGTTCAGCCCGGTGCGCCGCGTGGCGTACGACGTGGTTCGTGCGCGTGTGGGCCAGATCACGGACTATGATCGGCTGACGCTCGAGATTTGGAGCGATGGCAGGGTGCCGCCGTTTGAGGCGTTGAAGGACGCGGCCCGGATTCTGCTCAAGCACCTACGATTGATTGCAGGCTTCACGCTGGAGGATGAAGGGGCCGAGATCGTCGAAGAGGAGGAAGCCGAGGAAGGGCTGCCGAGCGAGGTCTACGACATGCCGCTCGACCAGCTGGGGCTCAGTACGAGGGTGTTCAATGCTCTGCGCCGCGCGGGCGTCAAGAACGTGGGCGAGGTGATGGAGATGTTGGAGGAAGGCGGCGAGGACGCTCTGCTTGCCGTCCGTAACGTGGGAGCCAAGTCGTTGGATGAGATCAGAGAGTCTCTCGACGAGGCGGATCTGCTAGATGACATTGGAGGAGTGTAATGCGGCACCGTGTGGCGGGCAAGAAACTAGGGCGTGACAGCGCGCATCGGAAGTCCCTGCGCCGCAACCTGGTGACGTCGTTGTTTTTTAACGGGTACGTTGAGACAACCGAGGCCAAGGCGAAGGCGGTCCGTGGATACGCAGAGAAGCTGATTACCCTGGCGAAGCGTGGCCTGGTCGCGGCGGAGGAGGAGCCAAGCCGTGGCGTTCACGCGCGGCGGCTGGCAGAGAAACGGCTACATCGTTGGGTGAAGGATGAAGAGGGCTACTGGGTCGACGTGCTTCAGATTCTCTTTGAGGAGATCGCACCTCGCTACCTGGATAGGCCCGGTGGCTACACGCGGGTGTACAAGCTGGGGCATCGCAAAGGTGACGCGGCGCCGATGGTCCTGCTGGAGCTGGTGTAGCATCCGAGGGGCCACGCCGGCTTGATGAGGGTCCGGGCGGTCGTCTCCTACGATGGGACAGACTACGCGGGATTCCAGCGCCAGGTCGACGTGCCGACGATTCAGGAGGCGGTAGAGACTGGCCTGAGTGAGATCGGCCAGGAAGGGGTTCGAATTGTCGGGGCGGGACGGACCGACGCCGGCGTGCATGCCGCGGGACAGGTGATCGCGTTCGAGATCTCTTGGCGGCACGGCGTGGAGGCCCTCCAGAGGGCGTTGAATGCGGTGTTGCCCGACGACGTTGCAGTGAGTGAGGTGAGGGAGGCGTCGCGCAAGTTCCATCCGCGCTTTGATGCGCAGAGAAGATGGTACCGGTACCGGGTCTACAATGGGGCGCGACGGTGGCCGATGGCAGGGCGTTTTAGTCTGCACATGCCCTATGCGTTGGATGTCGGGGCGATGCAGGCGGCCGCGGTGGACCTGGTAGGTGAGCATGATTTCGCTACCTTCGGGCGACCCCCGCAGGGGGACGTGACCGTTCGGCAGGTCTTCTCGGCGGGTTGGAGGAGCGAAGAGGATGGGGGCGGGCCTTTCGGGTCTGAGTTGGCAGGCGGCACGATGCTGAGGTTTGACATTGAGGCGAATGCGTTCCTGTACCGGATGGTTCGGAGTATTGTTGGGACGCTGTTGGACGTGGGACAGGGGAGGATGGCTGTCTCGGATTTCAAGGATGCGTTCGCGGCACGCGAGCGGGGCGAGGCGGGCCAGACGGCACCCCCGCAGGGGTTGTGTCTGATGGGGGTGACGTATTAGGCCTGTGACGAGATCTGCTGGTGGGCTCTTCGGAGTGGGGCCGGTGGCTCCACACGGGGTGGCTGAGGCCGTTGAGCGCTTCGCATTGTGCCGGGTAACCGGGCGTGGTGGGTGCGAGGGCTAGGCAGAGGGTCCGTCGGGAGGATGGGGCCCAAAGACAGAACTGCTAGTCAGGACCCATGCATTGAGTAGGAGTTGTGAGATTGTGAAGAGAACGTACGTGACGAAACCGGAGGATATCCAGCGAAAGTGGTACGTCGTGGATGCCAAGGGACAGACGCTTGGTCGCCTGGCGAGCGAGGTAGCACAGGTGGTTCGGGGGAAGCACAAGCCGATCTATACGCCGGCTGCTGACGTGGGCGACTATGTTATCGTGGTGAACGCCGAGAAAGTGCACGTCACAGGCCGTAAGCTAGATCAGAAGACGTACTACCGGCATTCGGGCTATCCAGGAGGGCTGAAGGAAATCTCGCTTAGGAGGATGCTCGAGGAACACCCGACGCGCGTAATCGAGTTGGCTGTCCGGGGCATGCTACCCAAGAACCGCCTGGGGCGGAAGATGATCAAGAAGCTGAAGGTGTATGCTGGTGCGGATCACCCCCATGAAGCCCAGCAGCCTGAGCCGCTGGACCTGTAGTTGGGAGGAGAGGATTATGGCGATGAAGTACTATGAGGGTGTTGGGCGACGGAAGGCAGCGACGGCGCGGGTGCGTCTCTACCCGGATGGCCAGGGGAATATCGTGGTGAACGACCGCCCGATGGAAGAGTATTTTTGCCGGAGGATGGACGTGTTGCTGTTGAGGAAGCCCCTTGAGGTGACTGAGACGGCGGATCGGTTTGACGTCAGCGTCCTGGTGGAAGGCGGAGGCGTGCGCGGGCAGGCCGGCGCCATCCGCCTGGGGATTGCACGGGCACTACTGGAGGTAGATCCTGAGTTCCGTCCTCCACTGCGGCAGGGAGGCTATCTGACGCGTGACGCGCGGGTGAAGGAGCGTAAGAAGCCGGGGCTCAAGAAGGCGCGCAAGGCGCCTCAGTACACCAAGCGCTAGGTCAACAACCGGCGCTCGGGCGGGCGCGAGCCGACCCGAGGCGCTGTGCAGGTATCCTAGCTGCGCTGGTCGGTCAGGTGTAGCAACTAAACAGTAGGGGCAGGGCATCCAAGCCTTGCCCCTTTGTCTTGTCATGAGTACTGGAGGAAGGCCGTTGGGGACGATCACCATCGTGGGATTAGGGCCGGGGGACGAGGGGCAAGTTACGCGTGAGGCTTGGCACGTTCTCACAGAGGCATCGGAGGTTTGGCTGCGGACGGAGCGGCATCCGACAGTGAAGCGGTTGCCGGATCATTTGGACGTTCACAGTTTCGACTTGCTCTATGATAAGGCGGAGAGGTTTGCCGACGTCTACGAGGGCATCGTCGCCGATCTGGTGGACCTGGGAAGCCGCCCGCAGGGGGTCGTGTACGGCGTGCCCGGGCATCCTATGGTGGGTGAGGCTACCGTGAGTGGGATTCTGCGTCGGGCTAGGGAGGAAGGACTCAGGGTCCGCGTTATTCCGGGACTGAGCTTCGTGGAGCCGACGTTGACCGCTTTGGAGGTCGATGCCCTGGACGGTATGCAAATCCTAGATGCCGTTGAGGTGGCAGCCGCCCACCATCCGCCGATAAATCCCGACTTCCCGGCACTTGTGGGCCAGCTACATAGTCGTTCCGTAGCCAGCGGGGTGAAGTTAGCCTTGATGAACGAGTACCCCGACGAGCTTGAGGTGGTGTTGGTCCACGCAGCGGGGACCCAAGATGAACGAGTCGAGAGCCACGTTCTCTACCAGTTGGATCGACCGGGGGTTATGGATGAGGCGTCTGCCCATCTTACGACGCTGTACGTGCCGTCCCTTGGACAAGTGGCGAGCTTCGAAGGTCTCCAAGAGACGGTGGCGCGGCTGCGGTCCCCAGGTGGCTGCCCGTGGGATCGTGAGCAGACCCATGAGAGTCTCCGTCCGGGCCTCGTTGAGGAGGCGTACGAGGCGGTTTCGGCGATTGATCGCGGGGACCTGGATGGCCTTCAGGAGGAACTCGGTGATCTGCTCCTCCAGATCGTGCTCCAGACGCAGATTGCGACGGAGGGCGGCGTCTTCAAGATGCCGGATGTTATCGGCGGGATCGACGCGAAATTGAAGTATCGACATCCGCACGTCTGGGGCGAGAAGGCTGTGAAGGACACGGGAGAGGTGCTTCAGAACTGGGAGATGTTGAAGCGCGCGGAGAAGGTCGAACGAGAGTCTATCCTGGATGGGGTGCCGGCGGCCCTCCCGGCGCTCCAGCAGGCCTATACGTACGGCGCGCGAGTGGCGCGGGTGGGATTCGACTGGTCTGCGGTGGCGGGCGTGAGGGCTAAGGTGCGCGAGGAGATTGAGGAGCTGGAGGAGGCGTCTTCGCTGGGGCGGAAGGAGGCTGAGCTCGGCGATCTGTTGTTCGCGGTGGCGAACTGGGCGCGCTGGCTTGGTGTGGAACCGGAGACGGCACTGCGTAGCGCGAACGCACGGTTCGCCCGGCGGTTCGCGAGTCTGGAGCGGCAAGCGCGAGAGAGGAATCTGGACATCGCGGATCTTTCGATTGACGAGCTCGACACGTTCTGGGAGACGGCCAAGGAACGTGAGGCGACTGCGGGGTAGAGAGGGGCCTGCCGTGGGTAGCTCGTTGCTCTCTTCGCCCCGACGGATACCAGGCTGGAACGGTCTTCCTTGGCTGTCGCCCCGCGGATGTAGGGTTGCGCTTGTCCAAACCCAGGACTGTGATAGGATTGCCCAAGATTTTTCGCTGCACTCTCTATGAGGAGGCACACCATGCTTTTCGGGCCGCTGGAGGACGGACAGGGGCAAGCAGAATACGCGCTCATTCTGGCCCTGGTTGTGTTGATTGTGATCATCATTCTGATCGTGCTAGGCCCAGCTATTGGGAATCTTTACAGCAATATTGTGACGACAGCGCCGTTCTAGGCAGCCCAACGTCAGCGTCGCTGGTAGCGAAAGACATGCCTCGGCCCATTTCGGACACGCAAACCAGGGGTTACCGCTCCACGCCGAGCGCACATCCTGCACGCGCGATGGGTTGGTTCGAACCTGATGGGGCGGGCCAGGTTGCATGCCTTGTGTCGGAGGCGACTTCCTTTGATGTGCTGGCTCACGCTAGACACGGCGTGTCCGAGTGTCGTGGCACGATTCTATAGAGACCCCGTCACCACCCTCACTCCGCCCTTAGGCCGAACCAACTCGTCCGCTCTCCACGCTGGATCATGGCCGACCACGCGTCTGCGTCCGACCCGGGTCCTAGATCGACCCCCAGTATTGTCCAATGGAGTAGGAAATGCGACTTGACACCGAATTCAGTTCGCGCCGAAGTAACGTGCTAGCTACTCGCGGTATGGTAGCGACAAGCCAGCCCCTGGCCGCCCAGGCGGGCCTGGAGATCCTTCGGTCTGGTGGCAATGCTGCCGATGCGGCCGTAGCTACGGCCGCTATGCTGAACGTCGTGGAGCCGATATCAACTGGCATCGGAGGCGACTGCTTCGTTCTCTACTGGGATGCCGAGAGCAAGCGCGTGTCGGCCCTGAATGGGTCAGGTTGGGCGCCGCCGGCCGCGTCTATTGAGGAACTCCTCCAGCTGGGCTACAGAAAGACACCGACCTTCACCGGCCACGCCGTGACCGTGCCCGGGGCAGCTGCAGCCTGGAGCGCTCTACTGGATCGTCACGGTACGATGACCTTCGGTGAAACGCTTGATCCTGCGATCTGGACTGCAGAGAACGGCTATCCCGCGACGGAGTTGATCGCGACGAGCTGGCGGAAGGAGGTCAAGAAGCTCCTGCGGGCCCCAGATTGGGAGAGTGGCGATTTGGACAATGGTCCACCGCAACCGAGTGGTGAGGAGTTGCTCCTCCACGGTCGGGCGCCTCGCCCAGGTGACATCATGCGTATCCCCACGTTGGGACGGACGCTACGCGGCCTTGCGGCCGAGGGGATGGACTATGTCTACCATGGGGATTTCGCTCGCGATGCCAGCGACCACGTGCAGCGATATGGCGGCTGGATGACGCCTGAGGATATGGGAGCCTACTCCAGCAGTTGGGTCGAACCGGTCAAGACATCCTACCAGGGCGTCACGCTGTACGAGTGCCCACCGAACAGTCAGGGCTTGCTGACGATCGTCGCTGCGAACATCGCACGTAACTTCGACCTGGCATCGATGAGCGAGGCGGATCGGGTTCACGTCATGGTTGAGTGCATGCGCGCCGCCTTTGCGAGCGCCGGCAGGTGGATTTGTGATCCGAGGAGTGTACGGGTTCCCCTTGACGAGTTATGCAGCGATGCATTGGCTGCGTCTCTAGCCCAGTCGATTGATCTGGCCGCAGGTGCCAGCCGGTCTTCGGGAGGCGACCCTGTAGACCCAGAAGGGGACACGGTCTATCTGAGTGTGGTGGACGGTGCGGGGAACGCCTGCAGCTTCATCAACAGTTTGTACATGAGTACCGGCACGGGGCTCGTCGTTCCTGGAAGCGGCGTTAGCCTGCAGAATCGAGGGGCACTATTCTCACTGGATCCCGAGCATCCTAATGGATTGGCCCCAGAGAAGCGCCCTTACCACACGCTCATGCCAGCTCTCATAACACGAGGTGGCGAGCTCTATGCCTCCCTTGGCGTCATGGGCGGCTTCATGCAGGCTCAGGGTCATTTCCAGATGTTGGTGAACCTCGTCGACCTGGACTTCACTCCTCAGACGGCTCTCGACGTGCCACGCTGGAGGATTGGAGGGCAGGTGGGGGATCTCAATGGGTCTCAGCCCACCAAATTGCTCGTGGAGGAGGGCTGGGACGAAGGCACGCTGACTGAACTGGCTCGGCGCGGCCACGATGTGGAATCGGTAGGGGGCCTCTCGCGGGGCATGTTTGGCGGCGGTCAGATCATCCTACGCGATCCCGACACGGGTGTTCTCATCGGCGGCAGCGATCCGCGCAAGGATGGTTGCGCGGTGGGGTGGTGAGAGGTTCCAGAGAGTGCCCGGTGTCGGGGCTAGGCGCGTCACGACGGGGCTGGGGCATGGGTCGCGAAGTTGTGCTTACAGGTTCCCAGGGCTCGAAGAAAGTCGAGGTCGTCACCTACGAGCTGCCAGACGGCTGAGGTGGGCATTGCGCGTGAATGATGGGCCTGGCAGTCGCCGGCACGTGCGCGATCCGGATGTGGCGATTGCCCTGTCGACCCGTAATCTTACCGCGTTAGCGCTCACAATGGGTTTGCGCCGAACCGGACCGAGGGCAGGCCTTGTGGGACGGCCAGTCGCCCTGAAAAAAGCGATCCCGTTCGTTGGAACAGGATCGACGTTCCTCTACTAGCGTCGTGTTGGGACGCTACTTCTGATCCTCTTGGTCTTATCACGTCTGAGGATGACCTTGGGCGTTCCGCCGTGGATAGTGACTGGATCCCTTTCTCGCGGCACAGGGGGGGGGCGATCGCGGGGTATCTACCGTCCTGGTGTGCGTTCGCCCGACGTCGCCGGGCCAGGCCAGGAGGGGCATCTGGTTTGGCGTGGGCGGTGCGGATCGACGTGGGGCTAAGTCCCAATGAACGGTGTGGGAAAAAGCCTTCAACGGTGCCAGAGAGCAGCCGGGTGTTGTGATCCCCCTCTTAACGCGAAACCGCCCCGGAGGGCGGTCGCATTCACAACGCTGTGTTCACTCAACCACGTTCACATGGAGGTCGGGGCGCCGGGATTTGAACCCGGGACCTCAGCATCCCGATTGCTGCGCGCTAGCCTGGCTGCGCTACGCCCCGAACGAACGATATTATACCTGAATTGCCCTTGTTGACAAGTCGAGGAGACTGTTCCTTTGCTCCCTGGACCCCGGTCGGATGACTGACCAGAGAGCCGTCAATCCAGTAAGGGAGCACCGCGAAGAGTAGCTGGTCACGACGTCAATCCGGGCCATAATTGACACCTGTACCGTTCCGGACTACCATTGGGGGACTAGCCGAGGATCGTGCATCGGGATGGCCCACTGGCACAGGGAGGCACAGGATTGCAGGAAGCGATGAGGGACTCGCGCGAGGGCGCGGCAGGGAGACCGTCGGGACCGGAGACACTCACGGACTGGCTGCGGGCACGGTTCTCCGGCATCATTGAGCCGATTGCCCGTGAGGTGGCGGGGGTCGGCATCGGCCCCAATACGATCAGCGTGTTGGGCTTCCTCCTGCAAGTTGGGGTTGGCCTGCTTTTCTTTTGGGGACGCTTTCGCGTCGGTGGTCTGATTCTGTTCTTCGGCGCTCCTCTGGACGCTTTGGATGGTGCTGTGGCACGGGCCAGCCAGAGGGACGGGCGCTTCGGGGCCTTCCTTGATTCGACCCTGGACCGGCTCTCTGACGCGGTCTTGATTCTGGGCCTGACGGCGTATCAGATTCGAGGGGGCGGCTATGTCGAGGTTGCATTACTTCTGACAGCTCTGGTGGCGGCGTTCATGGTGAGCTACACAAGGGCCCGCGCCGAGTCCCTGGGCGCCTCCTGCAAGGTAGGCTTGCTCACCAGACTGGAGCGCATTCTGCTCATCGCAGTGTTGGCTGCCCTGGGCCTCACCACGCTCCTGGCGTGGGCGCTGGCGATCCTCTCTGCCATCACCGTGTTTCAGCGGGTCGTGCACGTCTACGCAACCTGCTCTGAAGGTGACTAACCCCCGTGGGGGCCGCCCCCGCGGGGTGCCCTCCTGAGGACCACCGAGCCATGGGGCTCATGCTGGGCACTCATCGGTCTCGCCCCCCAACAGTCGAATCCGTTCGTTATCCCCCACGCCTGACGACGACCATCCGAGGCACAAGCCGCAGTCCTCGCACTGGATCGGCGGAAGGATACTGAACTCGCACTGGATACAGCCGTGATCGGAGAGACAGCCTCCCCGACGGGAGGGGACGTCGCCAGCGGACAGTGCCTTCCTTTCCCTTCCCTTCTGTTCTCTTCTTCCGGACAGGTTGCTGCGCTGACGCGGTTCCTGGGTGATGTAGTACTGAGGGTCCATTGCCGAGCGTGTGGCGCACTGGTATAATCCTTGACAGCCATGAGGACTTTCGAAGGATTGGACAGATGCTCTGTGCGGACCATGATTGAGCTCCAGGACCTGACAAAGCGGTTCGACGGCTTCACCGCCGTAGACGGCGTGACGTTGTCCGTCCGCCCCGGTGAGATCCTGGCGCTGCTCGGGCCGAATGGGGCGGGCAAGACGACGACGGTGCGGATGCTGGGCGGTATCCTGGCGCCGACGGCAGGCCGCGCTGTGGTCGATGGCCGAGATGTCGTCCGGGAACCGCAAGAGGTTCGGCGCCGCGTGGGGTTGCTGACTGAACATCCCGGTCTCTACCTGCGTATGCGGGGTGACGACTACCTCCACTTCTTTGGCCGTATGATGGGCCTGTCTGCCGAGGTCTGTCGCACTCGCGCAGCGTCTCTGCTGCGGCAGTTCGGCATGGCCGAGGCGGCGGAACGGCGCATGGGGACGTACTCCAAGGGCATGCGGCAGAAGATGGCCCTGGCGCGGGCTATGCTCCACGACCCACCGGTCCTCCTTCTTGACGAGCCGACCTCGGCGATGGACCCGCACAGCGCGAAGTTGGTGCGCGATGCCATCACGGGCCTGCGGCACCATCAACGCGCCATTGTCATCTGCACCCACAACCTCGCCGTTGCCGAGGCTCTGGCCGATCGTATCGCGATCATCCAGAGGGGTCGGATCATTGCAGAAGGGACCTTGCGAGAGCTCCGGGCGCGCATCCTCGGTCCTCCGCTCATGGAGCTGCGCCTGGGACACGCGGTGGACGGAACGGCGGAGTTGATCGCAGACCTGGTGGAGATCGAGGCGCGCGGCGAGGACTGGCTGCGCTACGCCACGTCGGATCCCGAGATGGTGAATCCGCAGCTGCTTCGTTCCTTGGCGCAACGGGACGTGCGCGTGGTGACGCTGAGCCGGGTACCGCGCAGCCTGGAGGAGGTCTACCTCAGGGCAGTCCGCGGGATCGGCGAGGAGAGGATGCGCGTGGTGGATGGAAGGGTGGTGACGGAGTCGTGACTGCGGTCTCCGCTGGTGAGATGCCCAGAGACCAGTCCGCCATTAGGCGGGAACCGGTACGGTTGGTTTGGGCCCTGATGGAGCGGGAGATTCGGGATACCCTCCGCGACTGGCGGATGGTGATTCCGATTCTGATCCTGACGCTGCTCTTTCCTCTCCTGATGAGCTTCGTCGCCGACATGGCGTTGGGGTGGGTCGCGAAGTACGGCGCCCCGATCGTGGGAGAGCGGATGATGCCCTTCCTGCTGTTGGTGGTCGGATTCTTCCCCATCTCCTTCTCTCTGGTGATTGCTCTGGAGACGTTTGTGGGGGAGAAGGAGCGGAACAGCCTGGAGCCCCTTCTGGCGACCCCGCTGTCGGACACGCAGCTCTATCTGGGGAAGACCCTGGCGGCGATGATCCCTCCCCTCCTGGCGGCGTACCTGGGCATCACGGTCTATATCGCCGGGCTCTACGTCTTCGAGGGCTGGCTGCCCTCGGCGACGCTTCTTGTCCTCATCGTCCTGCTGACCACGGCCGAGGGTTTGGTGATGGTGTCCGGGGCTGTAGTTGTCTCCAGCCAGACCACGTCGGTGAGGGCGGCGAATCTCCTGGCCAGCTTCATCATCATCCCGGTGGCGTTCCTGATGCAGGCCGAGGCGCTGATCATGTTCTGGGCGAACTACCACGTCTTGTGGTGGATTCTGGCCTTCTTGATCGTGGTGGATGTTATCCTGATCCGCATGGGGATTCACATCTTCAACCGCGAGTTCTTGTTGGGGCGGGAGATTGATCGTTTGGACGTGCCCTACATCTGGCGTACGTTCTGGGCTCGGATGGCGTGGCAGCGCTGGGCTTTCGGACTGGACCCGGACAAGCTGCCCGGCTGGCTGGCTTGGCTGGGTGTGGTCGGAGGGCTCTACCGGTATCGACTCCCAAGCATTGTGTCGGGCTCCTGGATGGCTGTCGCAACGGTGGTGGTTGCGCTGGGCCTCTCGGCGGGGGTGGGTCTGTCGTTTGCCAGATGGTACCCTCTGCCGTCTCACTTTCTACAGCTCGACCAGGTCTCGCCGGAGATGTTCACCGAGCTGCCCGCGATCGATTGGCTGCCGTCGTTCACGGTCTGGGGTGTGCTGGCGAACAACATTCGAGCTCTGGTGGGTGCCACTCTGCTGGCGGTCTTCTCGTTCGGGGCGCTGGCCATCGTACTGCTGATGGCCCCGATGGCGATCATCTTCTTTTTTGTGGTGCAGGCGGCGAATGCCGGATTCGACCCGGCGCTCTTCTTCGGTGCCTTTGTGATGCCTCACGGGATTCTGGAGCTACCGGCGGCCATTTTGTCGACGGCGGTCGCCGTGCGTATGGGGGCGGTCTTCATGTCGCCGCCGGAGGGCATGACTGTGGGACAGGGGTTCCTCCGCGCGGTGGCCGATTTTCTCACGCTCTTCGTGGCTCTGGTGCTGCCCCTGCTGGCGCTGGCCGCGGTGCTGGAGGTCCACGTGACGCCGGC